>Ga0209034_10000455_pt1 | contig 20518 bp, 21 predicted proteins | sample MarorgKNORR_S2LV_2_FD_188219 | JGI IMG/M metagenome (GOLD analysis project Ga0209034, IMG submission 188219) | Marine microbial communities from the Southern Atlantic Ocean, analyzing organic carbon cycling - 250m_A/KNORR_S2/LV (SPAdes) (version 2) | ecosystem: Environmental > Aquatic > Marine...
TTGGACGCCTCCACCAGCTCCGGGTTGTATCGGGTATCTCCCGAGAAGACCACCGACATGCCGCCGGATTCTACCTTCCAGCCCACAGAACCAGATATATGGTCGGCGGCAAAGCAGGAAGCGGTGGTAGCCGGCCCTAGGGTTATCTTTTGATCTGTCTTTACAACATGCCAGCTTATAACTTCGCGCCCATCGGAGTTCTTGGCCCATTCGTTGTTGACTTCGAAGATGTTTAGGTGGCTGGCGACACACATCTTCTGCGCCCACTCAAGGGATTCGTCTGTAAGGTAGACATCCAAAGGCGGTGCATCTTGCCGTTCTAGAGCCCGACTGAATTGGACGAATAAAAGGCCCGACATATGGTCCGGGTGGTGGTGGGAAAGCAAAACTGTGTCGAAGTCGGCAACCGACATTCCCAGCTTTGATGCGTTGCGTGCAACGGAGTTTCCAGAACTGGTGTCGATAAGTAGCTTGGTGCCGTCGTCACAGTCGTAGACCATGGCCGAATGGGCTCGGTTGGTTGAGCTCCCGGACCCCGTGCCAAGGAAGCTGATCTTCATCTCGGGCATCTGATTGTCCTCGAAAAATAGAACGGTTAAAGCGTTTGGCTGGCTATTGTCGGTCTTGAGGTCGAGCTTGTTCTCTAAGCAGACTAAGTGATTTCAAAACCGGTGTGTCGGTGAAGCTGAATAAGACGGCCGGCTCGGTCTGAGAGGCGTTAACGTGTTCGTGGTAGGTCCATCCTGGCACGCAGAACACGTCCTTGGGTTCCCAATCCATTTTCTGATCATGGACCACCGAATAGCCCTGTCCCTGGACCACGTGGTAAATGGTGCTGTTGGTGTGCCTGTGGGCTTTGGTGCTTTCGCCAGGCCGTAGCATCTGGACGTGGCAGGCGATGGTTGGCATCACCGGACCCCCGGTGTTGGGATTGGTGTACTCCATGATCACACCGTCGAAAGGGCTACCTTCGACTTCGGGCGCTAATCGTTGTAGCGCAGCCCAGGTCTGTTCCCAAGGGTAGCGCATCAGTGGCGAATAAGCCTCCTTAGAGGCATCTTCCCAGAGCGGACGAAGAGTGCCCGCTCCGTATTTATTCGTGGACGAGTCGATGGGTTCAGTCACCGGTTGCACATCTTCGGGGTAGGGCTCAAAAAACACAGCTTCCAACAGGTGTACCAACGGAATGTCCAGGCCGTCCAGCCAGATGATCGGTTCGCCTGACTCGTTCCCGTGGTCATGCCAAGTCCAGCTTGGTGTCAGGACCAAGTCGCCCGGATACATAGGAATGCGGTCGCCGTTGACCGTGGTGTAGCCGCCGTCGCTGTTGATGATGAACCGAAGGGCCGATGGCGTATGCCTATGGGCCCTAGCGGCTTCTCCAGGCATAACTATCTGCAGGCCTGAAAATAGGCTGTTGGTGGTGGCGATGCGATCCTTGATGGTCGGATTTAGCAGCATCAGCACCCTGCGTTCAGCATCGGCGGTGCCGATCAGTTCCCCGGCCCTGATCGCCCTGGGTTCCAGGTCCTTCCACCGCCAGATGTGAGGCGAAGCCTTGCTAGTCGGCTCATCCACCAAAGCCTCTTCTTGAACGTTCCAGAGCGGAGCCAGATTGAAGCCTTCCAGTTCCTGGTAATAGTTCTTCAGAACTTCCTGAGTTGCCGCTGAGTTGGAATTTGAAAGCATTGCTCTGCTCCCTGGATTGGATGGGTCAAGGCAGGTTACTGGATCCAAAGAATCGTAGTTATGGCCTAGAGGTATGTCAATGTTATTCAATGCAATGCGGGTTTATTCTATGACCCGTTGCGATTGTTTTCCCACTCTGCCAGTCGGGCTTCCAGGGAGTGCTGTCGGAGGGCCATGGTCAAGTCGCCTCGAGTGCGCTCCAGGACCCCGCGCATGGCGTCTGTGTTGTGCCTGAGACCGCTCGTCACTCCCTCAGGAAAGTCGATAGTGACCAGCACGCTATACATCTCGTCCATGATGTCCATGAATTCTTGGCAACCATCCACCGCGTCGCGCCTTAGAGCGTCCAGGATATACCGGCGCAGTTCGCCGATGACTTCAGCCATGCCGTTGATATAGGCTGCGGCGTCAACCTTCAAATCATTGATGGAAGGAATATCAGAGCCTGAGATTACCGCTAGGGTGACGTTGGCTTCAGTGAATTCTTTGCGTGCATCGTTCATGAACCCGGCGTTGAATATGGACGGACTACTGGTTGCGATGTGGTCCGCGTCACTGAGTCTGACGGCGCCTTTACTGATTAATTCCCGGGCGTCTTCGAAAGCCCCACGATGCACGGCCCGAATGGCGTTGGCGGAGAACCGGATAACCTCTCTGGAGACGGAAAGGGCTTGTTCCCGGTCGCGGTTTCTCTCCGCGAGTTCCTCGATCACGGAAGCGCCGATCGCTGATAGGTATACGCTATAACGCGATGGCATTAGATTCGTCCCCCGGCTTCTTCTATTATCTTCACAAGATTGGCGGCGGCGGCTTCGGGCTCAGGTGCTGATGCCACGGCGGCGGTGAGACAGATAGCATCTGCGCCAGCTTCCACGACTGACGCTATGTTGTTTGCATTGATCCCACCGATGGCCACCAGTGGCGTTTGGGCGCTGTCCTTGGCGATGCGCAACTGCTTGACGCCCCTGGGCGCGCGGCCCAGATTCTTACCGGTGGTGTTGGTATTGAAGACTGCGCCAAAAGCCACGTGGTCGGCGCCCATCTGCTCTGACTCGACTAGTTGTTCGATATCACGGTTGGATCGGCCCAAGACCTGTCCAGGACTGAGTACTTGACGGGCCTGGTCGACAGGGATGTCAGATTGCCCAACGTGCACCCCAGTCGAGCCGATGATGGCCGCGATATCGACATGATCGTTGACGATCAACGAGACGCCTGAGTCCGCGCAGAGTTTCTGTAGCTCGAAAGCTAATCGCAAAGATTCGCCTTTGTCCCGTAGTTTATCTCTGAGTTGAAGCATGCGTGCTCCACCTCTGACCGAAGCCTGTGCGATGGCCAGTGGCTCGCGGCCACCGGTCACCCTAGGGTCGATTATCACGTACAGACCACTTACCAAGTCGGCCTTTTCTTTGCGGACCGTTGAACCGAGTTGGGCTGCTAGGTCTTCTAATATCCGGGTAATCCCAACCATTGTTTCCCAGCCCAATGGGTTAGCAGAAGAGGATTCATTCAGATGGGATAGAAGGTTTGAGGCTGCTCTGATCAGTTCCAGGGTTTGTTGGGCCGTAGCGGGCGGGCCATCGCTCACTTTGTTCACGGTCGGCAAGGAAGGAATGATATCCCGTAAGTTCCGCAAGGTAGGAACAGGCGATTGTACAGGTGCGACGAACCTGGAGGCGGCTTCCAAGCAGTGGAAGATCGCCTGGTAGCGGCTATGATCAAGACTCGGGTTGGTCACAACTCCATGCCTTTGGGTGTCTCTCCGGACCGGGCGGCGTCGATGTTGTCCCGCACGGATTTCGGCATCTCCTTGCCGAATTTACTGTAAGCGTCTTCCACTCCCCGGCCGATATTACCGGGATCGTTGTAGTAATCGGGAGACCGGTGTTCGTTGCCGGAGAGAGAACTCCGGTGGACCGACGAGACCGTCTTTCCCAAGGCAAAGGAAGACATGCGCCGTTCCATGTCCTTGCTTTGGCAATGGGAACAGGCGGCTTCGAGCTCGTTGTTGATTGACCTTAGGAAGAACGAGGTGAGCTTAGTGCAGGCCTGACACCGGTATTCGTAGATAGGCATGGAGAGTTTCTCCCGAAAGCTGACGGCCCTAGCTGAGGGCTGTCAGCTACGAATTCTTGATGTCCTTGCGTTCGCGGTTGAAGTCGGGCGTTGTCTGGCCGCCCATCTCCTTTTTGATCCGCCCCATGTAGTTGTCAATGCTGGCGGAGTCGCTTTCATTGACGTCCCTCATGGTCTCTTGGCTGGGAGTCCAGTTGAGACTATCACCCCAGGAACCACGGAAGGAGAACTTGGAGATGATCTTCTCCATATTCACGCTTTGACAGTGATCACAGGCCGGCTGGTTTCCACCGGACGTGGTTCGGACCAGGACAGAAGTGACTTCTTGGCAGTCGCCGCAGCGGTATTCGTAAAGGGGCACTAGATCAGTCCATTTAGGGCAAGATTACCTGTTTTGGAATTGTGCCCCCATTTTAACATGAGCAAATTCGGGTAGATCCATCCAGCCAATAACACCTTTCGTCTTGAGGCGATATAAGAGGGTGCATCGGTCGAGTTTGCGTTGGCAGTCAACCCCTACCAATCCTAATGGTGGTTCGATGGGCTCAGTACGAATGGTTTTCCATATGAAATTGAGGCAATGGAAATCGCCTTCAAGGACTGCCGCGGATGGAGCTAGTCAGGATTGGCTAATGTATAATGCGGCCACTTGAGCCGCTGGATTTATACACTGACGACGGCTTTCGACCCGGACTGTGCCGAGGTGGCGCCATGGCGGATGAACAAGCTCATACATTACCTCTATTCGGCGACGACCAACCGGAAGTCTCCGAGGCTCCCTCTGCCAAAGGATTGGAGGCCGCCAAAGAACGCGAGCCGCTGTTGATGATTATGGACGGCCACGCCATGGTCCACCGTTCTTTCCGGGCGATATCCACTCAACGGCATCTGACGGTGAACGCCACTGGCGAAGATGTGACTGGAGTGTACGGGTTCGCTAACGTGTTCCTGCGCGCATTGAATGAGTGGAATCCCGCTTATTGCGCCATCGCATTCGATATGTCGGCCCCCACCTTCCGGCATAAACAGTTCCCGGACTACAAGGCCCAGCGAGAGGCCACTCCCGAAGAACTGCGCCCGCAGTTTGGCCGCGTGAAACAGTTGATGGAAGCTTTTGGCGTCGCCGTATACGAACTGGAAGGTTGGGAAGCGGATGACGTCATCGGCACCCTTTCGGCCCAGGCAGAGAAGATTGGCCTGGACTCCGTCATCCTCACCGGAGACAGGGACACTTTTCAGTTGATCTCCCCCAAGGTAAGGGTAGATCTCGCTTCCAGCATCCAGGACCGGCGTGTCTACGACGAAGCTGAACTGTCGGAACGCTATTCAGGGCTCACCGCCTCACAGCAGACCGATTTCAAGGCTCTGTTGGGTGACAATTCTGACAACATACCGGGTGTGCCCAAAGTAGGCGAGAAGACGGCCATCGCACTGCTCAACGATTACCAGAGCCTCGAGGGCATATACGAGCACATAGACGATGTAAGCCGGCCTAGCGTTAGGCAGTCTCTGGAGGAGTTCAAAGACCGTGCATTCTCCAACCGTGATCTGATGACCATCGACCGGGAGAGCCCGGTGGAATTAGATCTGGAAAAGGCCAGGTTTGGTGACTTCGACCGGAACTCCGTGGTCCAGCTGATGACGGAACTAGAGTTCTTCACGGTCATCCCTCGCATCCCCGAGACGGGCTCGCAGGTGGTGGTGGATGCCGATGCGACTCCAACCCAGGCGCCCGGTGAAGGTGCAGACTATACCGTAGTGCAGACTAAAGCGCAGCTGGAACATATGTTGGACACGCTGCACGAGGCCGGCAGATTCTCCTTCGATACTGAGACCACAGGTCTAGACGCTGTTCAAGCCGGGTTAGTAGGCCTGAGTTTCTCTACTTCGCCATCGGTAGCCTGGTACGTACCAGTAGGGCACCAGGAGGGCGAACAGATACCTTTGGAAGAAGTCCTGGCAGCGGTGCGTCCGCTGTTTGAGTCGCCGGATATCAGCAAGTGCGCCCACAACGCGAATTACGACATGACGATACTTGCCAGCCACGGCATCGAATGCCAGGGAGTTGATTTTGACACCATGGTCGCCGCTCACCTCTTAAGCCGCGGACAACTGGGTCTGAAGAATCTGGCTCTGGATGTACTGGGCCAAGAGATGACTCCCATCACGGAGTTGATCGGCACCGGGCGCAAGCAGGTTTCGTTTGATCAAGTTGACATAACTGTGGCAGCGCCGTACGCAGCAGCAGATGCAGATATGACAGGCCGGCTGAGGTTGGCATTCGAGGAACCGGTGGTACGAGAGGCTATGAGCTCATTGATGACCGACATGGAGATGCCGTTGGTGCCGGTACTGGTGACCATGCAACGGCACGGCATCAAGCTGGACGCAGCTGCCTTACGGGAGATGTCTGAAGATCTGCGAGAGCAGATGTTCCAGACGGAAGAGGAACTGTACAAGTCTATTGGCCACACAGTGAATATTAACTCCCCTCAGCAATTGAGCGACCTGCTTTTCAATGAGATCGGTCTGCCTAAGACCAAACGGACGAAGACCGGCTATTCCACTGACGCCAACTCCCTGGAGGGCTTGAAAGGCCTGCATCCGGTAGTGGATCAGATACTGGACTACCGTCAGGTTTCTAAGCTTAAATCGACTTATGTCGATGCACTGCCAGATATGGTGAATCCGGCAACGGGCCGTGTGCATACCAGCTACAATCAGACCGGATCAGCGACGGGGCGCATGTCCAGTAGTGACCCGAACTTGCAGAACATCCCCATACGCACCGAGTTGGGCCGACAGGTTAGAAAGGCGTTTGTTGCAGACGGAGCTCCCGACTGGTTGCTGTTCTCGGCAGACTATTCACAGATTGAATTGCGGGTTCTGGCCCACATTTCCCAGGATCCAGGCCTGCTTGAGGCTTTCCAGCGAGGCGAGGATATTCACTCGTCCACTGCCTCTTTGATGTTTGAAGTGCCGCTGAACGAGGTTAATGCTGAGCAGCGACGTATCGCCAAGGTGCTTAATTTTGGAGTGATCTATGGACTGTCTCCCCACGGTATATCTCAGCAGACTGGCTTCAGCCGAGAGGAAGGAGCATCGTTCATCGAGAACTACTTCAGCAAGTACCCAGGCATCAACGACTACTTGGAGCAGGTGAAGGTAAAAGCCAGGACAGACCAATACGTGGAGACCTTGCTGGGGCGTCGCCGCTACCTGCCAGACATCAATAGCCCCAATTTCAACGTGCGCGGTGGAGCGGAGCGCATGGCCATCAACATGCCCATCCAAGGCACAGCAGCCGACATAATGAAGCTGGCCATGATTAAGGTCCAGAATCGACTGGATGAAGAGGGCTTGCAGACCAAGATGCTCCTTCAGGTGCATGACGAACTGGTCTTCGAGACCCCTAAAGAAGAGATGAGCGCCCTCAAAGACCTGGTCTTTGATGAGATGCCTGCCGCTATGGACCTGGACGTAACCCTCAAAGTTGATGCTAAGTGGGGACAAACTTGGGGAGACATGCAGTAGGCGGTAGGGTCACGGATTCTATATGGCTGTGGTACACCCACCGCCCACAGGAATAACAACTAGATATGGAACTCTATCGCAGCTTTATATTTGTGCCCGGTAACAGGGAGAACATGCTGGAACGGGCGAAGTCGTTCAATGCCGATGTGATTATGGTTGACCTGGAGGATTCGGTTCCTCCGGGTGAGAAAGTCACAGCCAGAGATATGGCCAAGGATTGGGTGCCGACGTTGCGCCGCGAAGGGCATCGTGTCATGGTACGGGTCAATTCTTTGGATACGGGTTTAACCCGCTCAGAACTTGAAACGTTGGTGTCTCCGGATCTCTACGGCATCAGCTTGGGCAAGGTCGAGTCAAAGTGGAATATCCTGGACGTTGACCGGATGCTGCGCGCCATCGAGCCATTGGCAGGCGTTGAACCAGGTTTAACCAAGATTGTTGCCTGGGCCGAGACGGCCAGCGCGTTGGTCGACGCCAGAGATATCGCCGCATCATCCTCAAGGGTGATAGCGTTGGCCTTTGGCGCCGAGGATTTCACGAATGACATGGGTATAGAGCGTTCGGACGCCGGAGACGAGGTCCAGGTGCCGCGGTCTTTGGTACCGGTGGCGGCTAGGGCCGCCAACGTTGCTTCCCTGGATTCGCCATTCGTGGCCTTCCAGGACCCTGGTGCGTTGCGTGCTGACGCACAGAGGGCTCGTCAGATGGGCTACACCGGCAAGCATGCTATTCACCCGGCACAGCTTGACATAATAAACGAAGTATTCAGCCCAGCGCCTGATGAAGTCTCTTACGCCCGGAGAATAATAGAAGCTTGGGACAAGGCCCAAGCCGAAGGACGCGGTTCCCTGGCCATGGACGGCCGTATGGTAGACGTGCCGGTGGTGAAACGGGCTCAGAACCTGTTGGCCTTCGCTGACGCTATAGAAGCCCAAGGGCGCTAGGCGCCGCTTTCTTAGGCAGTGAAATCTTGAAAGATGATTTTCAAAAGACGGACCGTATCGTTTTAGAAGGCATGCGCTTTTACGGATTCCACGGTGTGAACCCTGAAGAACGAGTGCTGGGCCAGGAGTACCTGGTTGATTTGGCCGTGGATATGGACCTAGCTAATGCAGGCACTTCGGATCGATTGGAAGACACGATCAGCTATGCCCATATCTACCGTGCTGTTAGAGATGTCATGGAGGGCGAACCTCGCAACCTGCTGGAAGCAGCCGCACAGTCCATCGCTGACCGGGTGCTGGGCGAGTTCCCGGTAGATTCCGTGTCTGTCAGGGTCAAGAAACCTCACCCACCCATTCGAGGGTCGGTGATAGAGAATGCCACTATTGAGATTACGCGCCGCCGGGAGAAATAGGATGAAGGTCCATGACTATCATAAGGGCAATCTGCAGCTTCAGGATAAGTTTGGCACCCGGAAGCTGGCCGAGCGTCTAGCTGACCGGGCGACTGATTCTCTGGAAGCGAGCCAGCGCGAGATGATCGCGAACGCTAACATGTTCTTCCTCGCGACCTGTGACGAACGCGGACTGCCCACGGTTTCTTACAAAGGGGGCGCTCCTGGGTTCGTGCGGGTGGTGGATGGCCAGACCATCGCCTTCCCCAACTACGACGGAAACGGTAAATACCAATCCATGGGCAACGTGTTACAGAACCCTAATGTGGGGATGCTGTTCATCGACTTTGAAGGCCAGCTACGGCTGAGGCTTCAGGGTGAAGCATCCATTGACGACAATGACCCATTGATGACTGAGTACCATGAGGCGCAGTTCATCGTCCGTGTGAAAATCACCGAATCGTACCGGAACTGCCCTCGCTACATTCACAAACAGAGGTTCGTCGAGGCGTCTGAATACATTCCACAGGTTGGGCGAGAGACACCCCAACCGGAGTGGAAGAGCAGCCCAGACCTGCAGGATTAATCACACATCCATCTCAGGCTCAGGATGAGCTTGTCGAAGAGTTGCCCACAGTCATGGTATGGGCACACATCAAATGAAACAATCCCGAGACATCAATGGGAGTTGCCGGGAGTTGCCTTATTTCGCCAAAGAAAGCTACTCAGCGGCGGTGATGGTGATGTGGGACATGTAGGAATTGGCGGTGGCGCCGTGCCAGTGGTTCTCGCCCTGCAGGACGTGAACCACGTCTCCAACGGTGATCTCTTGCTCGTGACTCTCGTCGGCAACGATACCGATTCCAGCGGTCACAACCAGCATTTGGTCACTCTTGTGAGTGTGCCAACCAGTGGTGCAGCCTTTCTCAAAGTTAACAATGCTACTGTTAAAAGTCGTGCTGGAACCTTCAGGGAGGAGTTGCTGCCGGGTGCGTTTTACGTCTCCGCCTGTCCATCCGGGGACCGGGGTGGCGGTAGCGATGGGTTCGACTTCAACTTCGGCTATTCTGATGACTCTCATGATTGCCTCCATTGGCGAGCATAAATTTCAGGGATGATAATACACCGCTTTTGAAGCGGTAGGAAACAGACGTTCAAATTCACAGCCTAAGATAAATCCAGCCTGCAGCCGTGGTTGTTTGAGCGTAGTGATTGTGTTAGTCTGGATTTCGTCCCACTAATATAAACGAAATACCGCGCTGTCCGACGAGAAGCCTGGCGAGCGGTATACGAGACGAAAATATGCGCTGCGAACTCTGTTTAAAGGACGGAATGACGGGCAACAACGTCAGTCATTCCAATCGACATACCAAGACCAAGTTCTTTGCCAATGTCCACAAGCAGACGCTGGTGCGTAACGGTGAACCTGTAAAAGTCAAAATCTGTACTCGCTGCCTTAGATCTTTGCACAAGTCCAAAAAGGTCCAGAAGGCCTTCGCAGCTCTCTAGTATCCTGGGCCACAGATAAATAAAAAGCCCCCGTTCTTCCTTGGAAGAACGGGGGCTTTTTGTTGAAAGCTGATAGGTTTTATCTGCGCGATGTTACCCTCGGAAACAGCTGCGCATCCCCAGCATGGCGTCAGAGATGGTCTGTTGATCGTTGAAGATGGCGGAGCCGGCTACCAGGATGGTGGCACCCGCTTCGACCGAGTCTTGAGCAGTCCAATCTGCTTTGATACCGCCGTCTACCTCGATCTGGGCGTTAGAGCCGGTCTGATCGATGACGTCCTTGATCCGCCTGATTTTGCCTAAGCTTTGGGGTATGAATGACTGCCCTCCCGCGCCTGGGTTCACCGACATAATCATTACCATGTCTAAAAGTGGCAAGACATCCTCGACGGCGCTGATGGAGGTCCCAGGGTTGATAGCCACCCCGACCTGGTTCCCCATGTCCTTAACCCGAGAGACCGTCCGGTGCAGGTGACCGCAAGCCTCTGCGTGGACGAGTATCTGGTCTGTCTCCGATTTTGCGAATGTGGACAGCAGGTTTTCAGGTTCCTGGATCATCAAGTGGATGTTTAAAGGTACGCTGGTGTTGGCTCGTATTGCGTCAATTACCACCTCACCAAAAGAGATTGCGGGCACGAAGGATCCATCCATCACGTCAACGTGAATCAGGTCAGCCCCGGCCTTGGTGACTTCGCGGACCTGGCTGCCTAGGTCAGCGAAGTCGGCAGACAATACCGACGGGGCGATGAGGACCTTGGCTTCAGAAACCATTTTCCACAGCCCCCAATGTCTTCTTTGCTTCAGCCAAGGCAGAGGCTACTCTGCCTGGCGCGGTTCCGCCAGGGTTGTCCCGGGCCGAAGTTGATGACTCAGCGGTGATTTTGTTGATATCTTCCTCAAATAGTTCGGAGAGTTTCTTGTACTCCGAGATTGGCACTTCGCTGAGGCTGATTTGCCTTTCGTCGCACTTCCGGGATAGTTCCCGCACGATGCCGTGTGCCTCGCGGAAGGGCATGCCCTTGGCCACTAGATAGTCGGCAATGTCGGTGGCGAGCATCTGGCTCTCTCCAGCCAATCCGGATACACGTTTTTCGTTGAGCTTCATCCCGGGCAACATGGCCTGGAAGACATCTAAGGTGGTCGCGAGGGTGTCGGCGGCGTCAAAAAAGCCCTCCTTGTCCTCCTGCATGTCCCGGTTATAGGTCAGGGGCAGGCCTTTGAGAGTGGTCAAGAGTCCCATGAGGTCGCCGTAAACCCGGCCGGTCTTGCCCCTGGCGAGTTCCGCGAAGTCGGGGTTTCGCTTCTGAGGCATGATGCTGCTGCCGGTGGTGAAGTCGTCTCCCATCTGGATGAAACTGAACTCACCGCTGGACCAAAGGACCAACTCCTCGGACATTCGAGAGAAGTGCATCATGCAAACCGAGGTTGCAGCCAGGAATTCAACCACGAAATCCCGATCGGAAACCGCGTCCATGCTGTTGGCGCTGATTCGACTGAACCCCAATTCCACGGCCAAGAATTCGCGGTCGGTTTGATATGCAACGCCCGCAAGCGCACCGCTGCCCAAAGGCATGACGTCAGTGCGGCGATGGCAGTCGTGGAACCTGTCGATGTCTCGTTGGAACATCTCGAAGTAGGCGAGCATGTGGTGGGCGAACAGGACCGGCTGCGCTCGCTGCAAGTGGGTGTAGCCGGGCATAACCACGTTCTGATGTCTCTCAGCTAGTCCGAGTAGCGCCTTCTGAACGCCCCGCAGACCACGCTTTAGGTCGACGATGCTCTCCTTGGCGTAGAGCCGCAGATCAAGGGCGACTTGGTCGTTCCGCGACCGGGCCGTGTGCAGCCTGCCGGCCGCTGCGCCGATCAGTTGATGCAGCCGGCTCTCGATGTTCATATGGATGTCTTCCAGTGCTGGGTCCCAGGGGAACGTGTCCTCTCTGATTTCCTTTTCGATTGCTTCCAGTCCTTGGGTTATCTGGGCGGCGTCGTCCTGGGAGATGATGCCCTGTTTGGCCAGCATCTTGGCGTGCGCAATCGACCCGGCTATATCCTGCTTGTATAGGCGGCGGTCATAATCTATGGAAACGGTGTATCTGCTGAATTTGTCCATGCTGTAAAGACTATAAACCTGCGCGGGGCCGGGCTCAAGGTAGCCACATTGGAATTTAGAGAGGCAATGGAAAGAAAAATTCTTCAGCCGAAGACGGAACGGGCGTTTTAGTTCCGATTGTTAATCGATTTAAGAGAATAGAGTTAGTCGTCAACTCCAACGGGAACTCGAGTTCCCTGAAACGGGCCTTGGTTGCTTCTAATTACCGGGGAGAAGTCGAGTGGCTGAGTTTCTAGCTCGGGGCTCTTCCGAACCCCAGATTCACTACGAACCCGGTCTAGTAGCCGACCTCTCACGCTATTTTCCGAGTCGTGAAAGTCGATTCTACCGGAGATGAGATAGGAGAAAGTTCGAGAAATTTCAATCTCCGCTGCCTACTCGAATCTAGCCATAAGGCATTCTCTGGTGAATATTTGGCGCCCCGCTCTGACCGTCGTCGTATGCTAGAATTTTCCGAATCACTTTCGATAGGTCAAATAGAGGTGCCAGAATGGTCGGATTGAACAACGAAAGATGCGAAGCTTGCCGCCGGGATTCACCCAGCGTTACCGATGAAGAAGTGACCCAGATGAAACCGGAAGTCCCTGAATGGGAACTGACCTGTGAGAATGGGATTCCCAAGTTGGAGCGGGTATTCACGTTTAAGAATTTTCAGGTGGCTATGGATTTTACCAATCGATTAGGCGAGTTGGCCGAAGATCAAGGACACCACCCGCGACTGATTACCGAGTGGGGTCGCGTCCAGGTGACCTGGTGGACCCATAAGATCAGGAACCTCCATCGGAATGACTTTGTGATGGCCGCTAAGTCGGACGCCATCTTCTCTAACTTTGGAGATTCTGAACCGGAGTAAGTATGCGAGTCACCTACCGGCTGTCCACCAATACTCTTGCGGCAGTGGCCGCAGAGGCTGCTTGGGCTGAGAACATGGGTTATGACTCCATGTCGAGCAACGAGACCGCCCATGATTCGTTCCTGCCGTTGGCCTTGGCAGCCACATCTACTACTCGGGCCATACTGGAAACCAGAGTGGCCATCGCGTTTCCTCGTTCGCCAATGATTACCGCATATCTGGCACGTGATTTGCAGGATCTCTCCAAGGGGCGGTTCAGGTTAGGTCTTGGTACACAGGTCAAAGGACATATACAACGTCGATTCTCAACGGACTGGGAGGCGCCTGGCCCACGGTTGCGGGAATACGTCCAGTCATTGAAGGCGATTTGGAATACTTGGCAATCCGGCGATAAATTGGAATACCACGGCGAAAGCTACAACTTCTCGTTGATGACCCCTTTTTTCGACCCAGGCCCGAGCGAACACCCGTTCCCTGAAGTGTTCACGGCGGCGGTGAATGGATATAACTGTCAGGTGGCTGGTGAGGTCTCGGACGGGTTGATGCTGCACAGCCTAACCTCTCCCGAGTACGTTAGGCAGGTGGTAAGGCCTAGCCTGGAGAAAGGTGCCCAGAAGGCCGGCAGAGATGGTGACGCGATCAAGGTCACGGGCGGCGGTTTCATAATCACCGGGCCCGACCGGACCAGTATCCGCGCCATGCAGGCTGAAGTACGCAAGCGCATCGCATTCTACGCCTCGACCAGGAGTTATTTCCCGGTGTTGGCGTCCCACGGCTTCGAGGAGATAGGCCAGCAGCTGCACGAGATGTCCTTGAAGGGCCAATGGGCTGAGATGGGTGAGTTGGTTAGCGATGAGATGTTGGACTCCTTTTCCGTTTCCGGTGAGTACGATGAGATTGCTGACAAGTTTGTCAGCCGCTACAAAGGCTTGTTGGACGAAGTTAGTTTTACGCTTGTTTGCGAGAAACAGCCCGAAGAAGCGCAGATAAAGAAGATGGTTCGTCGGCTTCAGGAATTGTAAAAGCGCGCGAAGGCACAACCTCATCCGTTTTTGGCGATGAGCCTACTCTTCTCGATGCCGAGACTGGCCTTTGGGTACTTACAGCGACTATTGCTCGTTGAAAACCTCTGCCTACGCCTGCATCATAGCTTGGTACAAACTGGGTTGATGGTGGTAGGCACAGATGGTGGAGTTAGCCGAGGCATCCGGCATATTCAAACGGAGGAACGAGACCCGGCTGACCTACGACCTCAAGATGGCGGCCTGGGAGTGGTTGTACCGCGAAGCAGGCTGCCGGGTTATAGGCCTTGAAGTCAAATTGGAAGGCCCTGGCGGCCGTATTGTGGACTTGGCGGCGGTAGGGCCTCGAAATAGGTTTTATATCGTTGAGGTGAAGTCCAGCAGATCAGACTTTTCTAGAGATGATCACACCGCCGGAGATCTTTCTGAGTTAGAGGGTCGGGAGCGTACCGTCACCAACCGCACAAACTTGGCCAAGGAGACCCTGTGTCAGGCTGTGTATTACGCAAAGAAGATCAGCCCCGGCGCCTGGCGCGAGGTAGCGGCCTTTAAACAAGCTATAGCCGACTACCGCCGTGTAGCAGCAAAGGAAGAGGTTTTTCGGAATCGCGTCGCCACTTACAGCACTAAATTCCACGACCCCAAATTCATGGGTATAGCTGACTTTCACTACCTGATTGCCCCCAAAGGCGTGGTCGATCGAAGCAACATTCCGCCACTGTGGGGGTTGCTGAACGAGACATCCGGAATTTCTTTACCGGCAGCGGAAAAAAAGATTCGGAAGAACTCCGGCATCGTGTCCAACTTCCTGAGGGCCATCGCTCGCAGTAACACCACATCCATGATGCGTTCCCAGGGGATAGCATTTACCAGAGGGGAAGTCGAGTTAGTGTTGCATTAGGTTCTGGTTCTGCAGGTAGGGTTGGTCTGATTTAGAAACCAAGCGTAGATTGTCCTGTTCGGTTCTCCAGCCCGTACTTGCGAGATTATTAGAGTGTTTCTGATGTCGCCTACCGCGGTCACGCTGAAGACATCGTTGATGGGAACCAAAACCGTGGGCTGGTTCTAGATATCGTCGGACGACCCGCGTCCTAGATCCACTAGAATGGAGGGTTTTTAGATCATCTATGGAGCAACTGCCATTCCAGGGATCCAAGGTCGAAAGTGATGCGGCGGAAACCTTCGGTGTAGTCCAGTCCTGTGGCCTCTTTGTGACGGCCGGAATTTCTAGTGACCCTTTCCAACCGTACTTCTCGGTTCGACGACATCTGGCTGGCGTGGGCGCCGAGGGAGTCGACCTTGACATCGAGATAGTTGCTGATGTCCACGAACACATCAGGGTCTTCTCCTCCCCATAGAAAGGCCTGTTCCACCCGGTGGGGCTCCAGTCCTTCTTCGGTGATTTGCTCAGGGAAGTGCTGGTAGCTCCAGGCGTAGGTGAACGCGGCGTCTATGGCAGCCTGGCCGCTCTTGCGGTGGTCACGGTGAGTATGGGTGGTGCTGCGGTATGGGTCTACGGCCAAAATCAGGTCGGGTTTGAAACGGCGTATCTCCCGTGTCACCTGACTGCGGAATAACTCTGTGTCCTCAAGACCACCGTCAGGGTGGGCCAGAAAAACAATATTGGCGACGCCGACGATGTCGGATGCGTTTTGCTGTTCGACCTCTCTGGTTGCGGCAAGGCATTCTGAGGTCATATCCCGGTCTCCCGTACCTTTGTTACCGTTGGTGCACATGACTACTGATGCCACGGTGCCAAATTCCTTAACCCACTTTGCCAGCGCCCCGCCGCATCCGCCTTCGCAATCGTCGGGATGAGGGGTGATTGCCATGGCCCGTTTTGGCGCAGTTGTCAGTATTTCCATCCAGTCCTTGGTGTTCTCCTAACAGGTAATTATGCGCAAGCTATTATACGAAATTCTCTATTGACAGTGTGGAAATAAGCGCCGGATCCTGGAGAAACCTCAACGCCAGCCATTCCTATCAAACCGGTCAAACCGGTCCTACAACCTAGGTTTTAGGGATGGTTTTAGAGAGGCCTAGGGGAGTAGCGGAGTAGCGGCCAGATCGTCCCGGGATGCGTTCCAACCAGCCGAATTTTGACCGGGCTGCATTTCGTAGGGTCTGGGTGAAGTTGCCTGGCCGTCTCCAGCCTGCGGAGTCAAAGAGCCAACCCAATTCGTCAGCGTTCACCCCGTCAACGCCGAAATGGCGGCTGGCGCCCTCGGCTGCTACCACTACCCGGCGCATATCGCCTAGGGGATTTGCCTCTTGGCAGAAAGCTTCGAAAGCTGCGCGCCCATCGGTGGAAAGAAATTCAGGAGGTATGGAACCGGTGTCGTTGGTTTCGACCCTGGTCGTTATCGAGGGAGCAGCAACGGCAACCGGCTGGGTTTTAGGTTTTGCTGGTTGGGATATAGGGCTAGGCGTCGGTTCGGTTATCGTCGCGGCGGAGCGTGCGACAGCAGTAACACTCGTACCTTTTTCCGTGGCTCCACCGATTGCAGCCGGTGTACCCGGCTGCATCAAATCTCGTGGCAGGTCACGTAGCGCCATACCCACGATTTCGCGTAGTACTTCCGACTCTTCTGATTCGAAGGTGATCAGTGCGTTATTGGGAAGAGATATTGATACTTTGACCATGGTTACACTTAGTTCGATATTACAGGGATACCTAATGTATTGTATGGGTATCCATATTAACGTACGGTGCACACGAAGACAAACAGTGCACCAAGTATAAATGTAAAACGAAGGATGGGTTGCGTTTGAGTCTGGTGTGCCGGGGAATCAACTAGATGGTCTGTTTCAGCCTTATGGCCAACGACCGGGTCATGCCGGGTACTGATGCCAAGTCGTCCACCGCAGCCTCTTTGATACCCTTTAAGGTACCGAACCGGCGCATCAACATCCGTTTACGCTTGGGACCTATGCCCGTGACGTTGTCGATGGGAGATTTTAGGCTACTTTTACTGCGCAGATTCCGGTGGTAAGTAATGGCGAAGCGGTGGGCTTCGTCGCGGATCCTCTGCACGAGATAAAGGGCCTGGGAGTCTCTGGGTAAGATGATGGGCTCGGGGGTATGAGGGACAAATATCTCTTCATTCTCCTTGGCCAAAGAGGCTAAGGGGATGTCGTCCAGCCCCAGTTCCAAGAACACCTCTAGAGCAGCCGAGAGTTGCCCTTTGCCGCCGTCAATCAACACCAGGTCGGGGATGACGCCGAAGCTGTCCACGCCGGGTCCTTCGCCTTCACCACGTTTCTCGGCCGCCCGGGCAGCAGCCAGTCGCTTGAACCGGCGGCGGAGCACCTCGCGCATGCTTTCGAAGTCATCGACCCCGTCCACCGTTTTCATTTTGAATCTACGGTAGTGGGCCGGCTTGGGCTTGCCATCTTCAAACACCACCATACTGGCCACGGTGTTGCTGCCCTGGATATGGGAGATGTCGTAACACTCCATGCGGCGCAGTGGTAGTGGCAGGCTGAGTTCTTCTTCTAGGTCGGCGGTGGCCTGCCGAATCACATCGGTGTTGCCCATCCAGGTGACGCGATGTTGAGCCAGGCCTTGGGTCGCATTATCGGCTACCGTCTGGACCAGTTCCTTGTGGATGCCCCGCTGGGGACAGACTATCCGCACTGCACCATCTCGCACCTGCCGCAACCATTCGGTGATAGCTTCCTCGTCTTCCGGCATGCGTTGGACGACTATCCGGGGTGGTACTACCAAGGCCGCCGTCTGGTAGAACTGCTTGATGAATTGGCCTAATACCAGCTCTTCGGTGTCGTCCTGGGTGCCCTCCATAAAGAAGTGATCTCGGCCGATAAGTTTGCCTTTGCGTATGAAGAACACCTCGACCCAGGTCTCGTTAGTACCTTGGGCCAGAGCGATGACATCCATGTCGCTGATGGGATTGGAATCCACTTTTATGCGCTGTTCTTCGGCCACTTTCTCAACAGCCTTCATACGGTCGCGCAGGACCGCGGCCCGTTCGAACTGGAGTTCTTCCGATGCCTGGTCCATGTTCTCTTTTAGGTCCCGGGTCACGGCTCCGGTCTCGCCGTTCATGAACATCACAACCTGGTCGATGACCTTGGCGTAGTCTTCTTTGCTGGCGTATCCGGTACAGGGTGCCACGCACCGGTTTATGTAGTATTCCAGACAGGGCCGCGCGTCTTTGCCAGTGATGGTCTTGGTGCAGGAACGATAGGGGAACAGACGTTTAACCAGATCCATGGTCTTGCGAACTGTACCGGCTGTGGCGAAGGGGCCGAAATAACGGGCCCCGTCCTTAGCCACCTTGCGGGTGATGTAGACCCGAGGGAAATCTTCGTTCAGATCAATCTTCAGGTAGGGGTAGGTCTTGTCGTCTTTCAGTCGGGCGTTATAGCGGGGCTTGTACCGCTTGATCAATGTGTTCTCTAGAATCAACGCTTCAGCGGGCGAGTCGGTAACGATGTATTCGAAATCGTGGAGATGGCCCAACATGCGCCGAATCTTGTTGGGCAAGTTGGTGGGCGAACCGAAGTACTGCTTAAGCCGGTTGCGGAGGACCGCTGCTTTTCCTACATACAGCACGGTGCCCCGCGGGTCCTTCATCAAGTAGACTCCAGGACTCTCTGGGGTTGCCAGCAAGCGCTGTTCGACCAGCGGTAGAGGCATGTATTTTAGAGGACTATCCCCAGGACTACCAGGGCCGTGAGGATGGCTATGGTTAAGGTTAATATGCGCCGGAATTCTGCACCTAGGTAGAGGTACGCGGCCGGGCGTTCACCCCTGAGCCGGCCTTGTCCTTGCACGGCGAATTCGCCGCGTGGTGTCCGGGCCGTGGCTGGGCGGGACGCAGGAGGAGCAACTGCTGCCTCGGCGGCCGCCAGCGCTTCGGGGTCCATATCGGCTTCCTGGATTCCTGCGGGAACGGGGGCCGTCTCATCGGTCTCGGGGACCGTTACCCGGCGCGTAGTTGATGGGATTCCACCAGGTCCTTTCGTTTGCCTCTTCCGCTTTAGTTGTCCTTGCCGGGATGCGGCTCGTCGAGCTTTACCAGCCATCGGCGCGTGCCTCCTGAGGCGGGGAATGGTTATCTAGTCAATGGCCGGCTGGACTGTTAAGTCAGTTTCTAACCGGTCAATCAACTATAGCAGTAATCCAAAAGAAAGGGCAGTCCGGAGGCACGAAATTAGAAGCATAACTGCCTTTCTGATTCATGCTGGACTGCCCTTGTGATTCACGGGCATTAGGGTTGAAATTTGAAAATCAGGCTCTGGGATGGCTCTTAGCGTACTCTTTCTGCACGTAGTCGTCTGTCAGGTGCGTGTAGACCTGGGTGGTGGAGATACTGGAGTGGCCCAGCAATTCCTGAACGTGCCGGAGGGAAGCCCCGTTCTGCAGCAAATGGGTGGCGAAGCTGTGCCGTAGCGTATGAGGCGTGATGTTCTGGGTGATACCAGCTTTCTGTGCGTAGGTCTTCAGAATAGTCCAGACCCACTGACGAGTGAGGCGCTCACCACGGTGGTTGATGAACAACGACGGCTCGGTGCGGCGGTGTCCGAGCAGCGCAATGCGGGCGGTCTTAAGATAGCGCCTCAGTTCTTCCAAGGCTTTGGGATAGAGGTGAACGATGCGTTCTTTGGAGCCTTTGCCCATGCATCGTATGTATGACTCCGAAACGTCTACGTCCTGCATATTAAGCGAGACCAACTCGCCGACCCGTAGGCCCGTTGCATAAAGGAGCTCCATGATAACGGCGTCGCGCTGACCTTCATTAGTTCCCGACTTATAGGCCGTGTCCAACAGATTGGCCACGTCCTCTTCGGGCAGGAATTTGGGCAGCGTGCGGCCGACGCGAGGCGAGCCCAGAGATTCCGTGGGGTCTTCGGTGATGATGCTATTCTCCGACAAGAATCCAAAGAAGGATTTGATGGAGGCGACTTTCCGGGCGGTGGTAGTATCTCTGTAGCCCTTGCGAACCCTGAGGTCCTCTATGTACTTGTTGAGGACATTGATATCCACCGTGGTCCAGATTGCATTGTTGTTGGATGATTTATCTACGTGGCTATTTTGATTGTGGTGAGTGTTGCCGTTGCTGGAACCGTTGCTGCTCCCGTTGGAGTGGTTCTGGAGGAATTCCCAGAACTGACTTAGGTCGTTTCGGTAGGCGTCCGAAGTGTTGCGTGAGAAGCCTTTTTCGACTATGAGGTGCTCAAGAAAAGATGAAATAGTGCGGTCCATGAAGAAAAATCCTTTCGCCATCGGCGTGACATATGATGGGAAGGCATAAGTTATGCCAGCCCACGATTTATGTAGTCACCCTAGCACAAAGAGTAGACCGGACCACACGCATAACATGAACGATTTTATACTAATTTAATATTAAATTAAAATAGGCGGC
>Ga0209034_10000457_pt1 | contig 20506 bp, 14 predicted proteins | sample MarorgKNORR_S2LV_2_FD_188219 | JGI IMG/M metagenome (GOLD analysis project Ga0209034, IMG submission 188219) | Marine microbial communities from the Southern Atlantic Ocean, analyzing organic carbon cycling - 250m_A/KNORR_S2/LV (SPAdes) (version 2) | ecosystem: Environmental > Aquatic > Marine...
GTAATAGGATACGGAGCTACAGGAACGACAGACAATACTGTCCTTCTTGGAAATGGATCTATTACAAACTGGCTACCTACGGATGATAATGAAGTGGATTTAGGAAGTAGTAGTAAAGAAATGAAAAATGTGTATGTGGACGGAGTCACCTACACGGATGCTGTTGGTTTTGGAACTGTTGTTATGACGCTTCCTACTGCTGATGGTTCTTCTGGTCAGGTTTTAAAAACAGATGGAAGTGGAACATTAGCTTGGGTTGATAATGGTGGTGGTGGAGCAGCTATACAAGGTTCATCTATTACAGTAGGTAATGCTGCTATAAGCGAAGCAGAACTTGAAACTATTGATGGAATTACTGCAGGAACTGTAGCAGCTTCAAAAGCTGTTGTAGTTGATGCTAATAAAGACGCATCAGGATTTAGAAATGTGACATTAACAGGTGAACTTGATGCAGCTACTTTAGACATATCTGGTAACGGAGATATTGATGGGACATTAACTGTTGCCTCTGCAGCTATCATATCTTCTCCAGTTGCAAATTCAGTGTACATGGGTACAACTGTAACTAATACTGCACAGTATAATACAGGAGTAGGTGCAAACGTATTTAATGCTTTAAATGGTGGAGGTGATAATGTAGCCATAGGATATGATGGTCTCGGAACATTGCAGGGTGGTGGTAGTAATGTTGCAATAGGATCTAATGCTTTAAGAGGAGTTGTTGGTGGTGATAATAATGTTGGAGTAGGTTATGCAGCAGGAAAGAGTATTACAGGAAGTAGTAATGTAACTATAGGTCATCAAGCGGGCAATGATTGGTCAACTGGCTCAGGAAATAGTGCAGGCGTGGCAATAACATCAGGATCAGATAATGTTATTATTGGAAAAGATGCAGATGCAAGTATTGCTGCTGCATCTAACCAAATAGTCATTGGAGCTAATGCAACAGGCGGTGGAGACAATACTGTCCTTCTTGGAAATGGATCTATTACAAACTGGCTACCTACGGATGATAATGAAGTGGATTTAGGGAGTAGTAGTAAAGAAATGAAAAATGTTTATGTGGATGGAGTCACCTATACGGATGCTGTTGGTTTTGGAACGGTTGTTATGACGCTTCCTACCGCTGATGGTTCAGATGGTCAGATTTTAAAAACAGATGGAAGTGGAACGCTTTCTTGGACAACGAATGTTTCGGGGGCTTCGTCATTAGATGCGCTTTCAGATGTCCTTCATAATACCAGTGCATCCAATTTAGTAGTTGGACACATTCCAGGGAATATAACCTCAGGAACAAGTAATTCTGCGTTTTCAAGAAATGGCTTGGAGGATTTAACAACAGGATTATATAACAATGCTTTTGGATGGGGAGCCCTTAAAAATGTAACAACATCATGGTACAACACAGCAATGGGGCATAAGGCAATGGAGCTTTTGGTTGATGGAGCTTCAAATACTGGTTTTGGATATCAGGCAATGAACACACTTACAACGGGTGGTAATAATACTGCGGTTGGGGATAACGCAGGGAGTGGAAATGCAACAGGGAATTATAATACTTCGGTTGGAAAGGAAGCTCTACAGGGAAGTGGAAATAATTCAAGTAATACTGCCGTTGGTTTTCAAGCTGGGCAAGGGATTACAACAGGTGCAGATAACGTCTTTGTTGGAAAAAGTGCAGGAAATACAATTGATGACGGTTCTAGCAATGTTGTTATAGGTGATGATGCTGATGTAAGTGCCACTAATTCATCGAACCAAATAGTGATTGGACAAGGTGCTACTGGACAGGGAGACAACTACGCAGTTATAGGTAATGCAAATGTTACTCGAGTTTATGCTGCTCAAGATGGAGCAGCTGTTCTTTATGCAGATGCGACAATAAACTCTTCAGATGAGCGATTAAAAGAAAATATCAAACCTCTCACTCATGGCTTAGAATTTATAAATAAACTGAATCCTGTTTCTTACGATAAAATGAAGGTTAGTGATTTTTTAAGTAATAAAAAACCAAAAGAATTAAAGTTTGAAATAGGTTTACTGGCTCAAGAAGTAAAAGAGATTAGTGAAGAATTAGATTTTGACAATAGGATTGTGACTGTTGGAGAAAATGGTATCCACAGGATGGATTATCAAAAAATAATGATGCCTCTTGTCAAAGCAATTCAGGAGCAACAGGAGATGATAGAATCTCTCAGAGAGGAAATGGAAATTTTAAAATCAAAAATGGATTAACTTTAAGCAAAACAATTAAAACATTATATTTAAATATGAAATATATTTTTATGCCTTTTCTTTTTTTACTAACATTTTCTGTCTCTGCACAAACTGTAATATCTTCTGCTGGCAAAACAACAATCAATGGAGATTATAATGTTAGTTGGACAGTTGGAGAGACAATAATTAATACTCTTTCAGCTGGAGGAACAACACTTACTCAGGGATTTCATCAGCCACTGCTCGTTGAAATTTTACCAACAGGACTAGAAAAAGGACTTCTCCTTGACATGATTGCATATCCTAATCCAGCATTTGATAAAGTTCTATTCAAAGGGGGTGATCCATCAGGAATATATCACGTAAGAGTTGTGGATAAACTTGGAAAGATACTCCTTCAAAAGACCCTACCCGCAAGCGATCTAGAAATTCTAGTAGAAGGGTATAACAATGGGACGTATCTTATTGAAGTAATTGAAGATAAAACAAATAAAAGAAGAGTATTTAATGTAATTAAAAGCTCTAACAATTAAACATTTCATCAAGAGCATCCTCAAATTTTGTTGGCTTATAATCTAGATCCCGTATTGCTTTTTCTAAAACAAATCCCGTTTTTGGAGGTCTTTTTGCTTTCTGATTTAGTGAAGATGTCTTCATTTTATTAATTAAAGATTTATCTAAAGAAAAATGATCAGCAATTTTCATTCCTATTTCATGATAACTCATCATCTCATTTCCAGAAATATGATAAATACCTTTTGCTCTCTTATTTAAAGCAGCATCGCATGCTCTAACTAAATCATCAACGTACGTTAGTGTTCGAATCTGATCATCTACAAGATTTACTTGATTGCCACTCTCTAAACCATTTTTTACCTTCAAAACAATGTTTGGCTTTTTGTGTTTTCCATAAACAAGAATTGTTCTTAAAATCGCATAATCAATACTACTTTCTTTTAAAAGATTTTCGCCTCCTAACTTACTCTCACCGTAATAACCTAAAGGATCAGGGTTATCTTCTTCAACATAAAGTCCATCTTTTTCACCATTAAAAATATAATCTGTAGAGATATGGATAAGATGAGTATCATGTCTTTTACATGCTTCAATCAAATATCCAATAGCACTTACATTTGTATTCCAACATATTTCTTTCTCTTCCTCACATAAATCGACATCAGCAATTGCCGCAGTATTAATTACTGCATCGGGCTTAAATTCATCGATGATATTATCTACTTCCTCTTTTTTCGTAATATCTAAAGATGCAGATGCTAAACCTTCTAAATTTCTTGATGTTAAAAGTAATTCATGATTAGAATCAGAATAGAAGTTAAAGAGCGCGTTCCCTACCAGTCCATTAATTCCCGTTATTAAAATTTTCATTGTTCCAAATATTGATACCCATACTTTTCTGTAATGGTTTTTTTAGAAATCTTTTCCACTTTAAACGTCATAGGTATATCTTCTAGTGGTTTATTCCCCTGCCCTATTTGAACAGAAGCAATCTTATCAATTACATCAAGTCCTTCTACTATCCTTCCAAAAACCGTGTATCCACCATCAAGATGAGGAGCACCTCCAACAGATGTATATGCCTCAAGTTTTTCCTTAGAAATCAATTTTTGAGTCTTAAGCCCATATTTTTCTTCAACCAAATCCTTTAATGAAAGTGCTAATTTTTGTGTTCCCTCTGGATTCGTTTGAAGATCAATAAATTGTTTTTGCAAATCAGAATATTCTTCATCTTTTAAAAGCATTCTAACACCTTCATAAATAGCATTAATATCAAGAGTAAGTTCATTCTCAGTAAATACTTTTCCATCTACAATATAAAATTGGCATCCACTTGATTCTTTATCTGGATTTACATTATCTGGAGTTCTGGCAGCAGCAATTTCACCTTTTTTATGGAACAAATTTTCATTAAACTCAGCAGGAATCGTATAATCAATCACCTTTTCATCATTAATTAAATTTACGTCTCCACCCTGAATCATAAAATCTTTCATAACACGATGAAATATTGTAGAATTAAATTTCCCAGATTCACTAAGTTCTATAAAATTTTTTTTATGTAAAGGAGTCTCGTCATAGAGAATTGCTTTCATATCTCCATAAGATGTTGAAATTGTTATTATTACGTCTTTGTTCATAGTGCATGCTTGTAAGATTATTAATAAAAGGATAATAAGTTTTCTCATAAAAATTAATTATTAACTTTTTGAAAAAGATTTGAAATTTCTAACGACAAATCTAAGAATAATATTTTAGGGTTTGCATTTCTATCAAGGTCTCGTATAGCATTGTCAATTTCCATAATAATTCTTTCTAAAGAATCGGAATCTAAAGTTTTTTGAAATTTAGAAATAAAAGCTTTCTCGCTATCTATAATTTTTAAAAGATTAGAATCTATTTTTGAGATAAGAGCCTCTCTCATAAGCTTCATCGTATAAGTAAGAAATGCTCTTTTTTTAATCTTAGTTGAAAGATTAAACCAATCGATATCTTTTTGAAGTTCGACATAATTTTCAGAGTAACAATTCCTCATCCACAACATCAAATGATTTAGCTCATCCGTATCAGAAACTTGCAACAATTTGTTTGCTTGGTTTAAATTACCTTCAGATAAATAAATAGCTTGATCAACTTCACTCTCAGAAACTTCATCGTGTTTTGATAAATATAATTTTATTTCTTCATCAGAAAACTGTCTAATTTTAAATAGTTGAGCTCTTGAAAGTATTGTCTTTATCAATTTTTGATAATCATTAGTAACAAGAAAAAAATGCGTATTAATAGGAGGTTCTTCAAGCAATTTCAATAACGCATTTGCAGTAAATATGTGTAAATACTCTGGAAGCCAAAGAATAATTATTTTGTATTTAGATTCAAATGGTTTTAGTGACAATTTTTTTATAATACTTCGAGCTTCATCTTTAGATATATTAGGTTGTTTATTTTCAAAACCATAAAATTCAAACCAATCATTAATATTCATATAAGGATTTTCAATACATATCTCCCTCCATTTATCGATATATTTATCGCTAATTACTTCTTTTGTTATTTTTAAAGAAGGAGCGACAGGAAATATAAAATTTACATCTGGATGAATAAGCTTTTTCATTTTTGAACAAGATGAACATTTTCCACATGAATCTTCTTCTAGCTTATTCTCACAATTCAAATAAGTGGTAAACGCAAGAGCCAAAGAAAGATTTGGGGAACCTTCAAGTCCAAAAAATAATTGTGCATGAGATATAATATTTGATTTATAAGAATTTATAAGCCTTTTTTTTTCTTCTTCAAATCCTGGAATTTCTTGAAATTTCATTTTATAATTTATATTGACAAGTATATAAAAAAAGTCTTCAACTATTTGAAGAGTTTTAAAACATTTCTAGAATCAGATACTATTTTTTTTCAGAAGGCTCTTCTGAATCTTTTTGAGTTTTATCATTAGAAGCTGAATCATCTGTTTCAGCAGCAGGAGTTTCTTCTTTTGAAGCTTCTTCTTTTGGAGCTTCCTCTTTTGGAGCCTCTTCTTTTGGAGCTTCCTCTTTTGGAGCTTCCTCTTTTGGAGCTTCCTCTTTTGGAGCTTCTTCCTTTGGAGTCTCTTCTTTTGGAGCTTCTTCTTTTGGAGCCTCTTCTTTTGGAGCCTCTTCTTTTAGAGCTTCAGCAACTGGAGCCTCTTCTTTTGGAGCTTCAGCAACTGGAGCTTCTTCTTTTTTTACTTCAACTTTTTCTTTCGGTGCTGATTTAACAGCAGCTTTTGCTTTATATTTTTTATTGAATTTCTCAACTCTACCTGCAGTATCTACAAAAATTTTCTTTCCTGTATAGAATGGATGAGAAGCAGAACTTACTTCTACTTTTATCAAAGGGTATTCTTTTCCATCTTCCCACTTAATTTTTTCTTCAGATGTTAATGTAGAACGTGTCAAGAATTTAAAATCGCTCTGAACGTCCTGAAACACAACTTCCTTATAATTTGGATGGATATCTTTCTTCATTTTTAAAACCTCTTTTTTATACAAAGGTTTGCAAAGCTATCAAAATGTTATTTTTTTACAAAAAATGAGTGAAATATTATTCTTAATTTAGCTGAATGAAGACATACTTCAGAATTCTATTCTATGCAAAGCCTTTTGGTAAAAATATACCTTTATATCTATTATTTACCGTTTTTTACATTGTATTTAGTATGATAAATTTCTCTGTTCTCATACCATTACTAGAAGTATTATTTAATCAAATAGATGAACAGACTACTTTAAATTATACAGAAATTGGAAATTTTCAAATTTCTTTAGAATACTTCAAAAGTATTTTTTACAATAATTTCAACAAAATAGTTGAGAGTGGAGGAAGAAAAGAGGCGCTAAAATTTGTGTGCATTGTCATAGTTGCCTCAGTATTCTTTTCAAACCTTTTTAGATACTTATCAGCAATTATAATTGCTAAAATCAGAGTAAAAATTGTAACTAACATAAGAAATGAATTATTTAATAAAATATTAGCATTTAAAATAAATTTTTTCACAAATAAGAAAAAAGGAGATGTCGTTTCAAGACTTACAAGCGATATTCAACAAATTGAAAATTCAGTAATTAATTCCATTAGGGTATTATTCAAAGAACCCGCTCTATTATTAGGTCTATTCTTTATTTTAAGTACCATATCTGTTGAACTTACTTTATATACAATATTCCTTATTCCAATTTCAGGTGCTATTATATCATATATTGCAAAACATCTTAAAATTAAAGCTGCATACAGTCAAACTGCTTTAGGAAGAATAAACAATGTAATAAGTGAGAGCTTAGATGGAATAAGAATAATAAAACTCTTTACTGCTAATTGGTTTGTTAATAAAAAATTCAAAGAAGAAGTAGACGATTATGGTAAACAAAACATATCAATGTATAAAAGGTTTGAGTTAGCAAGTCCTATTTCTGAATTTTTAGGAGTAGCCACAGTAGCCGGTATTCTATTAATTGGAGGTAGCATGGTGCTAGATAAATCTTCTGATATTTCAGCATCAGAATTTATTGCTTTCATTATTATTTTTTCACAAGTATTAAACCCCGCTAAAGCAATAAGTGACGCTTTTAATACCATTCAAAGAGGACTAGCATCTGCTGACAGGACTTTTGAATATATTGATAAAACAATAATAGTAGAAGAGGATGATGGAACTCAAAAAATTGAAAAATTAGAATCTAAAATAAGTTTTAACGATGTTTCATTTGCATACGAAACTGATAAAGTTTTAAATAAGATCAGTTTTAACATTAAAAAAGGAGAAAAAATAGCACTAATAGGACCATCCGGAAGTGGCAAATCAACAATTATTGATCTTCTATCAAAATTTTATAAAGTCCAAACAGGGGAAATTCAAATCGATGGAAAAAATATAAACACATACGACACCTATAGCCTCAGGACAATGATGGGAGTTGTTACACAAGAGTCAATTGTTTTTCATGATACAATAACCAATAATATTACTTTCGGAAATAAAAATATTAATATGGAAAAAATTATTAATGCAGCCAAAATTGCAAATGCATATGAGTTCATTAATAAACTTGAAAATAAATTCGATACCATAATTGGTGAGAGAGGATTAAAACTTTCAGGGGGACAAAGACAAAGATTATGTATAGCTAGAGCTATCTACAAAAATCCTCCTATATTAATTCTTGATGAAGCAACTTCATCTCTTGATTCAGAGTCAGAAAAAGTTGTACAAAATGCAATTGAAAATGTGATGGAAAATAGAACTTCAATTATTATTGCACACCGACTAAGTACAGTAATTAATGTTGATAAAATTATCCTTATTGATGAAGGGAAAATTGTTGGAATAGGAAATCATAAAGATCTTATCAAAAACAGTGAGATGTATAAAAAACTTATACAAATGCAAAATTTGAATTAAATAATGCAAAAAACTTATATAGCAATATTCTTAATATTAAATTCGTGCACTATGAAAAATACAAAGTTGATAGAACCCAAGGCTGAAAAAATATATACCACTTTAAGCAATCATAATAATGAAAGAATTGATGAATATTATTGGCTTAACCAGAGGGGTAACAAAAAAGTTATTGACTATCTAAATTCTGAAAATTCTTACAGAGACGAATACATGAAAGATTACAAAAAGATGGAAGAAGATATTTTTTTAGAGATTAAATCAAGAATAAAGGAGAAGGATAGTAGCGTACCTTATTATGATAATGGATATTACTATTATACTAGATATGAGAAAGATAAACAATACCCAATTTATTGTAGAAAAAAAGAATCACTAAAATCAGAAGAGGAGGTATTAATTGATTCAAATATTATGTCCAAAGGACATGAATATTTTCGAGTTGGAAGCATTGATATTAGTCCTGATAATAAAATAATGGCTTATAGTGTAGATACAGTAAGTAGAAGACTTTATACCATTTATTTTATGGATTTAGATACAAGAAAAATTTATGAAGAGAAAATACCTAATACGTCTGGATCTATTACATGGGCTAATGATAATAAAACCATATTCTATAATAATAAAGACATAGAAACACTTAGAACTGAGAGAGTGATGAAATATAAAATAAACACAGATGGAATTGGTTCAGAAGTTTACTATGAAGAAGATGAAACATTCAGTGTGTTCTCATACAAAACAAAGACAGATAAATATATAATAATCGGGTCTAGTGCAACTCTATCTCAGGAATATAGATATTTAGATGCAAACACACCTGATGGACAATTCAAGATTTTTCAAGAGAGAATTAAAGGCCTTGAATATTCAATTGATCATTATATGGACAAATGGTATATTAGGACAAATAAAGACAACGCTACAAATTTTAAGCTAATGACGTGTGAAGAAAATAAAACCAATTCTAATCAATGGAAAGATTACATACCACATAGGGAAAATATATTTTTTGAAGATATAGAGATTTTTAGTAATTACTTAGTTGTTACTGAAAGAGAAAATGGACTTAGAAAGATAGAAATAAGACCTTGGAGTGGAAAGAAAAATCATTATATCAGTTTTGAAGAAGAAGTTTATTCCTTATACTCTAGTGCAAACCCTCAATTAAATACTGATAAATTTAGATATAGTTATTCATCCATGACTGCCCCTAATTCAATCATAGAATATGATATGTCGACAAAAGAAAAAAAAGTACTTAAAGAAACTGAGGTCTTAGGTGGAAACTTTAATAAAAATAACTATTTAAGTAAAAGAGTATGGGCTCCAGCACGGGATGGAGAAAAGATTCCAATATCACTCGTTTATAGAAAAGATATATTTAAAGAAGGAGAAAACCCTCTTCTTCTTTATGGGTATGGATCATACGGAATAACAAATAATGCAAGTTTTAGTTCGGTAAGACTTAGCCTTCTGGATAGGGGTTTTGTTTACGCAATAGCACATATTAGAGGAAGTCAGTACTTAGGCAGAGAATGGTATGACAATGGGAAAATGTTTAAAAAGAAAAATACTTTCTATGATTTTATCGACAGCGGTAAGTATTTAATTAAAGCAAATTATGTAAATGAAGATAAATTATTTGCTATGGGAGGTAGCGCAGGAGGACTTCTTATGGGTGCAGTATCTAATATGGCTCCAGAGCTTTTTAGAGGAATTGTTGCAGGAGTGCCATTTGTTGATGTAGTTACCACAATGCTTGATGAAGATATCCCTTTAACCACTTCTGAATATGATGAATGGGGAAACCCAAACAATAAAGAGTCATATGATTATATGTTGTCTTACTCTCCATACGACCAAGTAGAAAGAAAAGACTATCCTGCAATATTTATTACGACTGGATATCATGACTCACAAGTTCAATATTTCGAACCTGCAAAATGGATTGCTAGACTAAGGGATAGAAGGACAAATAATGAGCCGCTTCTTATGTACTGTAATATGGAAGCAGGACATGGAGGAGCTTCTGGTAGATTTGAAGCATATAAAGAAACAGCAATGGAATATGCTTTTTTATTGGCATTACTTGATGATTAAAATAATTCATTGTAATATTAAACATGATAAAAAAATCGATTTTTAAGGTATTTTTTTTAGTTATTCTTTTTTCATGCAACAAGAAACATTCACAACCTAATATTGTATTTATCATGTCTGATGACCATGCTTTCCAAGCAGTTAGTGCTTATGGTCATAATCTTAATAATACACCAAACATTGATAGGATAGCAAAAGAAGGTGCCATATTTAATAAAGGATTTGTAACAAATTCAATATGTGCACCGAGTAGAGCTGTTATGCTAACCGGAAAACACAGTTTTGTAAATGGTAAAGTTGATAATGTTCAACCATTTAATTGGGATCAACCAAATTTTGCCAAATTATTACAAAGTTCTGGATACCAAACAGCTTTAATTGGAAAAATTCATTTGCATGGAGCTCCTCAAGGATTTGATTACTCTGCAGTTTTACCTGGACAAGGTCATTACTACAATCCTGATTTCATAGAAAATGGAGATACGATAAGAATAGAAGGTCACGTTACTCCAATAACAACGGAACTAACACTAGACTGGCTAAAAAATCAACGAAAAAAAGATAAACCCTTCTTACTTTTATACCACCAAAAAGCACCTCATAGAAATTGGATGACCGAAGAAAAATATTTAACTCTTTTCGATGATAAAACTTTTACTCCTCCTAACAATTATTTTGATACCTATGAGGGTATGGGAACAGCAGCGAAAGAACAAGAAATGCAAATTGATGGTCATGCAATGTGGGGACATGATTTTAAATTATTATCTGATCCAGAGACTGGAGAAAAAACAAATTTTAACAGACAATTAGAAAGATTAACAAACGAACAGAGAGAGAAATGGTTAGCCGCTTATACTCCAAAGAATGATGCCTTTAGAAAAGCAAATCTATCAGGTAAAGAATTAGGCATCTGGAAATTCAATAGATATATAAAAGATTATTTGAGGACAATCCAATCTATTGATGACGGAGTTGGAGAAGTTTTAAAATATTTAGATGAAAATAATTTAACTGAAAATACTATTGTTATCTACACATCAGATCAAGGTTTTTATTTAGGTGAACACGGTTGGTTTGACAAAAGATTTATGTATGAAGAATCTCTAAGAACTCCAATACTAATGAGATATCCAAAAGAAATTAAGCCTGGAATAAAAATCAATAATCTTATACAAAATCTAGACTTTGCGCCTACATTTCTTGACTATGCTGGAATAGAGATACCTGATGATTTACAAGGAGATTCATTTAGAAAAATTGTAAATAATACTTCTTCTAAGTGGAGAGATGCTATTTACTATACATATTATGAATATCCATCTGTTCATATGGTGAAAAGACACTATGGTGTAAGAACTGACAGATATAAACTAATGCATTTTTACTATGACATTGATGAATGGGAAATGTATGATCTTCAGGAAGACCCTTCAGAAATGAAAAATGTTTATGATGACCCAAAATACCTTGAAGTAAGAAAAAATATGCATAAAAAATTAATTGAAATGAGAATCAAATATGGGGACTCTGACCAACTTAATCAGATGCATCTTGAACGATATCTAACAGCTAGAAAAAGATAATTATTTTTCTAAATAACCTGGCCCTCTTATAAATCTACCAGAAAATTTATTTGTATGTTCACCATTAAGTAATACCGGTGTTCCATTTACAAGAACATGACTTACTCCAACCGCAAACTGAAGAGGTTCTTCAAAAGTGGCTTTATCATCAACTTTATTAGGATCAAAAATAACTACATCAGCAAAGTAATCCTTTTTTAACAAACCTCGATTCTTAAGATTTAAATTAGAAGCTGGCAAATAACTTAACTTTCTAATAGCTTCCTGTAGAGAGATTAAGTTTTCATCTCTTGAATATTTACCAAGAACTCTAATAAAGCTTCCAAAAGCTCTAGGATGAGTTCTAAATTTATTGCTTATATCGCTATACGTTCCGGCATCAGAACAAAATGATACCCATGGAATTTGGATTTTCTTTGCTATATTTTCATCTGACATGCTAAAATATATACACTGTATTCTATTATCATCTTCAATAACCATATCGATAATAGCTTCTTCAGGAGATTGACCCCTCATTTTAGCAGCTTCAGCTACAGTTTTTGCTAAATATTTTTTTGACATATCACTAGTCTTAAATCCTACCATGAGTATTCCTTCTGGGGGTTGTTCTGATAATTCTTTTCTTATATCTGCAAGAAGTCTTGATCTAACTTCAGGATCTTTCATTCTATTAATCCATGCTCTATGTCCACCCGCCTGAACCCATGTTGGAATAACACCTGTCAAGCCTGTTGAACTTGCATTATACGTATATATATCTGCAGTAATTTTATGTCCTTCAGATCTAACTTGATTAACCCTTTCTATCAAAGAATCTAACATATGCCAATTTGATTCTCTTGAAGCTTTAAGATGATATATCTCTGATGGTATCTTTGCTTCTTTTGATATAGTTATCAGTTCTTCCAATGCTTCTAGGAGTTTATTATCTTCATTTCTCATATGTGAAATGTACATTCCACCATGCTCCGAAGCAACCTTACATAATTCTATAAGTTCTTCTGTAGAAGCATAATCACCAGGAGCATAAATTAGAGAAGATCCTATACCCATAGCCCCTTCTTCCATAGATTGTTTTACTATATCTCGCATCTTAATCAATTCATTTTCAGTAGCACTCCTATTATCATAACCTACTTCTAAAATTCTTACTGTAGCAGCTCCTAAAAAAGAGGCTATATTAGTTGAAACACCATTATTCTCTAAAGCTTCCATTGCACCACCAAAAGTTGTATACTTTCCTTCATTCCAATATGGACCAGGAGATGTTCCTTCTCCAAAAACTTCAAGAGTAACACCTTGTTTTATATCACTTAATGATCTTCCATCATCCATTAATGAGCCATACCCCCAACTGAGCATATTAATAAATCCGGGGGATATTGCAAGCCCTGTACCATCAATGGTTGTATCAGCATCAAAAACTGTATTTTCTCCAACATATACTATTTTATCATCTATCAATCCAACCGATCCAATAAATGGATTTTCTCCACTTCCATCATAAATTGTACCATTATAAATTACCAAATCACATTTAATTGGTTCACTAGTACAAGAACATAAGATTAAAGAAAAGATTATTAATATTTTTATAGGATTGACATTAATCATAGCTAATTTTATTTTAAATTATTATTTAATATAATAATATTAATTATTAAGATTAATGTCACAATGAAAAAAACATTTATATTATTTATAATAGTTTGTATTCCATACATTTCTTTTTGTCAAAACAAACAAAACAAATATTATAAACCATTTAGATTTTCAGTATCAGGTTTAACAAAATTTCCAGTTGGTGAAACTAACAGTTATCGTTTTGATATGGGAATTGGAGTAATGGGTGAGTTGATCTATACACTTGATCAAAAAGCAAAATATGAGATCTCCATTGAAGCTGGAATCATGAGAACTTTTTCTAATCCAGACAATACGTCAACAGAAAAACCTTTAATACCTGCAGGAATAAATATCTATTATTATTTTATTGATGAAGCATTTTCTCCATTCATAGGAATAGGTTATGGAATAGAAAATTTTGATAATAAAAATAAATATATCTTAAAACCTACAATTGGCATATCATATGAAAAAATAAAAGCATTTGCGAGGTATGGAATTATAAATGAATATAATTCTATAGAAATTGGAATTAGCTATTCATTCAAGGAAAGACCTTGTGGTTGTTTTCCAACAAATAAATAAAACTATTTTGATGTTTTTTTAGGGAAAGTTTTTATAAATATTGCAATACCAAGCATTATCATTGGTATACTTAACCATTGTCCCATATTCAAAGGAATATCAGCCTCCCAATCAACTTGATTTTCTTTAAGAAGTTCATCCAAAATTCTTAAAGACCAAAGAGTAATCATAAAAATTGAAAAAATAAATCCATTGTTTATAGAAGATCTTTTAAAATACCACAATGACAATAATCCTATAAACAAAAGAATACAATAAAAAGCTTCATATAATTGAGCAGGGTGTCTGGGTATTCCTACTGTATAGATTTCAGCATAATAATCATTTCCATTTTTGAATATTTTGTAGTCTAAATCTTCAGAAGGATTCTGATATATATGATTTCTAATGTTTTCATATCCAATTAAAAAACTTTTAATATCATTTTTATAATAGTTATTCTCATAATCATCATCTAACTCTAGTCCGTCTTTATAATTTATTCTAATAGTTATTGGAACCCCATTTTCATTTTTATTTCCTTCTCTTTTTAAAAAATTTATCTCATCTACCCTTCCATCAAACCTATACATTAAAATATCATTTGTATTTCTAACAAAGACAACGCCATTTTCAGATTCTGTTGGTAAACCCAATATTTCAGAATTCATAAAATTTCCAATTCTAATAAAAGCCCCTGCAAGACAGACTACAATAACCACTCTATCTATAACCCAAAAGAAAGATTCATTAACTTTTTTTGCATATATAATTAATCCCAATATAATAGATATAGCTGCTCCATGACTTGCTAATCCACCCTCCCATATGTATAAAATTTTAAGGGGATTAGATAAATAATAAACCGGATCATAAAACAAACAATGTCCAAGTCTAGCTCCTACAATAGTTGCTATGAGCATGTAAATTGTAAGACGTTCAACTTCGTCTGGATTTCTTCCATCTAATTTATAAATCCTAGTCATAATGCTTGAACCAACTACAAAGCCCAAAGCAAAAAGAAGTCCATACCATCTAGGTGGAAATCCTGAAATAATTTCTGGATCAGCATTCCAAAGAATATAAAATAATTCAATCATATCTTAATTACCTCTCCAAAAAAATGGAGTTAAAATCATTAAAAAAGTAAATAATTCTAACCTACCTATAAACATTAGTAAAGATAAAAACCATTTTCCAGCCATTGGAATACTACTGTATGTAGAATCTGGTCCAACAGAACCTATTCCAGGTCCTACATTTCCTAAAGAAGCAGCAACTGAACCAATCGCAGTCATAAAATCTACACCTAATAATGTCATAATTACTGATCCAATAGAAAAAATAACTACATATAACATCATAAATGCCAATATGTTAAATACAACATTTTCAGGAATTCTGGAATTATTAAATCTAAGAGTAAAAACTCCAGATTGATGAATCTGCTTCTTTAATTCTATATACGTATTCTTTAACAAAATAACATGACGAACAATTTTAACACCTCCAGAAGTGGATCCTGCTGAAGCACCAAAAAACATTAATATAAAAAACAAAATCGTTAAAAACTCACTCCAACCTGTATAATCTGCAGTACTAAAACCTGAAGTTGTAATTATAGAAGCAACATTAAATAAAGCTATTCTAAAAGTTTCTTCTACATTAGGAATATCATATTGTAATAAAGAAATAAAAACAAGTAAAGAAATACTAAGAACAAATAAAAAATAAATTCTAAATTCTTCATTATAAAATACTTTCTTAAAATTTAATTTAAGTCCAAAATATATTAAAGTAAAATTTGTTGCAGAAATCATCATGAAAACAATTATTGTATAATGTATCAGTGGTGAATCAAAATATCCAATACTAGCATCTTTTGTAGAGAATCCACCAGTAGCAAAAGTTGTCATGGCATGATTAACTGCATCAAATAAACTCATTCCTTCAGCATATAAAATAAAAAATAACAGTACTGTAAATGATATATAAATAATCCATAATCTTTTTGCCGTTTCTTTTATTCTAGGTTGTAATTTATCTAACGATACTCCAGGAGATTCAGCAACGAATAGCTGCATTCCTCCAATCCCTAAAAATGGTAAAATAGCAACAGCTAAAACTATAATTCCCATACCACCAATCCACTGAGTAAGACTTCTCCAAAATAAAATTCCATGATCTAAAGATTCAATATTATTCAAAATTGTTGCTCCAGTAGTTGTATATCCAGAAACGGTTTCAAAAAAAGCATCTGTTAAAGAAGGGATTTGACCAGTAATAATATAAGGAAGCATCCCAAATAAGGACATTATTAACCAACTAAAAGTTACAATAAGAAATCCATCTCTTCGCTTTAAATCTTTATTTCTTGTATTTTTTGTTAAATGATAACATTGAAATCCAACGGCAATATTTACAAATGATGAAATTAATATTCCAATAAATGAATTTTCATTAAAGTATATGCCAAAAGGAACAGCCGTTAACATCAAAAAACCATTTATCATCAGTAGAATTCCGATGATATTACCTATAACATTTAAATTAAATTTCATTTGAACATTGATTCAATAGGATGCAAAGATTCATGTTTACTTACTATAATAACTCTATCTTTTACTTCAAATTCAAAATCACCTCTTGGAATTAATGGCTTATTCTTTCTTATTACACCACCAATAACTCCAGTTTTTGGAAAATTTAAGTCTTTTAATTTTTTACCTAAAACCTCAGAACCTTCTTTAACTTCAAGCTCAATAACTTCTGCATCTACTCCCTGTAATAAAGTAAGGTTTAACAATTCTCCTTCTCTTATATATTTAAATATAAAATTAGCAGTTAAATACTTAATATTTATTGTGGTGTCAACTCCCATATTTTGAGCTAAAGGAATATAATCTATATTCTCAACCTGAGAAATTGTTTTTTTAACTCCTGATTCTTTAGCTGCAAGAGAGGCTAAAATATTTTTTTCTGTTTCATTTGAAAGTGCAAGAAAAGCATCCATATTTTCCAAATCTTCTTCCATTAAAAAATTTACATCCGTACCATTCCCATTAAGAACCATAACATTTGGTAAATTATCAGCAAGCTTTTCACAATTTTCTCTGTCTTCACAAATAAGTTTTATGTTATACTTTTTTGATAAATGTTTAGATGAAATATATGCTAAATCAGAACCACCATATATCATAATATCTTTAATATCTAAATGCTCTTTACCGGTAAGAGAAAGTACTCTATCTATCCCATCATTTGACTCAGCAACAAAATAAGCATGATCATTCTCTTTAAAAATATTATGTGCCCTAGGTATTATAGTTTCATTTTTAATTTTATCTTCTATATCCCTTACAATTGCAACAGTTGTAAAGTTGGTCTCGGGATTTAAATATGCAGACTCACCTAAAGTCTTATCTTTTAGATCAGAATTACTACCTATTTTTATTCCAATAAGTTGAAGTTTTCCTTTTTCAAATTCAAAAGTATCAGTAACTGCAGATTCTTTCAATAAATTTTTTATTTCATTTGCTCCCAAAGTTTCTGGATAAATTACTTCATCAATTCCTATTGATTTTAAATCAAAAGTATCTTTTCTGTGAAGTAATTCTGTATTTGAAATTCTAGCTATACATTTTTTAACACCAAGATTTTTACCCATCGTACAAGACAAAATATTAATATGCTGAGACGATGTTACAGCAATTAATAAATCTGCTTTATTTACTCCAGCTCTTTCAAGAGTTTTAATTGAAGTGCAATCACCTTTAACAGTTGATACGTCTAGACTTTTAGTAGCTTTTTGTAACGCTTCCCTGCTGTAATCAATAATGACTATATCGTGTGATTCTTGCGTAAGTAATTTAGAAAGGTGGAATCCAACTTCACCTGTTCCCGCAATAATTATTTTCATTTTTAATTTTTTTGGGACTACAAATATAAAAATTTGTTATTATTTGCCATTATTTAATGTTTGAAAATATTTATTTGATTTTTTATCAATTTTATAAGAAAGTAACAAAACAGAAATCATAGTTGGAAATGCCATAATACCATATGAAAGATCTATTAAACTTATAACAAACTTCAAAGAAGATGTTGAACCAACTAGAATTAATACAATATATATATACCTATAAATAAAACTATACCTTTCTCCAATTAGATATGCCAAGCACCTTTCTCCAAAAAATGACAAACTAAAAAGTGTTGTTATTGCAAACGAAAGAGTACAAATAAGTAATAAATAAGGGCCAAGTATTGGTAAAGAATCATTAAACGCTTGAGCTACAACAGCAATTCCAGCATAAGTATTGTTTTCCCAAGTACCACTAACCAATATGCACAATGCTGTTAAAGTACAAACTACAATTGTATCTATAAATGGACCTATCATAGATACCATTCCTTCTTGTATTGGATTATCTGTTTTACTTGCAGCATGAATAATTGGTGCTGTTCCAATTCCTGCCTCATTTGAAAAAGATGCTCTTCTAGCACCAATTAAAATTAAAGAACCAAGTGCTCCTCCTAAAACAGAATTTGCATAAAAAGCATCAGTAATAATTAAATTGATGATTGGAATGATTTTAGTATAATTATCTATAATTATATAAAAAACCACCACCATATATAATATGACCATAAATGGAGCTAATTTACTCGCTACCCTTCCAATTCGTTTTATACCACCAAAAATTACCATAGAAACTACAATAGAAATACAAATTCCAATTATAAAATCACTAATAAATTGATTTATATATAGTACATTATTCTTTAAAAAAACTGAATTTATAATTTCAACAATTTGATTGGATTGAAAAATAGGGGAAACACCTAAAAGACCAAAAAAACAAAATATATAAGCTAAAAATTTCCAATTTTTTCCTAGCCCTTTTGAAATAACATACATTGGTCCTCCAACAAATTGACCATCTTTTTTATCTCTATACATAACTGCAAGACTACATGTATAAAATTTTGTAATCATACCAAAAAAAGCAGTTACCCACATCCAAAATATAGCACCAGGACCTCCCATAATTATTGCTATGGCCACACCACTTATATTTCCCATTCCAACAATTCCACCAACATGACTTGATACACTTTCAAAAGAACTTATACCTTCAGATGAATTTGATTTTTTTTTTAATAATTTAAAAGCATGATTAAAATGTAATAAAGGGATAAATTTTGAACGAATTAAAAGTATAAAACCACCGCCTAATAATAAAGAAACTAATATTGGACCATTCCAAAGAAAATCAGCTGCATTTATAACCCCCTCTGAAAAAAAATGTAATAAAGACACAAATAACAAACAGAAAATTTCCATTAATCAAAAAATGAATTAACAAATTCACCCTTATGAAAAAGTTGCAAATCTCCAATCTTTTCACCCACTCCAATATATTTTATAGGAATTTTAAATTGATCTGTTATTCCAATTACAACACCTCCTTTAGCAGTTCCATCTAATTTTGTAATTGCTATAGAATTTACATCTGTTACTTTTATAAATTCTTCGGCTTGAACAAATGCGTTTTGACCTGTACTGCCATCTAAAATTAACATTATTTCATGTGGAGCATCATCTTTAAATTTTTGAATTACTCTTTTAATTTTAGAAAGTTCATTCATGAGATTAACCTTAGTATGCAATCTTCCTGCCGTATCAATTATTACAACATCATAATTTTCATTTACAGCTTTCTTGACGGTATCATAAGCCACAGATGCTGGATCCGTATTCATACCATGAGAAACCACATCAACACCAACCTTTTCAGCCCATAATAATAATTGATCAACTGCAGCCGCTCTAAATGTATCTGCAGCACCCAATAATACTTTAAGTCCACCTTCTTTAAATTGTGCAGCTAATTTACCAATAGTAGTAGTTTTACCAACTCCATTAACTCCAACAATTAATATAACATATGGTACTTGATCTTCGGAAACATCAAATGCTTCTAAGTCTGAACTATTCTCAGCAAGTAATTGAACAATTTCATCCTTTAATAACTTATTTAATTCATTTACGCTAGTATATTTTTCTTTAGATACTCTCTCTTCTATTCTTTCAATAATTTTAATTGTAGTTTTAACACCAACATCAGAAGTTATTAAAACTTCTTCAAGGTCATCTAATACTTGATCATCAATCTTTGATTTACCTATTATTGCTGATTTTAATTTAGAAAAGAAACTTTTTTTTGTTTTTTCTAAACCTTTTTTTAATGATTCAGCTTCTTTATCATCATCTACAACTTCTGGCTCTTCTTCTTTAACTTCTTCTACAACCTCCTCAACTTCTGGCTCTTCCTCTTTAACTTCTTCCTCAACTTCCTCAATTTCTGGCTCCTCTTCTTTAACTTCTTCTACAACCTCCTCAACCTCTGGCTCTTCCTCTTTAACTTCTTCTACAACCTCCTCAATTTCTGGC
>Ga0209034_10000458_pt1 | contig 20494 bp, 19 predicted proteins | sample MarorgKNORR_S2LV_2_FD_188219 | JGI IMG/M metagenome (GOLD analysis project Ga0209034, IMG submission 188219) | Marine microbial communities from the Southern Atlantic Ocean, analyzing organic carbon cycling - 250m_A/KNORR_S2/LV (SPAdes) (version 2) | ecosystem: Environmental > Aquatic > Marine...
TGATTTTGCCGTCTATATCTCCAGTGTCTGTCTTGATACCAAATTGTCCAGTGACACGATAAGTTTTTGAAGAGTTGGTCAAATAGGTTGCAGTTTTTGTTGCTTGACCAAAACAAATAGGCAATAAACCAGTTGCAAGAGGATCTAACGTTCCACAATGCCCTGCTTTAGATGCATTAAATAACTTTTTGATTTTCTGTAGAATCTTATTTGAAGAAATGTTTGTTGGTTTATCTAATAAAAGAATTCCACTAATGTTATTTACTATTTTTGTCATCCTTTACGACTTTATCTATAAGCAAATTGATCTTATTAGCATATTCTTCATGGTTATCTATGATGAATAACAAATTTGGTACTTTTTTAATTGATAGTGATTTACTGATTTCAGTTTTAAAGAATCCAGAAGCCTTTGTTAGCAATTTTTCAAGTGTTTCAAAAGATTCATCTGTATGTAAAGTTGAACAAAAAATTTTAGCGAAACTTAAATCTCTACTTAAACGTATTTCATCGATACTAATACGTTGAAGCCTCTTATCTTTAATTTTATGGAGAATAACTTGACTAATTATTCTTTGTATTTTGGTTTCTAATCTATTGGTTGTTGAATATTCATTAGCCATCTAACTATTTACTTTCAACAATTCTGTAACATTCAATCTGATCATCAACTTTTATGTCATTATAGTTTTTTACACCGATTCCACATTCTGTTCCTGACTTGACTTCTTTAACATCATCTTTAAATCGTCTTAGTGATTCTAATTCACCTTCATAGATTACAGTATTATCTCTTAGTACTCTGATTGGGTTTGATCTTATGACAGTCCCTTCAATAACTAAGCAACCTGCTATTTTACCTAGTGATGGTGAATCAAAAATATCTTTAACTTCAGCTAAGCCACAAATTTCTTCTTTCATGACTGGCGACGTCATACCACTTATCATATTAGTTATATCTTCAATAGTCTCATAAATAACACTGTAGTATTTAATGTCTATTGAGGTTTCTTTAATTATTTTCCTTGCTGTATTATCGGCCCTTACATTGAAGCCAATAATAAAGGCATTTGAAGCTTCAGCTAGATTGATATCTGATTCGGTAATACCTCCAACAGAGTTTGAAACAATATCTATCTCCACTTCATCTGTGGCAAGCTTCATTAATGAGTCTTTTATTGCTTCAGAGCTACCTTGAACATCAGCTTTAATCATTAATGAGATTACTTTTTTATCACTTGATCCATTATTCTCCATGAATGTTTTCATCCTGAGAGCTTGCTTATCATTTAAGACATTTTGTTTTCTATTGTCTTTTCTGATCTCTATAATTTCTTTAGCTTGACGTTCAGATTCTACTACTCTCATTTCTTCGCCAGTATTTGGTGCTGATGATAATCCATATAGTCGCACAGGCATGGATGGTGTGGCATTACTGAGTTGTTCGCCTGTTTCGTTGAGTAATAATCTAGCTCGCCCAAATTCTTCTCCAACAAGCACTAGATCACCTTTATTGAGTTTGCCCTCTTTTATTAGAACGGTCGCAACGGCTCCCTTACCACTTTCAATTCCAGACTCTATTACGGAACCTATTGGTCTTCCTTCATTGGGTGCTTTTAAATCAAGGACTTCAGCTTGAAGAAGGATTGTTTCAAGTAATTCATTAACGCCCTCCCCAGTCTGTGCAGATAAATTAACGAATAGATAATCTCCACCTAACTCTTCAGGTAATATTTCTTCTATCATTAATTCATTTCTGACTTTTTCAATGTCTGCTTCAGGTTTATCAATTTTATTGATAGCGACAATAATTGGAACATTAGCCATCTTTGCATGTTCTATAGCTTCTTTTGTCTGTGGTTTTACTCCATCATCTGCTGCAACAACAAGAATGACGATATCAGTGATATGAGCGCCTCTGGATCTCATCTGAGAAAAAGCAGCATGTCCAGGTGTATCAAGAAATGTTATTTGTTTTCCTTCGCTATCAATTCTATATGCACCTATATGTTGTGTTATACCACCTGCTTCATTATCTGTAACTTTAGATTTTCTAATGTAATCTAATAAAGAAGTTTTTCCATGGTCTACATGACCCATAATTGTTACAACTGGCGGCCTAGTAATTGCCTCATTATCATTGATTTGTTCATTGAAGATTGAGTCTTCCACAGAACTCTCATCCATTGGTGTGGCATTATGACCTAACTCCTCAATAATTAAGATCGCAGTGTCTTGGTCAATATGATCATTACCCGTAACCATGATGCCTTGCTTAATCAGCAGCGATAATACTTCATTAACTTTTATGGCAAGACTTTGAGCAATTTCTTGTGCAGAAATTGATGACGGTACCATGACATCCTTAATAACTGGTGTTGTTGGTTTTTCGAATGAATGGGATTGATCTAGTGATGCTGGATTAACTGATCGTCTGATTTGTCTTTTTTTCTTTCGTTTAAATTTACCCTTAACATGAAGTTCTTCCATCTTAAATGGGTCATCTTTTTTTGAAGATCTAGATTTCTTTTTTTTCTTTTTTGAACTTTTTGGAGGTTGATCTTGGATACTGAGATCTATTATAGGGTCTGCTTTAGTCTCCACTTTTTCTTGTGTTGATTCGACAGCTTCATTTGGTATATTTTCTTGTACTTCTTTAGTTATTTTTTCTTTTAATTGTTCTTCTTCTTGTTGTTGTTTTAAATCATCAGCTCTTGCTTCTTCCATTAGTGATTCTTTACTTAAATAGGTCTTCTTTTTCCTAACTTCTACATTGACCGTTCTTGACGTTCCAAATCCAGCTGAAAGTTTTAATTCACTTTGTGATCTTCTATTAACAGTTAATTTAGAGGGTGACTTAATTTCTTTTGTTGTTCCATGACTGCCTCTTAAATGATTGAGAAGCAGCATTTTCTGATCATTTGTTATCTCATCCATTTCTTTATCGACATTCACACCTGCTTCATTTAACTGAGTTATTAGTTTTTCAGAGCTAATTTTTAATGCAATTGCAAGTTTAGATACTGTTGTGTTTGACATAAATATTCTCTAATTATTAATCATTATTTTGGTCATCTTTAAACCAATCTTCTCTTGCTTCCATGATAATTATTCCAGCAAGTTCTTCATCCATTCCTTCAATCTCAATAATTTCATCAACAGATTGATCAGCTAGTTTTTCTTTATTGTAAATACCTGATCTTGCTAAAGCATATGCCAATTCATCGTTGACTGATTCAAGAGACAATAAATCTTCTTCAGGTCCATGTTTATCAAGATCCTCTTCTGTAGAAATTGCTTCAATTAATAATTGATCTTGTGCTCTTTCTCTTAGTTCGTTGACTAGTTTTTCATCAAATCCATCGATTTTTTCTAGTTCAGAAACAGGAACATAGGCCACTTGCTCTATACTAGCAAACCCTTCTTGTGCTAGGAGTATTGCTACATCCTCTCCTACTGATAAAGTCTCAACAAACAGATCTGAAATTTCTTTTAATTCTAGGTCATCTTTTTCTAATGCTTCAGTTTCACTCAAGACATTAAGTTTCCAGCCTGTTAGTTCACTGGCTAAACGAATATTTTGCCCTCCTCGACCAATTGCTTGTGATAATTTTGCTTCTTCCACAGCAATATCCATACTATTGTTTTCTTCATCGACAACTATAGAAACCACATTTGCAGGCGACATAGCATTTACAACATATTGTGCTGTATTGTCAGACCACAGAATAATATCTATTCGTTCACCATTGAGTTCATTAGAAACTGCTTGGACTCTAGAGCCACGCATACCCACACAGGCACCGACAGCATCAATTCTTTTATCATCTGATTGCACAGCAATTTTTGCTCTTAATCCAGGGTCTCTTGAAGCCCCCACAATACTAATTAGATTTTGTGTAATTTCAGGCACTTCTAACTTAAATAGTTCAATTAAGAATTCAGGCATTACTCTAGAAAGAATCAATGGTGGGCCTTTTAGATCAGTATTAATATCTTTTAATATTGCTTTGATCCTATCTTGAGGTCTTATTGCTTCTTTATGAATCATCTCTCGTCTGGGTAGAAAAGCCTCTGCATTGTTGCCTATATCGATATAAAAGCCATTTCGATCCATTCGTTTAACAACACCACTAACAAGTTCTCCCACATTGTCTTTGAATAGTTCAATGGTCTTTTGTTTTTCAGCTTCTCTAACTTTTTGGACAATTACTTGTTTTGCTATTTGAGCACCTATTCTCCCAAAATCAACAGACTCAATTTCTTCACGAACAAACTCTCCTGGATTAGCATCCTTATCAACATCTACAGCATCAATCATTCTTAATTCGATATCAGGGTCCTCTAACTCTCTTGAATCATCAGCAAAAACCAGCCATTGTCTATAAGTTTTATAATCACCCGTTTCTCTGTCTATATCTACTTTCACATCCATGTTATCGGCGTATTTCTTTTTTGTAGCTGATTCAAGTGCATTTTCAATTGCTTCAAAGATTATCTCCCTATCAACATCTTTAGCTTCAGAGACTGCATCCACAACTTTTATAATTTCTGCTACCATTTTTTTCCTCGTTATTTATAGTTAGGAACGATTCGACATACATCTATCAAATCGATATCAATTATTATGTCTTGATTATCTTCAGTAATTTCTATTTTATTACCATTTCTTGATTTCAACTGACCCTTAAAGTTTCTCCTGTTATCAGTTTTAGTCTTAAGCTTAACTTTAACAGTTTTTCCCAAGAATCTATCAAAGTGTTCCTTAGTGATTAATTTACGATTTAAACCTGGGGAAGAGACTTCTAGTAGATAATCATCATCTTCTTTCAACTCTAATATAGGAGTAATGACTTTAGTGGCTTTTACACAATCATCCATTGTAATACCATCAGAATGATCGATAAAAGTAACTATCTTAAGTCCCCTTTTATTAGGGCTACACTCTATTTCCATTAATTCATAACCAATTAAATTAATGGATTTTTCAATCTCTTCTTTAATTTTACTATCTAAACTATTCATTCCTCTCCAACAAAAATAAAGCCCCAGACGGGGCCTAACCAAAAATGGTAGCGGGGGTAGGATTTGAACCTACGACCTTCGGGTTATGAGCCCGACGAGCTGCCAGACTGCTCCACCCCGCATCTGTGGGAAAGATACTAATCTTTTTTTATCAATCAATCAATATAAATGGAGAAATTATCAACTTACAAAAGTCAATGATTGGTGAAGGATAAAGCCCTATTAACAGTATCATCGCACCAATTACTGATAGTGTTGATTTTTGTATTAATGTGGATCCTTTTTTCATAACAGGGAGCTCTGTTTTTTCAAAATACATATACCAAACAACTCGTAAATAATAAAAAGCAGCAATTACAGACATAATAATTGCAATGATAGAAACAGATAACATTTCAGCATTTATGAGTTCAGAAAGTACAATCCATTTAGCATAGAATCCTATAAGAGGTGGTATACCTACCATGCTAAACATACTGAATAACATTATTAAGGCAATCCATGGGTGCGAAGAGTTTAAATCTTTTATATCTGAGAGCGTTACAATTGACCTATTCCTGTTGGATAGAACCTCAAGACACATAAATGCAACTGAGGTCATTAGTATATAAACCAAAAGATAAAATAAGGATGCTTGCACACCTTCTAAGGATCCAATCGATATAGCAATCAAGATAAAGCCCATGTGACCTATTGCTGAATAACCGAGCATTCGCTTAAGATTTGATTGTGAGATTGCTATTAGATTACCTAATATCAATGACAAAAGTCCTAGGATTAATATTAAGATAGTCCAAAAATCAGTAACCGCTATAAATGATGTAATGAGAAGTCTATATATGAGAGCAAAGGCACCTATTTTTGGTACTGTTGAGATAAAAAGAGCTACAGAGTTACTAGATCCATGGTAGGAATCAGGAACCCAACTATGAAACGGGAAGGCCCCGAATTTGAAAGCAATTCCGCATATAATAAAGGTTAAAGCTAATTGCAGTTCTATAGAATTATTGATATCAGGGTTACTAAAAATAGTTAACGATAGAGTTTGATATAAGCCATATATTAATGAAGTGCCGTATAAAAAAATTGCAGAGGCTATGGCCCCTTGTATAAAGAACTTCATTGCTGATTCTGTAGCAATTTCCGATGATTTTTTAGATGCTACAAGGCCATACATTGAAAGTGTTAAAGTTTCTAACCCAAGATAAAGAGTTAATAAATTATTTGCAGAACATAAAATTAAAACCCCAAGAACAGCAAATAGTTCAATTAAAATGATTTCACTTTCAGCATTTAATTTATCTGTATTTGTTCCTAACATGACAATAAGAGCAGTAACAAAAGTGATTAATTTTAACCCGATTGCTAAACGATCAATTTTGAAATGACTATTGAAAATATCAATAGGATTTTCACCAAACAACATTAATGAAGAGAAAATGCAGGCAATCATGGCTGCACTTCCAATTAGAACACCTGAATATTGTCTTAGGGACTTAGCTAAACTATTGATGAGTATTAATAGGCATATACAAGAAGCTATGATTAGTTCTGGAAGAATAAAATATAAATCGTTAATTAACATGGTATTGCTATGTTCCAGTTATCACTAGTGTCAGTAAATTAATCGATTGATTCATTAAATCAATTAATGGTTTAGGCCAGACACCCAACATTAATATTGTTAATGCCAACAGCCCTAAAGGAATCGATTCAAGTTTATTTATATCATCTAATTGGTTTATTCTTTCGTTTGTTACAGAACCAAAAATTACTCTTTTTATCATCCATAATGTGTAAGCCGCACCTATGATGAGTGTAAAAGCAGATAAACTGGCTATAAAACCATTGGCTTTAAAAGCAGCCAATATAACTGTCAGTTCACCAACAAAACCTGATGTTCCTGGAAGAGCTGCATTTGAAAGTGCAAAAAAGACCATAAGGGTTGCAAATTTAGGCATGACTGTGACTATTCCCCCATAATCATTTATCTCCCTGGTGTGTAGACGATCGTACATCACTCCTATTGATAAGAATAATGCGGCTGATATGAGACCATGTGAGATCATTTGAATCATTGCACCGTTGATGGCTAAGTTCATGGTTGCAGGGTTTAAAGCTTCGGTTTCTATGAAAAATACAAAACAACCCAATGTCACAAATCCCATATGAGAAATAGAAGAATAAGCAATAAGTTTTTTCATATCAGTTTGTGCAATAGCAACTAAGCCAATATATATGATGGCAATTAATGACAAAGTAATCATAAATGGTGCAAGCGTCATAGAGCCTTCAGGTGTGATCGGCAAACTAAAACGTAATATACCGTAGCCACCCATTTTTAGGAGCACAGCAGCCAAAATAACAGAACCACCAGTGGGTGCCTCAACATGTGCATCCGGTAGCCATGTATGTACTGGCCACATAGGTATTTTTACCGCAAAAGCGAATAAAAAAGCCAGAAAGATTACAATTTGTTGATTGATCTGTAATGGCAGATAATAAAAATCAGTAATTAGATAGCTGCCAGACTTTAAATACAAATAGATTATGGCAATTAACATAAATACAGAACCAAGGAAGGTATAAAGAAAAAACTTAACGGTAGCATATATTCTGTTTTTACCACCCCAGACCCCAATGATAAGAAACATTGGAATGAGCATAGCTTCCCAAAAAACATAAAATAAGAAAGCATCCATTGCTGAAAAGACACCCACCATTAGACCCTCGAGGAGTAAAAAGGACGCTAGATATTGATGAAGTTTATTTTTTGAGGTTGTTTTAGCCGTGTATATAACAATGGGGGTTAGAAAAGTAGTTAAGATAATTAATGGTAATGAAATACCGTCAACACCTAAATGGTAGTTAATATTAAACCGCTCTATCCATTGGGTTTTGATTACAAATTGGAATCCTGAGGTAGTTGGATCAAATAAGTACAAGGCATAAACAGAGAACATAAAAACAAGAATTGAAATAAACAGAGAAATTCTATATGAAAGCTCAGATCGCTTTTCACCAAGAGCAATAATCATGAACCCTGTTAAGACCGGTAGCCAAATTATTTGATCAATTATCATGAGGCCATTCCTATTCTGTTTATGATGATAAAACCTAAAAAGATTGACAGGCCTACCATCATCATCAATGCGTAATGATAGATATAACCTGATTGCATCAGTTGGGCTCTATTTGACAGTGATTCGATTTTCTTTGCTGTTCCATTGACAATGTAATTATCAATGAGCTTAATATCTCCTAAATTCCAGAGCCTATTTCCAAGTGAACTGAAGAATTTAGCTAGGATGTTTTCATACAAATAATCAAAATAATATTTTTCCTGAAGCAGTTTGTATAAAGGTTTGAATGTTATGGCTAATTTGTTGGGTATTTCAGGGCGCTTTATGTAAAACAAATAAGCAATGCCAATCCCTGAAATGGCTATATAAGTTACCGGACCTGAAAGTGAGTGGGCTAAGAAATTTAGTGAATTCGTGAATTCATAACCAAATAATACTAATGAGGAAGGTTGGACAATAGAATTAGAAAAAAAGTTTTCAAAAACCATGGGACCAACTGTTGGCCAAGCCACAAGCATAGAAGGTATCGATAGGAGTATCAAAGGTAAAACAATGGATAACTGGGGTTCTTTGACGTTATTATTGTGTTCACTCAATGAACCATGAAAAACAATAAATAAAAGTCTAAAAGAATATAAAGAGGTAATAAAGACGCCAATTAACACACAATAATAAGCAAAGTCATGAGCATAAACTGATGAATGTGCCACAGCTTCAATTAAAGCGTCTTTAGAGAAAAATCCTGAGAACCCTGGGAAACCAACTAAAGCTAAGGTTCCAATCAGTGATGTGGTGTAAGTTATTGGTAAACGTTTTCTTAGTCCGCCCATTTTCCTGATGTCTTGTTCATGATGTAACGCAACAATCACTGAGCCAGCAGCTAAAAACAATAAAGCTTTAAAAAAAGCATGCGTCATCAGATGAAATAGACTGGCAGAATAAGCTGATACTCCTGCTGCAACGACCATATAACCTAATTGCGATAAGGTTGAATATGCAATGACACGCTTAATATCAAACTGCACAAGTCCTAATAAGCCTGTAGATATGGCTGTCAAAGAACCAACTATCAGAACAAAAGAGAGAGCAGATTCTGTTAATTCAAACAAAGGTGACATTCTTGCAAGCATAAACACACCAGCTGTTACCATTGTTGCAGCATGGATTAATGCAGAAATTGGTGTTGGACCTTCCATAGAGTCAGGCAGCCAAACATGAAGTGGCATTTGAGCTGATTTACCCATGGCGCCACCAAACAATAAAACACATGCCAGTGTTAAAGCTGAAACCGACCAGTCCCCCGTTATGAAGAAGAGCTGATTACTAATCATTGGAGCACTACTAAAGACAGTTGAATAGTCAAGAGAACCTGATATAGAAAATAATAAAGCAATACCCAGTAGCAAAAACATATCCCCGACTCTATTGATAATGAAGGCTTTAAAATTGGCTTTTATGGCTGATTCCTTAGTGAACCAAAACCCAATGAGTAAATAGGACATAACCCCTACAGCTTCCCAACCAAAGAATAATTGAAGAAAGTTATTCGCCATAACAAGTGATAACATTGAAAAGGTAAACAGCGAAATGTAACAAAAGAACCGGTGATAACCAGGGTCATCATGCATGTAACCAATGGTATAGATATGCACCATTAGTGATATAAAAGTCACTACCACCATCATACTGGCAGTTAAGTTATCAATTAATAAACCGATATTAAATGAGTATGATCCAATTTCCAGCCACTGATAAATATTCTGATTTAAAATTAAATCAGGTTGATTGAGGATTGTGTAAAGAATATATGATGAAACAAGAAATGAAGTGAGAACACCTGATATAGTTACAGTATTAGTGAAGATCTTGCCAATAGTCTTACCAAGAATCCCTGCAAATATCCCTCCAATTAAAGGGATAACTAAAGCTAAAATACTTAATTGATATAACATTTAATTTCTCAATGACTTAAGTTCTTGGACATCGATAGTCCTCTTATTTCTATATAAAGCGACGAGAATTGCTAAACCAATAGCGGCTTCTGCAGCAGCGACTGTCAGTATAAAAAACACGAATATTTGCCCTGCTAAATCCTGATTAAAATAAGAAAAGGCAATAAAGTTAAAGTTGACTGCAATGAGTAGTAGTTCAGTACACATCATTATGATGATGATATTTTTTCTATTGATAACAATACCAATGACACCAATTGAAAAGATAATTGCCCCAAGGGTTAAGTATGATTGCAGGGTTAACATAATTATTTAGTTTCTTTCATATCAATCAACTTCATACGTTTTTTTGGATCAACATTAATCTGTTCTGAAGTCACTTGCGTTTTAAGATTTTTTCTTGGTCTGAGAGTTAATGAAATAGCAACAATAATGGCCAGTAACAAAATAAATCCAGCAATCTCAAAGTCGAGTATGTAATTAGTAAATAATTCAGTTCCTAATAATAAGGTATTACCCATTTGACTTGATTGTTGAATAACTGTTGATGAGTTAGAAAACTGGCTTGAGTTGATCCAAATAATTGTGATCAGTTCAATGACAATGATTAATCCGATAAAGACTGCAAAAGGTGCGATAGAATTGAAAGGTGATTTTTCTTTTTCTTCATTAATATTCAACATCATAATCACAAATAAGAAAAGCACCATTACAGCACCGACATAAACTAATATAAGGACTATTGCTAAGAATTCTGCTTCCAGAAGTAGCCAAAGAAAACCACTGGTAATGAAGCTAAGAATAAGCGATACGGCTGAATATACTGGATTTCTAAAAAGCACTACTGCTAATGATGAACAAATAAGCACTGAAGAAAAACTATAAAATATTAACTCTTTTATCATTTATATTCTGAATCCTTAGCTTTGTCTTCCATTGTTTGTTGACGATATTTATCACCAGTTGCTAATAACATTTCTTTAGTTTGAATGCGTTGATGATTCTCAGTCATGTGATATTCAAAAATATTAGTTTCAACAATTGAATCAACAGGACAAGATTCTTCACAGAATCCACAATAAATACATTTGAAGGCATCAATTTCAAATTTAGTGGCTCTTCTTGAACCATCATCACGTTCTTCTGACTCAATAGTAATCGCTTGTGCTGGACAAACTGCAGAACAGAGTTTACAAGCTATACAACGTTCTTCGCCGTTATCATACTTGAGTAAAGCTAACTTACCTCTAAACCTTGGTGATAAGGGAGTTTTTACTTCAGGATACTGAATGGTTACTTTCTTTCTAAAAAAAGCTTTTAGGGTGACTGCAAAGCCTCGTATAAAGTCAATTAAGCTTATTTGTTTTATTAGTCTTAATAATCTCATGACAGACTCCATGGGCCAATTTCAAGCGTAAACATAACGATTTCAACACCAATCCAAAGAATTGTTATCGGTATTAACACTTTCCAACCGAGTGTCATTAATTGATCGTAACGATATCTTGGGAAAGAAGCTCTTAACCAAACAAAGACGAAAAGAAAGAATAAAGTTTTAAGTAATAACCAAAAAATACTTGGTTCCGTTAAGAACTCAAAATAAGTGTTTTCGAGGAGAGTTAAACCAAAGAAAATGCTTTCCCATCCTCCCAGAAACATGATCGAGGTAAGAACTGATATTAATGCCATATTAATGTATTCAGCCAAAAAGAATATTGCAAAGCCCATTCCTGAATATTCAACATGAAAACCAGCAACAATTTCAGCTTCACCTTCTGCTAAGTCAAAAGGATGACGATTAGTTTCTGCAATACCAGAAATAAAATACACAATGAATAAAGGAAATAAAGGAATCCAAAACCAATTAAAAATACCACCGCTTTGAGCTTCAACAATGGCACCAAGTTTTAAACTGCCTCCAGCCATCAGTACTCCAACTAATGCAAACCCCATTGCTATTTCATAGGCCACCATTTGTGCCGCAGCTCTCATGGAACCTAAAAAAGCGTATTTTGAATTAGAGGACCAACCTGCAAGGATTACGCCGTATACACCAAAAGAGGTTAAAGCAAGCAAATAAAGGAGGCCAGCATCAATATCAGCGATGATAAATTGGGGGTTTAAGGGCACAACAGCCCATGCAGCAAGGGCTGGAATTAAAAGTAATATGGGAGCCAACAAAAACAAGAATTTATCAGATTTAGCTGGAATGATAATTTCTTTGAGTAATAATTTTAAAGTGTCAGCTATGGTTTGGAGTAAGCCAAATGGCCCTACTCTATTTGGTCCAATTCTTGAATGCATGTATCCAATAACTTTACGCTCAAAGTAAACCAAGAAGACCACCGTGAGGATCAACCCAATAAGCACAATAATAATTTTTATTATTGAAATAATTATCCCAATAGCTTGGGGTGTTAGAAAGTCTAATACAGATGAAATAATTTCTTCCATGGCACTAGGTGATTGTTTTTGATTCTTTAGTTTGCTGTAAAGGTTTTGATCGCCTTAAGATGGCATCAATGCTATACATATTGAATGTGTTAGTAATGTCAATTGGTGATGGATTACTGGTCTTAACTGGAAATTCTTTAATGTAGTTTCGATTAGCAATTGATTGATCTATAAATGATTCTAATCCTTTCATGAAATCATTAAAGCTTGGAATATCTAAATCACGTTCATTAACTAAGTCTGTTAATAATGCTTCATTGCTATAGTAATGATTAGGCAGTAATAATTCTTGATTAAACTCTTGGACTTGCCCTGTTAGATTGATAAAAGAGCCTTTTGATTCATAGATAGTATTAATCGGAATGACGATGTCAGCATGATCATTAATAACTGATTCCATAAATGAGTTGAAAACTACGACTTTTTTAGACCCTTTTAAGGCTTCAGCCAGCATCTGATTATATAGACAGTCATCTATTTCAAGTCCATATAAGATGATAAGATCATGGTTTTTAGATGCTATTTCTAATGCATTCAAACCTGCTTGTGAGGATTGACCTAAAAGATTTCTATGAGGAATACATCCCGTGATGTAAGCACCAACTGAATTTGCACCGCTTGTTAATTCACCTAGATTAGAATTAGTTAATGAAGCAAGAATATTGATATAACTTCTTATTAAAGAGAAATCTGAGTGGCTTCTTGATACAAGACCATTTAATAATAAGGTGTTTGTCTTTGTGAATAATGACTGAGCTATTTGTTTATGTGTAGCATTGGGCTCACTTAAGTTATCTAGTTGTTCTTGTATGTGCTGAGGCACATCCAATTGAGCAATGGTCGATGCTGCTTTAGCAACTAAACCAATATTTTCAACCAACGATTGAGTGTCAGTAATAATGTAATCGCTGATTGGAAAATGATATTCTCTTAGTGCAATATCCATAAAATGGATTGATGCCCCTTTATCTGCAGCTTTTTTTACCCAATGAGATATCAAAGGTGTTTCACGTCTTAAATCAGAACCTATTACAAAGATTGTTTCCATTTCCTCGATAGTGTTTAGCTTTATATTAAGATGAGGAAAGAGTGGGTCCAGAGTATCACCAGAAAAATCAACTTGATTGATTCTATGATCAATGTTCCTAATTCCAAGTTGAGATAAATAATTTGAAAAAATAAATTGTTCATTTAGAGAAACTGATGGTGATATTAGTGCAGCAATATTATCTGTCTTGTTGGATTGTATGAGGGATGAAATAGTTGCATTGAGTTGGTGTCTCGATTCTTCAATGGTGCTTTCAATCAATGTTCCATTATTTCTAATCAACGGTGTTAATAATCGATCCTCAGAATAAATTCCATCAAAACCAAATCTGTCTCTATCTGCGATCCAGGTTTCATTAATGCTTTCATTTTGCATTGGAACAACACGCTTAATCTTGTTATTTTTGACATGCATGTAGAGGTTTGTGCCCACACAGTCATGAGGTGAAACACTTTGTATCTGATCCATTTCCCAAGTTCGGTCTGTGTAGCGATAAGGCTTGTTGTTTAAAGCGCCAACAGGACATAGATCAATAATATTACCAGAGAGTTCATGGTTAACTGTTTGTTTAACATAAGTGCTAATATTTGACGTTTCACCTCGTCCCATAGTTCCCAATTCTTCAATTCCAGCTACCTCAGAGCCAAATCGTGTGCATCGTGTACACATAATACATCTGGTCATATCTGTTGACACCAAGGGTCCTAAGTCATCATTAGGTTTTGTTAATTTCTGCAGGTCAAATCTTGAGTTATTTTTTCCATAAGCATAAGCAAGGTCTTGAAGCTCACATTCACCCCCTTGGTCACAAATAGGACAATCCAATGGGTGGTTAATGAGAAGAAATTCCATGGTTGATTGTTGAGCAGTTTTAGTTGAATGAGATAAAGTATCAACGACCATTCCATCCGTAACTGGTGTAGCACACGCAGGTAGTGCATGACTAGAATTCTCAACTTCTACTAAACACATTCTACAGTTTGCAGCAATTGAGAGTTTTTCGTGATAACAGAAACGAGGAATATAAATACCTAATTCATCTGTAATTTCTATCAACATTCTTCCTTCATCAACACTGTGAAGAACATTATTAATAGTTATGTTTACTTTATTATTGCTCATATTATGCCGCTATGGATTTACCATTATTTTTGACCATGTATTCAAATTCGTTAAAAAAGTGCTCAATAAAACTTTGGACAGGCCATGCAGAAGCATCACCAAAAGCACAGATAGTATTGCCTTCAATTCTATTCGCTACATCAACCAATAATTCAAGATCATTATTTTTTCCATTACCTTTTGTGATTCGATCTAGAATTCTATAAAGCCAACCTGTGCCTTCTCGACATGGTGTGCATTGACCGCAGTTTTCAGCAAAATAAAATCTTGATATTCTTTTTAATAATTCAACCATGCAAGTTCCTTCAGCAATCACAATGACAGCACCGGTGCCTAAAGCAGACCCTGCATCATCGAGTGATTCATAATCCATGGTGCAACTCTGAATAATGTCTGCCGGCAAGACTTTTGTAGACGAGCCCCCTGGTATGACTGCTTTAAGAGGTTTATTATTCTGCATTCCGCCTGCATAATTTAAAAGTTCATCAAATGAAATGCCTAGTGGTAACTCATAGTTACCTGGTTTGTTAACATGACCCGATACAGAAAATATAATAGTGCCTGGCGATTTTTCAGTACCAAATGATGAAAACCAGTTTGACCCATTTTGAATTATTTTAGGGATGCTTGCTAAAGTTTGGGTGTTGTTTACAGTTGTTGGTTTTCCATAAAGACCAAAGTTAGCTGGAAAAGGAGGTTTAAATCTTGGTTTACCTTGTTTGCCTTCTAACGATTCTAATAAGCCTGTTTCCTCTCCGACAATATAAGCGCCAGCTCCTAAAAAGTTATGGAGATTAAAGTCTATACCTGAATCAAGAATATTTGTTCCCAATAATCCTAATTCATAAGCTTCATGAAGGGCTTGCTCTATGCGTGGAAAACACTCAACCATAAATTCACCGCGCACATAGTTATAACCAACCGTTGACCCAGTTGCAAAACCAGCAATCGCCATACCTTCAATCAAAGCATGAGGGTTATATTTTAAGATATCTCGATCATGGCATGTTCCAGGTTCACTTTCATCTGAATTACAAATGATGTATTTCTGTTGATTTGATTCTGGCATGAAGCTCCATTTTTTACCTGTTGGAAAGCCAGCACCTCCTCGGCCTCTAAGTCCTGATTGAGTAACAGTATCGATTATCATTTCTGGTGAGTATTTATTGTTGTTATCAGTGAGTATTGATTTCCATGTTCGGTAACCACCCGATGATAGATAAGCTTGAATAGACCATGGTTCTTCGTCATCAATATTAGAGAAAATAACTTGGTTTAAATCAGTCATTATTTTTCTCCAAATCATTTAATATCTGATCAACAGTTTTAATATCAAGGTTTTCAATATAATGATGATCAACCATCATCATAGGAGCTCCTGTGCATGCGGCTAAACATTCTTCTTCTTGTTTTAGAAAGATTTTACCGTCTATAGTCGATTGACCTGTTTTAATATTTAATCGTTTTTCTATGTGTTGAAGTATATTGTCGGAACCATTAAGCATGCATGAGATGTTTGTGCAAACTGCAATTTCATGCTCACCAACAGGCTTAGTTTGGAACATTGAATAGAAAGTTGCGACTTCAAATACTTGTATCTTGGGGATGTCTAAATAATCAGCCACCTCGATCATTAATTCAGTTGTTAAGTATCCCCCGGTATGATGTTGAACGGCATGCAATGACCCAATGATGGCAGATCGTTGCTTGCCTTCAGGGAATTTTCCAATCCAGTGATCTATTTCTTCTTTGATTTTAGTATTTAACATAGAGTTCTCAATTAACGATCTATTTCTCCAAAGACAATATCCAATGTGCCAATGATAGAAACAACATCAGCTAACATATGGCCTTTAGACATTTCATCAATTGCTGCAAGATGTGCAAAACTCGGTGGCCTAACTTTCATGCGATAGGGTTTATTGGCTCCATCTGACATTAAAAAAACACCAAACTCACCTTTTGGATGTTCAATTGCAGAATACACTTCCCCTTGAGGAACTGAATAACCCTCAGTAAAAAGTTTAAAGTGATAGATTAGTGATTCCATGTCATGCTTCATATCAGATCGTTTGGGACTAGCATAACGATTGTCGTCAATTATCACAGGACCAGGATTATCTCTCAGCCACTGTATGCATTGTTGGATAATACTATTTGATTGACGCATTTCCTCAACTCTAACAAGGTAGCGATCATAACAATCCCCATTCAGACCAATAGGAATTAAGAAATCAAGTTCATCGTAGACCTCATAGGGTTGTTTACGTCTAAGATCCCATTCCACACCTGAACCTCTTAACATAGGCCCTGTAAAGCCTAAATCTTTCGCTCTTTCTGGTGAAACCACACCGATGTCTACTGTTCGTTGTTTCCAAATTCTATTATCAGTAAGCAGTGTTTCATATTCATCAACCAGTGAAGGGAACCTGTCAGTAAAATCTTCTATAAAATCCAATAAAGACCCTTCTCTATTATAATTTAGTCGCTTAACTTTTTTCTCAGAGATGTATCGATTAGCTTGATATTTAGGCATCTGTTCAGGCAAGTCTCTATAAACACCGCCTGGTCTATAATAAGTAGCATGCATTCTTGCACCAGAAACAGCTTCATAGATATCATAGAGATCTTCTCGTTCTCTAAAACAGTATAGGAATAAAGCCATCGCTCCAATGTCTAAGCCATGACATCCCAGCCAAAGTAGATGATTCATAAGGCGAGTAATTTCATCAAACATTACTCTAATGTATTGGGCACGCCTGGGAGGAGTGATATCTAAAAGCTCTTCAATTGCTAGAACATAGGGATGTTCACAACACATCATGGACACATAGTCCATCCTATCCATGTAACCAATAGAATGATTATAAGGTTTTATTTCAGCTAGTTTTTCAGTTCCCCTATGAAGAAGACCAATGTGAGGATCTAGATTTCTAACAACTTCACCGTCCATTTCCATGATTAATCTTAAAACACCATGAGCGGCTGGATGTTGAGGTCCAAAATTTAAAGTTAAGTTACTCTCTGTCATTTTTATCTCTGATAACTTTTGGGACGTTTGGACGTGTACTGATGCTAACAGGTCGGTAAATAACACGTTCCTCGTCTTCATCATAAACAACCTCTAAGTTGCCATTCGTTGGGAAATCTTTTCTAAAGGGGTGTCCAATAAATCCATAGTCTGTGAGAATTCTCCTTAAATCAGGGTGTCCTTTGAAATGGATACCCATCAAATCAAAAGCTTCACGTTCAAACCAATTTGCTGAGTTCCAAATTTTATTTAAGGATGGAACGCTGGGAGGATTTAATTCAGTGGTAAAAACTTTTAAAGTGAGTCTTTCATTATAAGTAAGAGATAATAACTGGTAGAACACAGCAAACCGAGCAGTGAAAGTTTCATCAGCTTCTGGAATAATTGTTTGTTTTACAGCTCTAGAGTAGCCTGAATTTGTGGCATCATTAGTTGTCCAATCAGCTTTACCATAAGTTAGATAATCTACTGCACAGACATCAATCAGCATGCAATAATCAAGCTCTGAATTAGTTTTGAGGATTTTGCAGACATTGATAAGATTTGCCTGATCTATTTCTATGATTAGGTTTTGTTCATTTTTTAAAAAACCCACATTAAATTCCGTAAGGTTAGTCTTAATAATGTCTATGTGCGAATTCTTATCCATTTGCTATTGATTCTTCTGCTTTGATTTTCTTTTGTAGTTCGATAATTCCATTTATTAGTGCTTCGGCTGTGGGCGGACAACCTGGAACATATATGTCAACCGGTATAATTTGATCACACCCTCTAACTACTGAATAAGAGTGGTGATAATAGCCACCACCGTTAGCACATGAGCCCATGGAAATAACCCATTTAGGTTCTGCCATTTGATCGTAAACCTTTCTTAATGCAGGGGCCATTTTATTAACTAATGTACCAGCAACAATCATTACATCTGATTGCCTAGGACTGGGGCGATAAAAAACACCAAATCGATCAGTATCATATCTTGCAGCAGCTGAATGCATCATTTCAATACCACAGCAAGCTAACCCAAGAGTGACTGGCCACATTGATCCTGTTCTTGCCCAGTTAACTAATTTATCAACTGAGGTGATAACAAAGCCAGGGCCTTGTTTATCAATAATCTCATTGTCTATATCTGTTAATCCCATTCTAGTGCACCTTTATTCCATTCGTAGATAAAACCAATCACTAATACTAATAGAAAGATGACCATAGCAATTAAGCCCGTTGTTCCAATTTCTTTAAGTGCAATTGCCCATGGAAATAGGAATGCAATTTCTAAATCAAAGATGATAAAAAGAATTGCAACCAGATAATATCTTACATCGAAGGGAATTCTGGCATCTTCGAACTCTTCAAATCCACATTCATAGGGTGAGAGTTTCGCTTTTGATTTATTTCCTTTACCGAAAAGAAAGCCAAGAAGAAGTAGCAAAATACCAAGGAAGGCAGCTACTCCTATAAAGATTATAATTGGCAGATAATTCTCTAACATAGTGTTAATCCGAACAGTACCAAGTTTATTCCTCAAAAAACGAGTGTATTGTATCAGCTTTTATTAAAAATAAAATGCTTAATGTATTCAATTACTTAGGAATACAAAAAATAATACAAACATTATATATTTTTAATATATGTGTATATCATGTGGATAAATATAAGTAATGAATAATGTCATATTATTCATAGATTTACGTTGGGTGATTATAAAATGGTTTAAATTATGCCGATGGCCGGACTCGAACCGGCACAGCTTTCGCTACTGCCCCCTCAAGACAGCGTGTCTACCAGATTCCACCACATCGGCTGTTTTATAATTTAATTATCCTTGGGAATTTGAGGAGTCGCTATGTTTGTATCATCGTTGATTTCTTCGATACTTACTGGATTAACACTATCCAGGATGCTATCTGTCTGTACACTGCCTTTGTTAAGATAGGCAAGCGTTAAACTTGTAATAAAGAATATGGTGGCCAAAACAGCTGTAGATCTTGACAAGAAATTTGCTGAACCCTTGGATCCAAACAAAGTACCTGATGCACCTGCTCCAAATGCAGAACCCATATCAGCTCCCTTTCCTTTTTGTAATAGTATTAACACAACTATCAAAATAGCTGTGACCACATGAAAACTAAGCAGCAAAGAATTAATGTCATTCATTATTTATTTCCTTAGCAATATTATAAATCTTGTTAAATTCACTTGCATCTAATGATGCTCCTCCTATTAATGCACCGTTGATGTGACTCATTCTAAATAAGTCATAAGCGTTATTACTGTTTACACTACCGCCATAGATTATAGCTATTTTTTTACTTTCAATAGAATCTATTTTATCTAGGGTTTCTTGGATAAAAATATGAACTTCATTTGCAATTTCAGGTGTAGCGGTTTCACCAGTGCCTATTGCCCATATAGGTTCATAAGCAATTATAAATGACTCCCTACTTAATACTTCTTTATTGATGACGGATAAAATTTGATTTTCTATATGCTGAAAAGTTTCTTGTTGTTGTCGTTGATGTAAAGTTTCACCAACACATAATATAGGCTTTAAATTATGCGATACAGCTGATTGAAACTTTTTATTAATAACTTCATTAGTCTCATCATGATATTCTCGACGTTCAGAGTGACCTATAATTACATATTCCACATTAAGATCTTTTAACATTGATGCTGATATTTCACCTGTATAGGCTCCATCAGAATTAAAAGAAATATTTTGGGCTCCCCTTATTACATTGTTTGGTGCTAGCGTATCTAATTCGTTTAAATAGCAATC
>Ga0209034_10000459_pt1 | contig 20494 bp, 16 predicted proteins | sample MarorgKNORR_S2LV_2_FD_188219 | JGI IMG/M metagenome (GOLD analysis project Ga0209034, IMG submission 188219) | Marine microbial communities from the Southern Atlantic Ocean, analyzing organic carbon cycling - 250m_A/KNORR_S2/LV (SPAdes) (version 2) | ecosystem: Environmental > Aquatic > Marine...
CCGTCTTGAGCAATTTGGTTTATGCGAGTACGCCTAGCACTTACTGTAGCAAATTCTGCTGCAACGTATAGGGCATTAAATAAAACTAGAAGCGTAATGGTTAGTACAGTTATCAATATAGATTTCTTTGTATCATTACAGAAGATTACGCTGTAATGGTTTGGGTGACATATTTGTCCGTATTTTTGCAGGTTTTCATTGTACCTAACTGTAGTTTGTTAGAGGTGGAATGTCCTTTCTCAATCTATTGTACCAAAATTATTTTGATGTCTTGGGTTCTGATGAACACAATTTGACTCCATATAGAAAATGTTGTGATCAATGTGAAATTGGTAATATGCTTGAATACAAAATTCTAAGAGACATTTGTCATACAAAGTGCTAGAATCATACTATGTATGTTGGTAGTAATTTACCCGAAGTGCTTTTGATTTCGTGCTACGAGCTAGGTCATCAACCATTCAGCCTTGCTTCGCCATTGAAATTTCTTCGCAATGATGGCATTAATGCAGCCGCTATAGATTTAGCGGTGGAGAATTTAAATGATTACGAAGAACATATTAAATGTACCCGTTTGGTATTGGTGTCAGTCCGAATGCACAATGCATTGAGATTAGGTGTCACAGTTTCTAAGCGTGTTCGCGCACTAAATCCTCAGACTCATATTTGCTTTTATGGAGATTATGCTGGCTTAAATGCTGACTACTTGTGTGAAGAACAGTATGCAGATAGCACTATCTCTGGTGAGTTTGAGCCTGCAATAGTTGAATTGGCCAGAGCGGTTCTAGAAGATGCCTTTCAACAAAATAGACCGCCGTCGGGAGTTAGAACTCACCAGAGTGTGGCTAAACCAGTACTACAGAGAACCTCATTTATGGTGCCTGAGCGTGCTGATTTGCCCCAGTTCGGTAGTTATGCTCGGTTTCGAGATGATCAGGGTGAGTTGCATCTGGCTGGCAGTACGGAGACAACTAGAGGGTGTAAGTATGTGTGTAGGCATTGTCCAGTAACATCTGTATACCAAGGTAAGTTTTTTGTGGTCCCTGAGGATGTTGTCATTGCTGATATACGTAATCAGGTTGATCAGGGAGTGCGACATATAAGCTTTAGCGATCCTGATTTTCTAAATGGTCCAAGTCACGCACGCAGAGTGGTTGCTTCTATGCATGCTGAGTTTCCAGAGATTACATTTGACTTTACTGCTAGAATTCCTCATCTTTTAAAACACAAGCATTTACTGCCGGAGATGCAGATTGCTGGATGTGCATTTGTTATATCTGCTCTGGAGACACTAAATGACGATGTGCTTGATGTGCTGGAAAAAGGCCATACTAAGTCAGACATAATACAAGTGCTAGGTGTAATGAAGAAAGCACAAATACCTTGGCGCCCATCTCTACTTCCTTTTACCCCATGGGCAACGTTAGATGATTATTTAGAATTACTTGATTTCGTGCGGGATAATGATTTAGTGCAAAATATAGATCCTGTACAATTCAGTCTTAGGTTGTTAATTCCACCTGGATCTGCGCTATTAGAGCAGCATGCCAATGCAGAATGGCTAGACGATTTGGATGCAGCGAATTTCACCTACAAATGGTCTCATCCAGATGTTCGCATGGAACAATTGTGGTCGCAAATCAATACAGTTGTTCGACAGTCACAAAATGAAGATATAGATTGCAGCAAAATGTTTGCCGTTATAGAGGAATTAGCATATGCTATGATAGGCAAGAGCCCACCATTTACTAGAATAGTATCCCAGAAACGTCCAATACCTGCTGGTCTAACTGAGAGTTGGTTCTGTTGAGCAGAACCTGTAAGCGAGTCAGTTTGACTCGTCTAGTTTGGTTATAGGTGTTTGCTGCAATATATCAGCTAAAGCAGCTACATGTTCAGCAAATGCTTGATGTCCTAAGGGAGTGGTTTCAATATAAGTATGTGGTTTACGAGATACAAATGTTTTCTGAATAGAGATGAAACCTTCATCTTCAAGTTTACGTAAATGTGCTCCAAGATTTCCAGCTGTGACTTGTAAAATTTTCTGGAGATAGGTGAATTCTATATGCATTTCATTATCCAAGGATGTTACCAAAGACATTATTTGCAGGCGAATTGGTTGATGAATGACAGGATTAAGTTCGCTCATTATATAACCTAAGTAATTGTTTTGGCTTTAGTTTGGCTGAGATATCTTTAGGCATCATCTGACTTCTGTACAGATAAAATGTAAACTGCAGTTAACTCTGAAGTACAGAGTACTTTATAGTGTAGCACAATAAGAGCTGGCACTCAAATATTTTCACACCTGTCTTTATGTAATCTCTTTACGGTATGTCAATGCTACCCATTGACAGGTTGTAGGAGTTGCTTCTGTCATATTAGTTTTCGATATTAATGTCATTCCAGTATTAGCCAGTTCTCGTTCTATTTCAGCCGATTGTTCTGTAAGTATTCCAGAAAGGATTAGTAACCCATTATTTGCAACTATATTAGCTAAGTTGTTATTTATCATTTGCATGATGGTACGTGACAGAATGTTGACGACAACGATTCGGTATAGTTGGTGTTTCTTGATTGTATCTAACGTACCTTGTACTAACTGCAATCTGTCCAACACATTGTTTGTTATTGCATTTTGACGAGTTGCGTCAATTGCATCATTGTCGGTATCTAGCCCGGTTGCTATCGATGCCCCCAATTTGAGTGCAGCGATGGCTAGAATCCCAGAACCACACCCTATATCTAGTACACTATCCCCGGGAATTAGGTGCTGCTCTATAGCTTGCAGACATAGCTGCGTTGAGGGATGAGCTCCAGTGCCAAATGCTTGACCTGGATCAATCATCACAGGTATTTCACTCGACCCTATTTCAATATTTATCCAAGGAGGAATTACCATCAATTTATGGCCTATTCTTATAGGTTTGTAATGATTCCTCCATATGGTGGACCAATTGGTATCTTCTATAGGCCTATATTGAGGGTTGGGAACCATTAATCCTGATTGACGAGCAATCATTCCTAGTAGCCAGAGTTCCCTCTCGAGTTGTTGGATTTTGTCAGTGAGGTGAGTGTCCACTTCGAAGTAGGCACTAACTTCGAAATATCTGTAGTTATGATTGACAATTACTTTGTCATTTATGTCATCACAGTCATCGTTGTAAGTTTCAGATGGTTGTATTGACACCCCACCGTAACTACAACGGCCTAGTGTTTCGGCCACTGCGTCTACAGTATCAGGTTCAACTTTAACACTAACTTCAAGCCAAATATATTTGCTGCTATTACTAAACAGTTGGGCACTGTAAGTTGAGAAAGTATTCACATACCTAGAATTTGTCGTACTTGCTCGAAGAATCCCTTTTCTCCCGTTTGCTCTTTAGGTTGGGCCCTGTGTTGGAATGTATTGCCTAGCTCACTGAGTAATCGTTGCTGTTCGGATGTCGTTTGTTTTGGTATAGCAACAGTAGTGACCACAATTTGATCTCCACGCTTACCATTACGTACGTTTGGAACTCCTAGACCTCGTAGTCGCAATATGTCGCCAGGTTGTGTTCCAGATGGGATGCGAAGTTCTTGCTTGTCATCAATAGTAGGGACCATAACAGTAGTTCCCAGAGCTGCTTCAGATATATTGATTTCTAATTCAAGTATGATGTCATTATTCCTACGCTGGAAAAATTTGTGTTGTTCAACAGTTAATGCTACATAAGGTCGCCATTATGTTGCCCAAGCTGACCGGGTCCTCCTTCGCCTGATAGCCGGATTTGCGTCTCGTTGTCTACTCCGGCCGGTATACTTACCGAAAGTGTTTTGGTTGCATTGTGCTGGCCTATACCGTTACATTGTGTGCAAGGAGAGCTTATTTTCTCACCACTACCTCGACAGTTTGGACATATGGTTACATTAACCATTGAGCCTAGAAAAGTTTGCCTTACTTCTTGGATTTCTCCACTGCCAGCGCATTGCACACATTTACTGATGGATGTATCAGGTTCTGCACGGGTTCCATTGCATCTCGAGCATATTTCTGGACGTGTAATTTCAATTTCTTGAGTTGCACCATGTACAGCTTGGTCAAATGAGATAGTAAGATCATATCGTAGGTCAGATCCACGTCGTGGCTGTCTACGCGAACCATGGCGATTGCCTCCAAATCCTCCAAAAAATTGATCAAAGATATCGTCAAAAGGGAAACCGCTGGAGAAATCATTTGCACCCATTCCTTTGAGGCCTTCATGACCATAGCGGTCATATGCAGCACGTTTCTCAGAGTCCGAAAGCACCCCATAAGCTTCGTTAAGATCTTTGAACTGTGCTTCAGATGATTCATCAGTATTAACATCAGGATGTAGTTTTTTGGCTAGTCGGCGGTATGCATTCTTGAGCGTATCTGGGTCTGCATCCCGTGACACTCCGAGAATATCGTAGTAATCTTGTTGGCTAGACACGGTGGCTACTAGTTATGGTGTTATTCATCATCTTCTGTAAGCAACTATGCTATATCATACCTCAGTAAAATCACCATCAACTACATCAGAGTCCGTGCCAGGTGTATTCTCACCTGCTTCATCAGAGTTGGTGTTTGCTTTAGGTGCTTTATTGTCTTCATCATCTGAATTTCGATCAGTCTGTGAAATCAATACAGAAATGTTTTCGACTTCTTGTTGTAATTGTGATGTCGATTCTCTTATGCTTGCGATGTCTTCACCCGTCAAGTTTGCCTGAAGACCATCAATTTTCACTTGTAAATTCTGTTTTATATCATCATCTACGTTATCGTCCAGTTCGTTACTCATACGGGATGCTCTATGCAGAATTGAGTTTCCAGCATTGTGGACCTCTATGAGTTCTGTGCGGTGCTTATCTTCCTCCCTATGTTGTTCAGCATCAGCAATCATATTGGCTATATCTTTGTCCGATAGACCCGAGGACCCTTGAATAGTGACATTTTGGCTACGATTGCTGGCTTTATCTTTTGCGCTAACATTTAAGATGCCGTCCGCATCTATATCAAAAGTAACTTCTATTTGTGGTGTGCCACGAGGCGCAGATGGTATTCCATCTAACACAAATTTTCCAAGACTTTTATTATCAACAGCCATAGACCTCTCACCTTGAATCACATTTATCTCAACTGCCGATTGGTTATCAGATGCCGTGGAGAATACTTGACTTTTCGTGGTAGGAACCGTAGTATTGCGCTCAATTAGGGCAGTGGATATACCGCCAAGAGTTTCAATGCTGAGTGTAAGTGGAGTCACATCAAGTAATAGCACATCTTTTACGTCGCCTCCGAGCACTCCAGCCTGTATAGCAGCACCAATGGCTACTACTTCATCGGGATTAACTGTCTTGTTCGGCTCGCGATTGAAAAATTTGCGTACAGCCTCTTGAACTCCCGGCATACGAGTCATTCCTCCAACCAGTACTATCTCATCTACATCGGATATAGATAAGCGTGCGTCTTCCAAAGCTGTTTCTACAGGCTTGATGGCTTGTTCAATTAAATCTTCTGTCAGCTCTTCTAATTTTGCTCGTGACAGTGTGTAGTTAAGGTGTTTTGGACCACTTGCGTCTGCAGTGATGAATGGAAGATTGATTTCAGTTTGCATTACAGTGCTTAGCTCAATCTTGGCTTTTTCCGCTGCTTCCCTAATACGTTGTAGAGCTTGTTTGTCCTGGTTAAGGTTGATACCTTGGTCTTGATTGTAATTATCCGTAACCCACTCAACAACACGTACATCGAAATCATCGCCTCCTAGATGGGTATTACCATTGGTTGCCTTTACTTCAAACACACCATCACCTACATCAAGAATTGATACATCAAATGTTCCGCCTCCCAAATCAAATACTGCTATGGTTTCTTCAGATCGTTTCTCGAGACCATATGCTAGTGAAGAAGCTGTGGGTTCGTTGATGATTCGTAGTACTTCCAGACCCGCAATACGACCAGCATCCTTAGTGGCTTGACGTTGAGCATCATTGAAGTAAGCCGGCACGGTTATTACTGCTTGCGTGACTGATTCGCCAAGATAGGATTCAGCGTCGGTTTTTAGTTTTGCTAGTATCATTGCTGATACTTCTTGTGGAGAGTATTCCTTTTCGTTCATATGTACACGCAACTCTCCATTTTCATCACTGCTCACTTTGTAAGGGATATGTTTAAGAGCTCTTTGCACTTCAGGGTCATCAAATTTACGACCCATAAAACGCTTTACAGAAAAAAGAGTGTTGTCTGGATTTGTAATTGCCTGTCTGCGCGCTACTTGTCCTACCATTCGTTCGCCCGTTTTTGGATTCACGGCTACGACTGAAGGAACAAGCCGTCCACCTTCTGAACTAGAGATAACATTAGCTTCCCCAGCTTCCATTACTGATACTACTGAGTTGGTTGTACCAAGATCTATTCCAATTATTTTTCCCATAATGTTTAATGAGCCTTATAAATTATTCGTTACTCAGCAACACGAACTTGAGCAGGTCTTAATACCCGTTCGCCAAGTAAGTAACCTGGTCTTACCATAGCGACTATTACATCACTAGCATAATCGTCATGGGCTTCTTGCATAATTGCTTCATGTATATGTGGATCGAATGGTTCTCCTGGCTTGGCTGTAATTGTTACTACCTTTTCCTTTTCGAATACAGATAGTATTTTCCGATGAATCATATTAAAGCCTTCGCTCCATTTTGCACCATCTCCTGCAGTCGGCAGTGATTCGAGCGCTAATTGTAAATCGTCAACTATAGTAAAAAATTGCGATAGTAATTCAGCAGCAGCATTTTGATGAGCCAGTTGCATTTCCTGAGCTTTGCGACGCTTGAAGTTCTGAAAATCAGCCAAAGCACGTTGTTGTCCATCTAATCGGTCGGCTGCAAGTGTTTCGGCTACAGAAAGTTTTTCAAGCCACTGCTCTACTGTAAGATCTTCTACAGCAACAGCATCATCTTTTTGGTTATCTTCTTCATTGTCTGGTGCGTCTGTAACGTTCTCCATAACATTGCCATTTTCATCTGCGTTTTCTTTCTTGTCAGAATTATCCGACCAATTAGTGTCTGTAGTTTGATTTGAATCCTTCATAGTATCCTGTTTGTTTGAAATATTTTTATCCGTAACTGTCATGTACTAGTCGCGTCATTAAGTTGGCGACATGCCTCACCGCACCTATAGCCCGATCATAAGCCATACGTGTGGGGCCAAATACGCCTAAAGTTCCTGTTGCAATGTCTGGAGTTCCATACCTTGCAAGAACTATTGAACATTCTTTGAGCTCTTTCCAATCACCTTCACCAGCTATCACAACTGTAACGCCGTCAAATTGAGAATGCAGAGCTGATCCTAAGAAATTTTCCATGTAGGTACGCTCCTCAAGTAATTGCAGTGCATTTCTAGCTGGTTCTGAATCGGTAAATTCTCTTTGGGAGAGTACATTTTGAATTCCATCCAAATATAACTCTCCTGCAGCAAATGAATCTGCTTTCTGCATTATGACTGCAATTTGTTGAAGTATAGTGGTTTCGAGATTGTCTTCAATTAAACCACATTGATCTTCGATGTAGCTTGCACTTCTATTTTTGTAGCATTTAGTTAATCGTTCTGCTAAATCTGATAAATTTCTCTGTGAGATTGGGCAATCAACCGAACAAATTTCTTGCAGGACTTCGCCTCCTCGTAGAACAAGGACCAATAGAATCTGTTGCCCATATGTTGATATAAGTTCTATATGTTTAACCTGAGCTTTATGACTGTGTAGAGCTGTTACTAGACCAGCTACTCGAGTATGGCGTGCTAAAACATTGGCTGCAAGTTTACCCCATTCATTAACACTCGTCCGTGCTTGATAGAACTGATGACTAATCTTGCGGCATTCAGATTGTGGTAAAGCATATGTTTTTACTAGGTACCTTACGAAATATCGGTAACCCACTTCTGTAGGTATTCGACCAGCAGATGTGTGAGGTTGATACAGGAAACCAATATGAGATAGGCTGGCCATATCATTTCGGATAGTGGCAGTACTCCAATCTAGCCTATGCTTATCAACCAGTATTTGCGAACTCACCCCACTTGTCTTGGGGTTTTCGACGTATTCATGTACTATGAGACCTAGAATTTTTTCTTGTCTATCAGTTAATATTTGCATATGTCTCCGTTCCATGCGAATTTAGCAGTCTAGGTATCAGAGTGCTAAATTGCTACTATGAATCATACCATGCAGGCTTTAAGAGTGTCAAGAAACGGGGTATAATCCAGCATTGAGGAGCTATATTTTTGGTATGTCGGACAATCCTATTCGTATTCTTATTGCAAAACCTGGTCTCGATGGTCATGATAGAGGCGCCAAAATCATTGCCCGAGCATTGCGAGATGCAGGGATGGAGGTAATTTACACAGGCCTCAGGCAGTCTCCCATGATGATTGTTGAGGCAGCTATGCAGGAGGATGTTAACGCTATTGGTGTTTCGATCCTCTCTGGTGCTCATCAAGTATTGGTTACGCGCATAATTAATTTGCTACATGAAAAGGGTTTGGGACATATTCCCTTACTTGTGGGTGGAATAATTCCTGAAAATGATGTTGATGAACTATCCCAGCTAGGAGTGGCTGGTGTTTTCGGACCAGGTACTAGCACATCAGAGATAGTAGCACTGGTACAGGACGTGGTTTCCTAAATCATCCAAAATCAATCATTCCAAACAACATGTCTTTAATTAAACAAATAATAGGTGGTGACCGGAGAGCATTATCTCAGGCACTGACGCTAATTGAAAATGATGACCACAATAGTCAAAATATTCTTGCGAATGTATATGAACATACAGGACAGGCGCATCTTATTGGTATCACAGGTATTCCTGGTGTGGGTAAATCAACTCTCATCAATGCTTTGGCTAAATTGATGCGAAAACGTGATGACACACTAGGCTTATTGGCAATTGACCCTAGTAGCCAGTTTAGTCAAGGAGCTATTCTAGGGGATCGTATCCGCATGAGGGATTTGTTGGGTGATAAAGGTGTCTTCATAAGGAGTATGGCCACACGTGGTGTACTTGGGGGTCTTTCATCTACAGCATCAGCTGCAGTTGATATTCTTGATGCTGCTGGTTTTGATCGAGTGATTGTTGAAACAGTTGGTGTAGGTCAGTCAGAAGTTGATATTGCCTCAAATGCACAGACTTCGATAGTTGTGCTTTGCCCAGGTTTAGGTGATTCAATACAAGCGGCTAAATCTGGTCTTCTGGAGATAGCAGACATCATAGTTATCAACAAATCTGATTATCCTGAAGTAAATCTTACCAAGAGTTATTTGCATGAGATGATTGATATTGGTAGGGCAGCACAAACGCGCGGCTCAGAGACACAAACTACGATTAGTGATACACATAGTGTTAATAATGGAAATCTAGATACAGATAATAGTTTATGGGACGTACCTATAGTCACGACTGTTGCCACTACTGGAGAAGGCGTAGGTGACTTGTTTGAGCAGTTGTTAGCTCATTATGATCATATTAGATCGACGGGAGAAATGACTAGACGCCGTAATAGCCGGCTGCGCGCGATATTTGAGTCACGGTTGCGCAAACAATTGTATACTAAGTTATCGCAGATGTTGTCTGAGGATTACTGTCTTAGGCAATTGGAGGTGATAATGGAAGGAGAAACTGATCCATATACAGCAGCTACAAATTGTATCAAACATTTCGAGACAAATTATATCGGTGACGAGGAATGAAATATGACACGATTGAAAGGTCGAGACACACATATGTATGGTGAAATCCGCCTATATTCAGGATCTTCCTGTCCAGTGCTTGCTCAGGAGATAAGCGATTATTTGGGAGTGCCACTTAGTGGGCGAGACTTAATCCGGTTTCCTAATGAGAATCAATTTTGCAGATTACATGCAAGTGCTAGAGGACAAGATGTATATGTCATACAGAGTACAGCATCGCCTGTTAACGACAATTTGATGGAATTGCTAATTATGTTGCAAACTTTGCGTCTTGATTCAGTGGGTCGATTGACATCGGTGGTGCCTTACTTGTGTTATTCACGTTCTGATAAGAAGGATCAACCACGTGTACCTATTGCTGCTCGACTTGTAGCTGACATGATAGAAATTGCCGGTTCAGATCGGTATATGACCTTAGATTTACATGCAGGCCAGATTCAGGGGTTTTTCAATATACCGGGAGACGTATTAACTGCCTTTCATATTCTAAGTGCTCATTTCCAGGAATTACGTGATGACATGAAAGATCCAGTAGTTGTCACAGCTGATTTGGGTTTTGCAAAAAAAGGACGTAATTTTGCTGCTAAGCTCGATATGCCAATTGCTTTTATAGAGAAACGTCGCAAGCGTAATGAGCCTAAATCAGAGGTTGTTGGTGTCATAGGTGATGTGAGTGGTCGTGACGTCATCATTGTTGATGATGAAGTGGATACGGCTGGTTCAGTTACCCAGGCATTGGAAATTGTTAAAAAGCAAGGTGCTCGTGATGTCTATCTTTCATTTGTTCATGCAATTCTTTCTGATCCTGCTTTTGAAAGGCTTAGTAAAGCAGATTATAAGAGCATAGTCACAACAAATACTGTGCATATTCCAAAGGAAAAAATGCTTCCGAATATGACTGTACTATCCATTGCTCCGTTACTGGCTGAAGTCATCTTACGTGCTCATGAAGGTCGTAGTGTAGGCGAGATGTTTAACGAATAGTTCACTAAATTAAATGCTCAAAAAAATCCTTACTATTGTTGGTGGCAATCCGACTGCACGTGACCTAAAGTTGTACGAACAAGTTGCTGAAGAAATCGATCATCTTGAACCTGAATATAAGGCTCTGAGCGATTCTGAACTGAGCGCAAAAACCCACTTTTTCAGAGAAAAATTACAATCGGCGATATCTGGCATTTCTGATTTGGACGATCAGATTGAGATGGAATTTCAAGTTATGCAAGATATCCTGACGAATGCATTTGCGACTGTACGTGAGGCAGCGGTGAGAACTATCGGATTAAGGCACTATCCAGTCCAGTTGGTAGGTGGTCAAGTTCTTCATGATGGTCGTATTGCAGAAATGCGCACAGGTGAGGGTAAGACACTAGTAGCTACATTGCCACTTTATTTGAACGCGCTGGCGGGTAGGGGATCACATTTAGTTACAGTGAATGATTATCTGGCACGTCGGGACGCAAAGTGGATGGGACCTATTTTCCATATGTTAGGTATGAGTGTTGGTATATTGCAGGATGCGTCACGTACAGATAATGCACAAATGGCATACTTGTTTGATCCAATGCAAGAGTCTCCTCAAGAAGAAAATAATCTGGTGAGATTAGTGCCACGTAGTGAGGCTTATGCTGCCGACATTACTTATGGGACTAACAATGAATTTGGTTTTGATTATCTACGTGACAATATTGCCCATCGGATAGAGGATCGTCGTCAACGCGAACTTCATTACTCCATCATTGATGAAGTAGATAATGTTCTGATTGATAGTGCGCGTACGCCATTGATTATTTCTGGTCCTGCTCAAGATGATCCGGAAATGTATATTGAGTTAGCGAAGGTAGTGCGGAGACTGAAACCAGAACACTATGAAATTGATGATCGCTCTCGTACCATGTCCATGACTGATGAAGGTTACGATCGGGTGGAAGAGCTTTTGGGTAAAACACTGCGTGATCCGGACAGTCCTGAAGATATAACGATGGAGCAAGCCCAAATTCAATCGCATCTTGAACAAGCGCTGCGTGCCGAATTCATTTTCAAACGCAATAAGGATTACTTGGTTAGGGGTGGTAGAGTAGTAATAGTAGATGATTTCACTGGTCGAGTAATGCCTGGGCGTCGTTGGTCTGATGGTTTGCATCAAGCGGTGGAAGCCAAAGAGGGTGTGGCAATTCAGGCTGAGAACGTAACATACGCTACTATAACTTTACAAAACTATTTTAGGATGTATAACACACTTTCTGGTATGTCAGGGACCGCTGTTACTGAAGCGGAAGAGTTCGACAAAATCTACCAGATTGATGTTGTTCCAATACCTACCCATCTGGATTTTCGTGCTAGGGTTGATCCTGAGCTCACTGAAATATCTTACAGAGAAAATGGATCAAAATTCTCGTATATTGCGAATGTAAAAGATCCGGATAATCCATTGCTTCATCGACGCAAAGACTATGATGACCTAGTGTTTCGGACTGAAGAAGCCAAATTGCGCTCTCTAACTCAGGAGGTACTTGCTAGACATGTGTCGGGACAACCGATGCTAATTGGCACCACTTCAGTCGAGTCTTCTGAGCGTCTATCTATGCGTTTTAGATCTACTGAGCTAAGACAGATTGCCTTGGTATGGTTGTTGCGTGATGTCTGGTTTGAACAAAATGAGCGTGAGGAAGACGGGCGTGCAGTTCCGGAATTGTCAGACCTAAACTTACCTCTTGATAAGTTGAAGAAATCACACTTGCGATCTTTAGGAAAGGATCTCAAAGTTCGACTGAATCCTACAATTCAAGATAATCTTGTGCGTTTGTGCAATATTCTGGGATTGGACGATAGCATAGCCATGGAATTGAAAACTGTGCTAGAGGCTGGAATGTCTTGCCAAGTATTGAATGCCAAAAAGCATGATGAAGAGTCTCGGATTATAGCTCGTGCTGGTTCTCTAGGTGCAATTACTATAGCAACTAACATGGCTGGACGTGGCGTGGATATAAAGCTTGGTGGAGAGATATCTGAGGATACTATCGCAAATGTCAACCGAGTACTTAAACGGTCCGGGCAATCTGATGCATTTGACATGACTCATGAGGACCGTAAAAAAGCGCTTCAATTGCTATCCGATGATGATTACGGAATATATGTAGATGAAGTACAGACTTTTTTGAAGTATATGGAGGATGAGCAATTAGTAAGAGAATTAGGTGGTTTGCACGTTGTTGGATCTGAACGACATGAAGCACGTCGTATAGATAATCAGCTGCGCGGGCGTGCTTCTAGGCAAGGAGATCCGGGGTCCAGTAGATTTTACTTGTCACTCGAAGATGAACTTATGCGAAGATTTGGCGGGGCTAATGTATCAAGTTTGATGGAGAAATTAAATATTGATGAAGCTATGCCTATAGAGCATGGCATAGTGAACAAGAGTATCGAACAATCCCAGACCCGAGTTGAGGGAGCCAATTTTGATGTACGTAAGCATTTGTTGGAATATGACGATGTCCTTAATGTGCAACGTACTAAGTTTTATGATCAACGGGATCGTATATTTGGTAAAGAAGACTTGACTTCCGACGTTGCTGAAATGTTAGCCTCAGAAGTTCACCGTAGAGTGACGCTAGCTACGGAAGACGGAGAGGGATGGTGGCGTCTTTTGGCATGGCTTGACAATATACAGCCGACTATAGAGCGCAATGATGGAGATTTGTTCTTTTCATTTAGCATAGAATTATTATTAGATTCGCTTGGTGAAACTATTCCAAGTCTAGGCAATTTGTGGTCAGCGCAACAGAAATCAGATGAGATGATGGATGTCAATGATGTCAAGCAAATTGTTGCAGAAGAACGCAGCAATATCATCGAAGCTTTGTTGACAATGGCTCGCCGTGCTGCAGATCTTGCACTGGAACGAATGCTTATAGCATATAGTGCTGAGATAGACAATTTGGAAGATCAGATACCAAGATTTATCAATGAAAAATGCGAACTGGCAGAAATGGCATTTGAAGGTGCAGAAATGGAGGCACGTGAACGTGGACAATCAGTTGATTTGTCGCAGGTCGCTAAAGCCATGTTTGAAATGTCAGGTATGTCAGCCAACTTTAGTCGTTCAGAGTTAGATGTATTGTCATTCGACAATATCAAAGATGAGGTTTGTAATCGTATTCAAGATAGGATTGGCACAGACTTGTTGACAAAGTTTCATCGTAGATTAGAAAAACGTACTGGACTAGAGATGGAGATAGAAGTTCCAGTCTGGAATGAACTAAATTGGGAAGACTGGAATGATGAAGTTCTTGAGATTGTGTCGGAAGCTCAAAACACTCGTATAGACAACCATATTAGTGAAATTACATTGGTGCTAGACAAACAATTGTCCAAACCAGAAGAACTTTTGCGTAGTGACATGGGGCGTTTGATACTGGATATGGCTTATAGCAAAGACGTCGTGTTTCATGAAAAGAGTCGACAACGTTTAGTGCGAATGGAGCAGCGATTTCCTTATGTGTATCATGCAGCAGAATTACTTGCAGGCGAAGTGCAGCAAAGTTTGGTCAAACGTGTGTTGCAACATCTTCAGACAGCCACAGAACAACTCAAGTTTGGTTGGGGTGAGTTGGAGATACAAAGATTGCAATCTGAGAAATTGTCAGATCTTAATGAACATACTACTTCGTTGCTCCAACAAGAGCTTGGAGAAGAAGATTTTAATTCTGTGAAATCCAGTGATCTAAGCTCCCTTTCTGGAAGCTTTAAAAATCTAGCATGTTCAGCTCTTGGGCGTGGTGTAATGGTCGGATTATATCGCCAGATATTGCTTTCGATTAGTAGCCAACTATGGGTTGATTACCTTACATCTATGGAAGCACTTAGGACATCAGTTGGGTTAGAAGCTTACGCGCAACGTGACCCTTTGACTGCTTACAAGAGCCGGGCGTTTGATTTGTTCAGACAGCTTCTTATTGATATGAGATCCTCGCTGGTATCCCGTATGTTCACATCGACTCCCATAGAGCTCACTGGCGTTAATACACAAACTATTGCAGAAGAGTCCGAAGTAGATACTAAAGTGTTACGGCGCAATGATCAATGTTGGTGTGGTAGTGGCAAGAAATTCAAAAATTGTCACATGAACAAAACAAATAGGAGTGGTAACAAACCTCAACAACGTGCAAAGGCAGCACGTGCTGAGACCAAGTAGCAATACTAAGGCTAGACTTAGATGGCTTTAGGACTAGGTTGGCATTTTGGGCAATAGTAAGTCCCTCTTTGTGATACAGTTGTGCGAATAATTGTAGAATCACATGTTTGACATGGCTTGCCATGTTGGCCATACACACTAAAGTGGTACTGGTGGCTTCCACCTTTATATACCCAATCAATACTAGAACCATTATGACGTATTCCATCACGAAGGACTTTGCGTAGGTTTCTCCATAGATTTTGCGCGTCCGTTGTAGATATCATATTACTCAGTGTAGTAGGGTGTAATCCTGATAGATGAAGAGCTTCATCAGTATAAATATTTCCCATACCGGCGAGGAAGTGTTGGTCTAATAGAAGGGGCTTTAACATTCGCCTGTGTTGACTCAACATTTGGAAAAAAACTGAGTGTGTAAATTGTTTGGATAGTGGTTCGGGACCAAGCTTTGAGGTAATTGTCTCGGCTGATGGAACTAGATATACTCGTCCAAATTTGCGTACATCCGTAAAGCGCAATTCTTGGTAGTTGTCAAAAGTGATTGTTGTGTGAGCATATTTGTCTATTGGTTTTTCTGGCGTGGCTATATATAGGTCGCCGCTCATTCGAAGATGTATTATCAATACATCTGTACTAAGTTGGAAAATGAGAAATTTGCCTCGCCTACCCAACTTAGTGATTTGCTGCCCACAAATTTTTTGTCTGAATTCAACTGGATTTGGAGTGTATATATGACGCGGCCATCCGATGTGTACTTCTTTTATTGTACGGCCTGTACAGGGTGTCTGTAATTGCCGTACTCGAGTTTCTACCTCTGGAAGTTCGGGCATTATAAGGTTTGAATCTCATTTTATGAAAATACAGTTTACTAAATAGAGCTCCTCGGACAGGACTTGAACCTGTAACCAATCGGTTAACAGCCGATCGCTCTGCCAATTGAGCTACCGAGGAATGCTTGGCGATTATAGCTGGCGTATTAGTGCAATGTCAAGGCTTAATTAGGTAGTTCTGATGTGATGAAATGGTTTTCCAAGTTAGTCCACTTGTGTTTGCAACTATGCGTGGTCATAATGAGTCGTCTTCTATCCAGATTGAAGCATCTTCAGGTAGTGTCAAGTTGATCTTTGTGCCTATCTTGGGTATTATCGATGGAGTTGGAACTTCAAATCTAAGCTGTAATCCGTTTGAGACTATTATCTTCAAATCTACTAGTGCACCCCTAAATGATACATTAGTTAATATCCCTGATAATGTGCCATGTTCTGATAATTGTGCTCCTCGTGGTCGTATAAGTATCCGTGGATGTTTCATGTGTTTAGGTGGTGGTTGAGATATCGGTATCAAACTGTTTTCTGAAATCTTTACTCTGTTGTTGGTATCAACAGATACTACAGATGTTTCCAAAATATTAGTTAGTCCAAGGAAACGTGCTACGAATGTAGATGCTGGATGTGCATAAATATCCCTAGGACGACCTATTTGTATTAGTTTTCCAGTATTCATTATGACTACACGATCGGCTATTGCAAAAGCTTCGTCTTGGTCATGAGTGACATATATAACAGTTTGTTCAAGATCGGTAAGTATTTGACGTAATTCATGTAACAATTGCTCGCGCAAATTGCGGTCAAGTGAACCTAGTGGTTCATCTAGCATTAGCAATCTTGGGTTCGGTGCAATTGTACGGGCAAGTGCTACTCGTTGCTGTTCTCCACCAGAAAGACTTAGTACATCTCTATCTGCTAAATCTCTCATTCCAACTATGTTGAGAATTGCAGACACTTGTTTATCAATTGCTTCTGGCTTCATTTGTAGTTGCTTCAATCCGAATGCTACATTTCCAAACACGTTACGGTGAGGAAAAAGGGCATTATCTTGGAACATCAGCCCGAAATTGCGTAGATGTGGTGGTACGTTTGTCAGTGAGACGCCATTCCATCGTATCATACCCGTGTCAGGTCCTATAAGTCCAGCAGTTATACTCAGTAGTGTAGATTTTCCACAGCCACTTGGTCCTAGGATTGCAATAATTTCTCCTTTTGCTACCGAGAATGATATTCTACTCAAAGCTTCTATACTGCCGAATGATTTTGAGATATCTATTATTTCCAACATGATCTACACCTTATGATTAGAATTCTGATATTGCGTTTGGCCGAATTGCTTCTATACAAAATATGCTTGTTCCGCAAAAGATCATTAGCAGTGTGCTTAAGGCCATAGCTTGACCATAATTTAGAGCTCCTGGTAGCGAAAGATAGCGATATATTGCCATCGGCACTGTGGTAAATTCAGGGCGTGACAAAAGTATAGTTGCTCCAAATTCGCCTATTGAAATTGTAAATGCAAAAGCACCAGCGACTAGTATTGCTCGACCAATGATTGGTAAATCTATTTCGCGCCAAACCTGTATTGGGTTGGCGCCCAGCATAGCAGCGGCTTTTCGTAGTTGCGGATTGATGATTGTCCATGAGGGAAGTAGGCTGCGTACTACAAAAGGAAAAGCTACTAGCGTGTGAGCTAAGGGTATTAGCAATGAAGATGTACGCATATTAAATGGGGATCGACTGAATACTAGCAAAAATCCGAGTCCTAAAGTTACTGCCGATGTGCCTAATGGAAGCATTAATATGGGTTCTAACATTTGCGCTAGTCTGGTTTTGCGAGCTAGTATCCATGTAGTAGGTAGCCCTATTGCTAAAGCACTTATCATGGTAATTGTTGCGTTTCTTAAGGAAAATATGATTGTTTCAATTGGAGTTACGAAGAAGATTGAATGTCTTCTATTTATAAAAAGTTCGCGATAATATTTTAGTGTGAAACCTGTACTTGCATTTTCGCGTTCTCCGCGATCAGGTTCAAACTTGAATACAGAACTGAAAGCTAAAGTTATCAAAGGCACTACCAATACGATAATTAGTATTGCAATCAAGATACCAACAGATATACGTGTTTTCCAATTAAGCTGTTGTCTACTAATTGATGGCAAGCGATTTGTTTTCAAAGGCCGGTGTGTTTTCCGAGTAAAACGCGCGTATAACACAGTTAATCCCAACGTGCACATAAGTTGTATCACAGATAGTAAGGCTGCCATTTCTAAATCAAAGAAATTAATTGTTTGTCGATAAATTGCTACTTCGAGTGTTGAGAATATCGGCCCTCCGAGTATAAGTATTACACCAAAAGATGTGAAATCAAATATGAATACCAAGAGAGCAGCTGAAACAATAGCTGGTGTGAGAAGTGGCAAAGTTATACCTAAAAAAGCTTTCAAACGAGTGGCACCAAGACATCGAGCAGCTTGGATCAATTTTGGATCCATGAGAGTCCAGTAGTCACCAACTAGCCGTAGTATTATCGTTGTGTTATAGAAGACGTGTGCTATGAGTATTGCCCACAAAGTGTGATTAAGAATTATTGGTGCAGTTTCCAAGTTTAGCCAGTTCATTAGAGCTCTATTTATCCATCCGTTTGGACCTAGTGTTGATGTGAAGCTCGCAGCTACTACAACCGTGGGTAATACAAAAGGGATTGCTGTGATAGCCCTAAGAATATTTTTTCCCCAGAAATTGTAGTGTGCTAATAGGTAGGCACCTGGAAGTCCGATGGCTAGAGTGAGTATTGTGGAAAGTGTTGCTTGCCATATGGTAAACCACAGAGTCTTAGCCACATAGGGTTGTCTGACGAGGTCGAGGAGTTGTGAGAAATTGTTGATGCCTACTAGACTTTTGCCGAGAATTGTTGCCAGCGGATAGAAATAAAATAGAGTTAGGAACGCCAGAGGTATTGTCCACAATAGAGCGTATTCAGGGCGAAAGATCTTACTGGTTTTATTGCTCACTTTGATCAATTCAACATGAGGGCACTCCAGGATTTGATCCAACTTTCTCTGTGAGTGTCGATGTCTTCTGGAGATACTATAGATGGATTACTTGCTAGTTGTGCATGTTCAATGAATTCTAATGGTAATTCAGCTTCAGTGTTTACAGGAAACATAAACATTTGCATTGGTATATCTTCTTGGAAAGTTTCGCTTAGCATAAAATCAATCCAAGCTTCTGATAGCATACGATTCGTAGTGCCATTCAATATTCCGACAAATTCTATTTGTCGAAAGCAAGTCTCATTTGCTACTATACTGCCAGTCGGTGCTGATTCAATTGGCGCAGTTGCGAATATCACTTCAGCAGGAGGGCTCGAGGCATAAGATACCACTAGAGGATAATTGCCTTTCCCGCTGCTGCCACTAAATTCAGTGTAGTAAGCAGTTTCCCAGTTTTCCACTATTTTTACGCCATTGTTTTTTAGATCTAACCAATAATCTAGGTATTTCTCTGGTCCAAAATGGCCTATAGTTGCTAAAAGAAATGCTAAACCAGGTGAAGAAGCAGCTGGATTTTGTACCACTAGTAGATTGGCATAATCAGGATTTGTTAGGCTTTGTAGGGAATTGGGTATTTCTATGTCATTATCATTGAAGTATGACTTATCATAGTTGATACACACGTCTCCATAATTAATCGGAGTGACACGTTGTTGTGTATCTAACAAGAATTCGTTTGCTACACTAGATACAAGTGGTGATTCGTATTTTTCCAGAATATCGGTATCGAGTGCTCTAGTTAGTAGAGTGTTGTCAATACCATAGAGGACATCCGCGAGAGGATCGGTCTTATTAAGTATTGCCAAATTTACAGTTGTACTTGCATCACCTGAATTCAATATATTCACTTTCACATTGTGCTGTTCCTGAAAAATAGATAGCACTTCCTCAGATACTGCAAAAGAATCATGCGTCATGATTGTTAAAGTTAACCTATCTTGTGGTTCTGATTTTGTATTGTTACATGACGTTAGAGATAGAGTGCTTATAAAAGCTGCTAATATAATCATTATTTTTGCTGCTATGTTCATTTGTTGCTCCTGATTACAGTACAGATTAATAATCCTTTTTCTATTTGAATTTTTGCTTGTCTTGAAACGAGTTTATTACTAAGACTCAATGTTGCTCCGAAAATCAGTGTGTGGTCATCTAATTTGTATTCTAGACCGGAGGAATTTACTCCAACAACAGTATCGCTTACTGGGATAAAAGAGACTGTATCTCCTGGTGTTCCATTAATCAAGTATGTACCTCCAGCACGCACAAGACTTATCTCCTGGTTACTATCTATTATACGAATACGCGCTGATTCGAATCTATTGTGTGCCAGTAACATTATGTTTCCCAAAGTATGATCCCATCGTCCTCCAAGTGCAGACAAAACAATCACTTCTTTCACACCTTTTTTTATAGCATGGGTGATTGCAAGCTCCAGATCAGTTTCATTTTTCCGGACCGGATAGGTTAATACTTCGGTCCCAAGTGCGATCAATTCGTTGAGTACAGACTGCGAAATTGAGTCTAAATCACCAATAATTACTTGTGGAGTACAACCGGCGTCTAGACAATGTTTGCCTCCTCCATCTGCCGCTATGAGTAAATCTTTTGAGGAGATAATTGAAGTGAGATCACTCCGGACAGATTGGTTGCTATTAGCAATTATTATGGCTC
>Ga0209034_10000461_pt1 | contig 20474 bp, 23 predicted proteins | sample MarorgKNORR_S2LV_2_FD_188219 | JGI IMG/M metagenome (GOLD analysis project Ga0209034, IMG submission 188219) | Marine microbial communities from the Southern Atlantic Ocean, analyzing organic carbon cycling - 250m_A/KNORR_S2/LV (SPAdes) (version 2) | ecosystem: Environmental > Aquatic > Marine...
ACCCGTCAGCAGTCCACAACGACGAAGACGTAGAAAAAACAATCCAAGCCATAAGAGAAGTGATTCCTATAGCAAGGGCCTAGACCCACTATCCGGGTTAAAGTATAACCAGCCATTGGTTACACCTGCTCTTACTGAAGCTACAGAATGAACCTTCTACGAGGGTGTTGTTTGGTATGTTGTGCCTCCCAAAGAATCAAGGGCTCTCAATCAACAAAGGGCCGCTGTGTTTCAGCGGCCCTTTGTATTGTTCCTAAGATAAACCCTGCTTTGGCGTTTAGTCGGCTATACTCCAGCCCCTATTTTGGTGAGAAGAGGTTTGGTACTGACAATGTGACGTTGTAGTCCCATCTCTTTGGGGCTTAGTCCCATAGCCAACCCAATAGCTTGGGGCATGTGCAGGATCGGCAGTTCGATTGGTCGTCCCGCTTGGGCTGCTGCCTTGGGCTGGAAGCTGTCCAGGTTCAGATGGCAGAGCGGGCACGGTGTAATCATGGCATCAGCGCCAAGGTCCTTGGCCTCCGATGTGTGATTCCCGACCATCGCCATGGAGTTCTTTTCGTTGATGGTCAAAATCGGGAAACCGCAACATCTGGTCTTCCCGGCAAAGTCCACCACTGTAGCTCCAATGGTCTCAATAATCTTTTCAAGGGCAGTTTCCCTTCCGGGATTATCTTCAAATTCCAGAGCATCGGTGGGCCGGACAATGTAACACCCGTAGAACGGTGCCATTCTCATACCGGCCAACGGGCGTGTAATAAGTTCTACAATCTTATCCACACCAATGTCTTCAACCAGAACCCATAGCAGATGCTTGGGGCGGGCGTTGCCCTTGTACTCCAAGCCTTCTTCTGCCAGGTACTCGTTAACCTTGGCCAAATATTCTGGGTTTTTCAGCCGATGGTTCGCCTGGCTCATGACCCCTTGGCAGGTGCTGCAGATGGTCAATATAGGCAGGTCCAACGCCTCAGCCATAGCGAATGTGCGAGCGTTTAGGGTATCGCCCAGCAGTTCATTCTTCTCTTGTAGGACACCAGCGCCGGTGCACGACGCGGCTGGCATCTCTTGAAGCTCTATACCGAGCTTCTCACAAATCAGTTTGGTAGCCGGATAAAGCTCCGGGCAACCACCTCGGGAAACACAACCTGGGAAAAAAGCGTACTTCAACGCAAGGCTCCAAATTTACAGGATTGGCAGAATCAGTCGCGATGTATAGACGCTTAGTCGCGCTCCAACGGCTTTTCTACCTTGTCGAATATCTTCTTGACGTTCTTAGCATCCGGGAGTTTCTTATGGATGATCGGCGGCATCTTACCGTGGGTAAGAGCCTGGATGGCGATCGGCGCGTAACCGATTAGAGCCGACACGTTGGTCATCCCCACAGATTTGGGCACTAGCCTGAGTTCGTCCAACCAGCCGCTATGACCAACCGACTCACTGAACGCCTCGGTATGTCGAGCACCGTTGGTGTTGGTAAAACCGGCTTCCATTGCCTGGTCGCGCATGGCCATGATTCGATCCATGGGCGCCACACCTTTGGGGCAGGCCTGTACGCACTCCATACAGCGGGTACAATCCCACATTCCAGAAGGTTTGGTCAGTTCTTCCAGCCGGTCTTTTGAAACGCCCTTTTCATTGCCGTCTCTGGGGTCAGCGGTGAACCTATAAGCCTTTGCCAATGCGGCCGGTCCTAGGAAGGACGGGTCAACCTCAAGGACAGTACAGTCGGAGAAACACGCGCCACACATGATGCAGGACGTAACGTCCGACAGATGCAACATTGACTCGTTCGATGCGATGTATTCAGCCTCTGGCTCAGTGCCTTCGGGTTTCAGATAGGGCTCTACCTCCATGATCTTGTCCCAGAAGGTGTCAAAGTTGACGACCAAATCTTTCATCACTGGCATGTTACCGGCAGGTTCCACTGTAATCTTGCCGTCTATGATTGCCGTTGCCGCCTGAGTCTTACAAGCCAGCCCCGCGTGTCCGTTGATACGCATCGCGCATGAACCGCAGATGGAACTACGGCAGGAGCAACGTAGACTAAATGAACCGTCGTTATCCTCACGGACCTTAATCAGCGCATCCAGTACGGTGCCGTTATCTTCAATTGAAACCGTGAACTCTTCCCAGTAAGGTTCGGGATTCGCGGCTTCCGGATCAAATCTTCTAATATTTAGCGTGACGTCCATCGGCTAGTACTTCCTCTCTTCAGGAGTCCACTGGGTAATACTGACTGGGGCGTAGGACAACTCCGGTCCCGCGGCTCCTTTTTTAATCACCAGGTGTTTCATCCAATTTTCGTCGTCTCGGTCGGGATAGTCGGTACGGGCCTGGGCCCCCCGGCTGTCCTTGCGGTCAAGAGCGCTCATTGCTATGGGCGTCGCGCAATCGAGCATGAAGCCCAACTCCAAGGCAAATACCAAGTCCGTGTTGAACAATTTACCTTTGTTGTCCACCGGCACGGTCTCGTAGCGCTTTTCTATCTCTTTTAGTTCAGCAAGAGTCGCTTTCATTCCCTCTTCATTTCGATATACGGCCAGGTTACGGTTCATAGACTCTCCCATCGCCAGCCTTACAGAGGCGATGCGATCCCCGTTCTGAGGGCGATCCAAGAAACCTTGGAGTCGTTTCTCTTCATTTCTGACTGACTCCTCCACGTTGAACTCCACGAACTCGGCGTCTCTGGATGTCTCAGCAGCGTGGTTACCGGAGCGCTCGCCGAACACGATAGTGTCCAAGAGCGAGTTGGCACCCAGTCGGTTTCCACCATGGACGCTGACACAAGCGCATTCGCCGGCAGCGTAGACTCCCTCAAGGTTCGTCTCGCCATCAACATTGGTGCGTATTCCGCCCATGGCATAGTGCATGCCAGGTCGTATTGGGATAGGCTCTTTAATCATGTCATGACCCACAAGATCTATACCAATCTCACGGATCTGGCTGAGCTTTTCCATAATCAGGGCTTCGCCCAGGTGGCGGCAGTCCAAGAATACGCAGCCATCGACTCCGTTACCGGCGTTAATCTCTGTCTGTTCAGCCCGGGAGACCACGTCGCGGGAGGCGAGCTCCATCATGTTGGGAGCGTATTTTTCCATAAAGCGGTTGCCGTCTTTATCCAGTAGATAGGCGCCCTCACCTCTGGCCGCCTCAGAGATTAGCACTCCGCTGCCTGCCAAAGTTGTGGGGTGGTATTGAACCATCTCCATGTCCATCAGTTCCGCCCCGGCGTTGTAGGCCAACGCGGTGCCGTCTCCCGTACAGATCAGGGCGTTGGTGCTGGGCTCAAAGACTCGGCCGAAACCACCTGTGCAGAATATTACCTTCTTGGCTCTAATGGCATAGACCTGTCCAGTACGTATCTCTAGAGCCATGACCCCGCAGACTTTGCCTTCTTCTATTATGAGGGAGCTTACGAACCACTCTTCATAGCGACGAACACCAGATTTGATGAGCTGCTCAAACATCACGTGAAGCAAGGCCTGCCCCGTGAAGTCACCGACGAAGAAAGTTCGAGCGCGGCGTTGTCCGCCGAATGCCCGAGTTCCCAAACGACCTTCGTCGTCACGGTTGAACGTGACGCCAAAATGCTCCATGTCGATAAGAGCTTGACCGGCAGCCTTACACATGACCTCAATGGCGTCCTGGTCTCCCAGGAAGTCACTGCCCTTCACCGTGTCATAGGCATGGTCTTCCCACTCGTCACCGCGGTCGGTTAGAGCAGCGTTGATGCCGCCCTGAGCCGCGTTGGAGTGGCTGCGTACCGGATGTACTTTACTTATAATCGCTGTAGTAGCGCCGCCAGCGCGGGCCGCGATGGCCGCCCGCATTCCTGCTAGGCCTGCGCCGATTACCAGGACATCATGCTCGAGCATGCTTGTCTATATCCTCCAAATTCGCCTTGAATGACCTGTCAGTCTCCCGCTTGCCTTACACATTAAAGACTCGTCTTAAAGACCGCTAAATAATATATCAAAAAAAGGGGCCAACTATCCAGCGTTCCTAAAATAAATTCGGCTAAATAGTATCATCCTCCATCTAGGCAGACTCTTGGTTTTTAGTTCCTAGGGCAGAAAACGCTGGGCCAGAAGCATACTGGCAATGGTCTTTCCGTCTTGGATTTCACCTGATTTGAACATGGAAATCGCTTCATCAAATGGCACACGAACCACCTGGATATTCTCGTCTTCATCTGCATCGAGCCGTGATGGCGTTAGTTCTGTGGCTAGATAGGCATGCATGAACTCCGTGGCCCAACCAGGAGCAACCCAGAAGCTGGCTAAGTGATGCAATTTTCCGGCAGTATACCCAATCTCTTCTTGCAGTTCCCTGAGAACTGCTTCCTCTGATACTTCACCTTCTTCAACGCCGCCTGCTGGAACCTCCAGAAGCGGGCCGCCGGTTGGGATTCTGAACTGACGAACGAGGATGACATTGCCGTTTTCATCCACAGGCACGATGCATACTGCGGCAGAATGCTCAATGACTTCCCGGGTCGCGGTATTGCCATCAGGCATCTTTACGGTATCTTTCCGCACATTGATAATGCGTCCCTCATAAATGCGCTCTGTACCAACCGTAGTTTCCGTCAGGGAGTCTAATGAGTCGTTTTCAGACATGTTTATTGACCACGCAGGCTGAAACCCAGACGGCGGGTCAGCGTTCCGAAGAAATAGCTAGGTGCGTGGGCCCGCAGAAATCGGGCCTTATGAGGGCTTTGTTTCAGCTCGACCCGGTCACCAAGATCGATAGGATGGTCGATAATCCCGTCAATGCTGAGTATAGCTTCTTGATAACCTTCCAAAGTGAGGCCTACCTCAGTGGATGCTTTCAATACCATAGCCGCGCTCAACCCCATGTGCGCTGCCACGGTCTTCAACACTATGGCATCGGACTCCGGGTCCAAAATCGGCCCGCCCACTGCCAGGTTATAGCCGGTGCTACCAGTGGCCGTGGAAAGAATCACTCCGTCGGCCCGAAAGGTTGTAACAGATGCACCATCGATGGTACCGGACACCGTCACCACCCTAGATACGGCCCCCCGAGTCAACACCATGTCATTCAGAGCATGAAAAGGTCCATCTGTACCGCCGCCATTGGCCTTGAAGACAGTCGCCTGCAACATATTGCGTTCATCAAGTCGGGGACCGCCATCGAAGTAGAACGGCAGTTTTCCTATCGCCTCATCCACCTGAAGTTCGGTCATGAAACCAAGGCGACCCATATTGATGCCGACCATGGGGATTGCAGCTGGACCAGTAAAAGTGGTGGCGCGCAAAATCGTCCCATCGCCACCTACGGTAATCACGAGGTCGGTGTTTTCTGCTCGGGATTCCAAAGATTCGAGGTTTTCCGCCGGAGCCAACCAGCTCTCCTCTGACAGATTCAGATCATGGAGGATAGCCGTACTCAAGTCTAGGGCTTCAGGTACTCTCGCATTATATATTATGCCGATGTTTTTCATCGTATCCCTACCGATGGTTTTCTACGGACAAGTCAGGTTTTGCTTCTAAAGGCACTCTGTTTCTGGCTATCTCGATTTCTATGAATTGCTCTTATTTTAAGATTCTTAATTATGGACCTATATTTATTAGATTGCCGGGTCAGTTTGCGGTTCAACAACACTCTACAATGCTAGGGCTTTCACTGCATTTTGAGCTGCTTCCATCACGAATCCGGGTGCAATCCCCATGAAAACCATGGCTGATCCGGCTATCCACAACGCCAACCACGGGGCCGGCGACGCCGTGATTCTCTCTCCTGGGGAGTCCGTCTGGGTGAACATCACCCGGATGATGCGCACGTAATAGTAAGCCGATACGGCGCTGTTGATCACGCCCAGGATGGCCAACCAGACCAGTCCACTATCAACTGCGGCGGTAAAAACATACAGCTTGGCGATGAATATGCCAGTTGGTGGCACTCCAATCAGAGCCAACAATGATAGGGCCAGGATTATTGCCAAGACAGGGTTCCGGGCCGACAAACCAGCGTAGTCGCTAATCTGATCGCTCTTTATTTTCGAGCTGACGATCGTGATTACGAAGAATGCTGTGAGGTTGGCTGCGGCGTAGGCTACCAGATAGAACAGCACGGAGTCAGGGCCGATGGCCGCAAACTCAGGGACATTGAAGATACCCTCTCCCGATTTCACACCAGCCGCAACACCCACCAGAATGTATCCGGCGTGAGAGATGGTACTGTATCCGAACAGACGCCTGATATTGGTCTGGCTGATGGCAACCAGGTTGCCAATAACCATGGACGCAGCGGCGATACCGGCAATCAATATGCCCCAGTCCAGCGCGACATCAAAGAAACCAGTGAAGAAAACACGTATCACAACGGCAAAGGCAGCAGCCTTGCTGGCAACCGACAGGAAGCCGATAACCGGAGTAGGGCCACCCTCGTAAACGTCTGGCACCCACATCTGGAATGGGGCCGCTGAGAGCTTGAAGCCGAAACCGGCAATCATCAGGATGATACCCACGAACAATGCATAATTCCCAAATGGTACATCCCCGGTGGCCTTCCCAATGGATGCAGATATCTCGGCCAGCTCGGTGCTGCCAGTGAACCCGAAGACCAACGCCATTCCATAGAGCATCAAAGCCGAGCTTATGCCTCCAATGATCAGGAATTTCATCCCTGCTTCGCTGGAGCGTTGGTTCATTAAGAAGGCGGTCAAAGCAGCCATTGGCAGAGTGGTCAGCTCCAATGAAACGTAGATGGTAATCAACTCAGTGGCGGCGGCCAAGAGCATCATTCCGGTGGCGGCTAACAGAATGAGAGCGAAATACTCACCCTGGAACCGCTCCATATGGCGCACATAGTCGGCTGACGCCAGTAGCACCAACGCCACAGAGCCAATGATCAAAAAGTTGAAGAATAGAGCGAACCGGTCTACAGACAGCGCACCCAACAGAATGCTTGGTTCTTCCGTGGAGAACGACTCTGCACCATCCAGTAAGTTGGTAGCGCCGCCAAGGTCGTATACCTGTATCACGCTCATAACCAGAGGTCCGGCCAGCGCCACAAACGCCAGGTAGGGTAGCAGTGTCTTTTTCGGAAAGGCCAAGTCAAACAGAATTACCAGGAACGCAGCTCCCGCCATGGCCAAGTAAGGTGAGAGAACGTAAAAATCGTGGATTGACATTACGGGTTAATCACCCCATTAAGAACATCCACCATGGGGTTAAGTCCGGATTCAAATACATCAGTCAAAATCACTGGATAGACACCCACGCCAACGATGGTAACCACCATCAGCGCCAGTGGCAACGCCTCAACCAATGAGGCGTCTGGCAAGTCGTCGAATATATCCCGTCGCGCTCCAAAGAAGGTACGCTGCATCATCCAGAGGATGTAACCTGCGGCCAGGACGATACCTAGCACCGCCAAGACAGTGGGCCATGCGTAGGCTTGGTAAGCGCCCAGGAACACCAATAACTCGGACACGAATCCACTCAGCCCCGGCAAGCCCAAGGACGCTAGACCCGCAATAAGCATGGCCACGGCCACGACCGGCATCCGTCCGGCCAGTCCGCCCAGATCAGGTATATAGCGAGTGTGGGTTTTTTCATAAACCAACCCCACCGACAGGAACAGCAGACCTGTCACAGTGCCGTGGGTGAATAATTGCATCGCCGCGCCATTAAGCCCGGCGACCGACAAGGTCCCTTCTGAAATTCCCACGGAACCGATACCCACTAGTACTAAACCCATGTGACTGACGCTGGAGTAGGCGATAAGTCGTTTCAAGTCAGTCTGGCGTAGGGTGATAACAGCGCCGTAGAGGACGCTCACCACACCCAAGGCCACCAAGGCCCAAGCAAACCGGTCCGTTTCCGATGGGAACATACCGACATTAATTCGGAGCAGACCGTAACCACCCATCTTTAGCAGCACGCCCGCAAGCATCACGCTGGCCGCAGTGGGTGCGTCGGTATGGGCGTCTGGCAGCCAGGTGTGCACCGGCCAGGTTGGCAGCTTGATGGCAAACCCGGCAAAGAACAGCCAGAACAACCCGGACATTGGTATCAATAGCCCAGCGGAGGTCAGTAACGTGGCTTTAGTCGACAGTTCCACCATATCGAAGGTGCCGACACCAGGAGTTAGGTACACAGCGACGATACCCACCAACATGAACCCACTGCCAAATATGGTGAAGATCAAAAACTTCATAGCCGAGTATTCTTTACGGCCACTGCCCCATACGGATATGAGCATAAACATGGGGACCAACTCCAGCTCCCAGAACAGGAAGAAGAGCAGCAAATCCATGGAGGTAAAGACCCCCATAACCGCCGTTTGAAGTACCAGCAACCATATGAAATACTCTTTGACCCGGAACCCAATATGCCAAGAAGCCAGGACCGCGCAGATACCCAACAATCCAGTCAACGCCACCAAAGGTGCGCTCAGGCCATCCACTGTCAAGAAGAAATTAGCATTCAGTCCTACATCTGGAATCCAGGTGACTTTGTCCACAAACTGGAACCTGTCTGCGCCTTCTGACCGGTCAAATAGGCTGAAAACCAGCAATGACAGGACCAAGTCCGCCAATGCGACTAGAACGGAGAAATTCCGCACATTCTTGTCGCCTTTGACGACCAACAGCAGAACCAGAGCACCCGCAGCAGGCAGGAACACTGTCGCAGTTAATAGTCCGTTGTAACCTTCAACCATCTAATAAATTTCCTAAGCCAACAAGAGAGCCAAGATTATTGCTAGAACGCCAAATGCGATTCCGGTGGCGTAAGTCTGAACCTGACCAGTCTGGAATTTTCCAATTACCATCCCAATGTTCCTGAAGAACCATCCAACGAAGTCGACGGTACCATCCACCAAGTTTCGTTCGATCCAATCCAACGTCCCGGCGAAGACACGGTGAAACCATTTCCGAACGATAGCGTCTTCGTAGAGGGTATCCAAGTAATATTTCTGAGAAAGCAGGGTGTGAGCCGGCTTCACCCGCTCCAATGGATCGGTTTCCTGATCCTTCCGACGCATATACAACGAACCAGCCATGGCGATCCCCGATAACGCCGCCAAAGTGGAAACCAAGGCCATAGACCAACTGAATTCTAAAGTCTCATGATGTCCCACGGCTCCCACAGCGTCGGCCAGACCTTCTGCCAAGAACCCGGTTATCCAGTGCTGTGGTATTCCAAATTCGTCAACCCACTGCGGGTTGGCGATGTAGCCAATGAAAACCGCAATCACTCCCAAAACCAGCATGGGAAGCAACATTACCAGGGGAGATTCGTGTAAGTGGACTCCACCGTGTCCGCCGTTGCTATGCTCGGGCGACGATTCAGATTGGGCCCTGTCTGCCATCTCTTGATCGATGCCGCCGCGGAAATCACCGTGGAAGGTCAAAATGATCATACGAATGGTGTAGAAGGCCGTGGCAACCACGCCCACGACTAGAGAGAAGAAAGTCACCCGGTTAACCCAAGTATCAACCGATCCGGTGCCGTTCCAAGCGCCAAGGAGTATCTCGTCTTTACTCCAGAAACCCGCCAGAGGGATGATTCCCACCAGAGCCAGACCAGCTATTAGGACCAGTGCGTAGGTCACGGGCATGTGCTTTCGCAGTCCGCCCATGTAGCGCATATCAAAGGTTCCAGAGGCGTGATTCACGCTGCCTGCGCCCAGGAATAGCAGGGCTTTGAATGCAGCGTGGGTCACCAGATGAAAGATGGCTGGAGCATATAGGCCCAGACCCAAAGCAGCCATCATATAACCAAGCTGACTTACCGTGGAATAGGCCATCACACGTTTGATGTCGTTCATTACCAGACCCATCGAGGCGGCGAACACAGCGGTAAATGCGCCAACCAAAGCCACCACCGTCATCGCATCAATGGAATGTTCAAAAACCGGGAAGAACCGGGCCACCAGGAACACACCGGCGGCAACCATGGTAGCCGCGTGAATCAGCGCGCTGACCGGAGTGGGGCCCTCCATAGCATCAGGGAGCCAGGTGTGCAGCGGAAACTGGCCAGACTTACCAGCTGCCCCAGCGAAGATGCCCAGGGCCATCCAGGTTAGGGCCGCGCCACCAAGTATGGCACCGGCAGCAGCTTCTGGTCTGGCTGCTTCCCAGATGTCCGGGATGCTGAACGCATTCAACCCAGCAGCAGAAAAGTTGTCAGCCTGGGTGAACAGATACAAGATGGCAATCAGGAAACCAACGTCACCGATGCGGGTGATGATGAAGGCCTTCTTAGCGGCAGCTGCAGCGGCAGGACGCTCGTGCCAGAATCCTATCAGTAGGTAAGAAGATACACCAACCAATTCCCAGAACATATAGAGCTGAATGATGTTGGAGGACAGTATCAGCCCCAGCATAGCAGCAGTAAACAGTGACATGTAAGCGTAGTAACGAGAGAAGCTAGGGTCGCCTTTCATGTAACCCAGAGAGTAGATTTGGACGAGCAAGCTGACTCCACTAACCACCACTAACATCAGGGCGGTTAGCGGGTCAACCAAAAGACCAATCTCGATGGTGGCATCGCCAACTTCCAACCATTCTAATGGCTCAAATTCTAGATGGTGGCCCAGAATTACCGAGCGCAGCGTCCATATGGAAAAACCCAACGCAGTACCGAGCGCGGCGATGGTCACCAGACCACTAATTAGGGAAAAGCGATTGAAGAACGGCCTAACCACCAATGCGGCAAACACAAACGATCCGAGAGGCAAGAGGAATATGGACCAGATTACTGCTTCGCTAACCATCTATAGCTTCCGCAGTATCTCTTCGGCGACGTGTTCTTTGCCCTTGGGAACAAGAATATTAAAAGGGACTCGTTCAGCCCAGTCCAATATGTCACCCTCGGGCAAGATACGCGCGGGTAAGCCCTCTCCTTCGAGGACTTCTTTCCACATCTCGGCCAACATCAAGTTTGGCGCTTTTTTAAATTCAACCCACATAAATCAGTTCCGCAATTGTGTGGCCTCGGACAGGTCCACAGTTTCATTAGTTCGGTACATTGCGAATACTATGCCCAGTCCCAGGGCAATCTCGGCGGCAGCCACGGTGATAATGAAAACCGCAAACACCTGACCGGTCAACACCGTACTTATGTCATCCATAAGCCCAGCCGGAGCCAGATATTTGGCCATGGCCACCAAGGTCACATTGACCGCGTTAAACATCAATTCAATGGACATCAAAACAGCCAATACGTTCCTTCGGGCAAGGGCTCCGTAAAGACCAATGCAGAACAAAATTGCCGCAACAATAAGAAATGCCTCAAACGACATCCTGAGCTAGCCCCTCCCCGTTCCAGGATTGGGACGAACCAGCACTAAAGCGCCAATAAGCGCTGCCAAAAGTAATACCGATACCGCCTCAAATGGCAGCACATAGTCGCTGATCAACAGGTCTGCCAGACCCGATTCCTGCATTTCTTTCTGTTCTGTCTGGCTGACACCGGCTTCGTCTAATGCTTCCCCAGTCAAGGTCGTAACCGCGCTGACCTGCACCAACTCCACCCGCTCTTGCTGATCATCAGGCAGGAAATTCCACTCAGTATCTACGGCCACCGCCACTAATGCTGAGAGCAGCAGGGCTGCGAATACTGCTGCGGGTATATGCATACGATTGGGCAGGTTGCCCCGCTGAACATCCCGAGTCAGCATGACGGCGAATATTATCAGGATCGCAATGGCACCCACATATATCAGTATCTGGACCACGGCTAGGAACTCAGCGCTGAGCAGGATAAACATCCCGGCCACCGCAACGAATACTACGATAAGCAAGAGGGCGGCGCGGAATAAGTTAGGCAGCAAAACCACACCCAGCGCACCGACAATCGCCATCACGGCTAGAATCCAGAATACGACGTCCTGAAAGAGCATCTATCCAGCGTCCCCTTCGGTAGCTGGAGCAGTAGCAGCCGAGCTGTCCTCGACAAATGACGAGTCCACCGGCGGCTCTTCCGGAAGTAGATCAGAAGGGACTGGTCGGTTGATCCTCATACCGGATTTCTCTCCCTGATGCCACCGCCAGCCCTCTCTGCCAACCTCCTGCCAATCGAGGGGACGGCCACCTCTAGGATCGTAGCCCGTCTCCTCAAGCTGGGGCCGGAAAAAGGTGCTGGGGTGCTTGTCGGCCTGACGCAAGTGGTCAATATCGATGACCATTTCCTTCCTAGAGTATTGTCCCTGTTCAAAACCACTGCCCATGTACAGGGCATCATAAGGACAGGCCTCGACGCAGAGGCCACAGAACATACATCGATTGATGGAGATGTCGAACAGCTCCAGGCGATATTTGTCACCTTGGGCCGGAGCGGTCTCGCTTGGGGTGGTAACTATCTTGATAATCCCCAACGGGCAGTACTTGGCGCATGATGCACAACCAGTGCAGCGTTCCTCGTACCAGACAAACTCCTCACCCCGAAACCGTGGGTGCTGCTTAACCCGTTCTTCGGGATATTGGACGGTGAACGGCTTCTTGGTGAAATTCTTAAGGGTCACCATTAGACCCTTAGCCATGTTTATTCCGTACATATTAATCAGCCTCCCCGGTAGAGAGGGTAGCTCCATTGATTGGTCCTGCCGGACGAACTTTTTCTTTGATTAGAGTACCGAATATTATTAAGCACGCAATGGCCACACCAAAATTCATTCCAACCATAATCCAGAGGTCGGAAGTGGCCAGAGTTCCTGAATCGTCACGCAGGAAGTAAACCTCCAAGGCGATGGCAAACATGTTGATAATGCTTAGCGGAAGCAGGAATTTCCAGGCAAAAGCCAGCATCTGGTCAATGCGCAACCGAGGGAAGGTAGCCCTCACCCAACTAAATATGAAGGCCAGAACACCAATCTTGAGGAGGAACCAGGCCCATCCCAGATAGGCTGAAAACGGACCGGACCAACCACCAAGGAACAAAGTCACCATCACTGCAGAAGTTGTCAACACAGCGCCGAACTCCGCTGCCTGTATCAGAGCGAATTTCACACCGCTGTATTCAATGTGGAATCCGGCGATGATTTCAGATTCTGCTTCGGCTAAGTCGAAGGGGGTCCGGTTTAATTCAGCAGAAGTCCCTGCCAAGAAGACAAAAAATGCCAGAGGTTGTACCAAGAAGAAGGGAACGGCCTGCGCGGAGACCACGTCGTCCAGTGACATTGAACCAGCCACCAACACCACTCCCAACAAAGACATCACCACCGGCACCTCATAACTGATGAGCACCGCTACGCCTCTTGACGCACCGAACATAGCGTACCGGTTGTCGGAAGCCCAACCCGCCATGAAGATAGCGATGGATGTTATAGACGTCACAGCGAGGATGTAAAGAACCCCAACATTCAGGTTGGCTAGGGCGGTGTCTTTCGCAAAGGGCACCACAGCCATAGTCAGGATAACCGGGGCGAGCATCGCAACTGGGACGATGGTAAATAGTATCCGGTCAGCTCCTTTGGGGATCAAATCCTCTTTCGTCAGCAGTTTGACCAGGTCGGCCATGGGTTGGAGCATACCAAACGGCCCCCAGCGGTTCGGCCCGACGCGGTTGTGGAACCGACCAATCAACCTGCGCTCCACCCAGGAGAATAGTCCGGCGCCCAGGAGTACTCCGTTGACCAACATCAGCATGATGGCTAGTCCAGCCACTACATAGGAAAGTCCACAGGGCAGTACCTGTCCTACAGCCTCGTATATAACTCTATACAGGACGGTATCGTATAGGATGTTGTCGGGTCCTAGAACACAGTTCATCGGTCCACTTCACCCATGTTGATATCCAAGCTGCCCAGAGTCACGATCATATCGGCAAGTTTCCAACCCACCAATAGATGCTCAGTCACCGTCAGGTTAATCAGGGATGGCGAACGCACTTTCATCCGATAGGGGCTGATGCCGCCGTCTGAAACGACATAGAAGGCTAATTCACCCTTAGAAGCCTCTACTCGACCGTAAGCTTCGGTGCCAGGTTCTGGCCTCAGAATCAGTGGAACATTAGCTCTAGTAGGGCCTGGCTCTATCTGCTCAAGACATTGTTTAACGATGCGAATGCTCTGGTGAATCTCTTGGATGCGGACCCAGAACCGATCGTAGTTATCGCCACCAGTGGCGGTGGGGATATCAAATTCAACCCGGTCATAGGCGTCGTAGGGGGCCTTTTTACGCCAGTCCCAGTCTGAACCGCTAGCCCGGAGCGACGGTCCACTGACCGAAGCATTGATGGCCAGATCCAAGGGCAACACGCTAACGCCACGTGTGCGGACCATGACAATCTCGTTCTCCAAGATCAAATGCTCTATCTCTTTGTACTCGGTCTCGAAATCGTGCAAGAACTGATCCAAGGCCGGCCAGAAATCATCCGGGGCGTCAAAGAACACGCCACCGGGACGCATGTAACTCAAGGTGATGCGGGCTCCACAGAGCATTTCAAACAGGTCCAGTATCCTTTCCCTAGACCGAAACGCGTACATGAGTGGGGTACCCAAAGTGCCCAGATCTTGAAGGAAGAAGCCAATACCCATCAGGTGGCTGGCCACTCGCTGAAGTTCGGCAGTCAACGTCCGCAAGTACTTGGCCCGTAGCGGAACTTCAACTCCCAGGAGTTCTTCCACCGCCAGACAATAGGCCTGGTTGTTAATCATGGACGATACATAATCCAAGCGATCGGTCAGGGTGACTATCTGGGTGTAGTTGCGCTCTTCCGCCAGTTTCTCTGTACCACGGTGGAGATAGCCGAATATCGGCTCCACTTCCAGGATTTCCTCTCCGTCAAAGGTAACGCGCAGCCGGAACACCCCGTGAGTACTGGGGTGTTGTGGCCCAATGTTAACCGTCATCGGCTCAGTTTGAATCGGCATGGCAAGATAACTAACAGCGGCAGGCTGAAAGCTACAGGTAATCCTTCCTAAGTGGGTGGCCTTCAAAGCCCTCCCACAGCATGATTCGTTTCAGGTTGGGATGCCCGGAGAAACTAATTCCCATTAGGTCCCATATTTCCCGTTCTTGGAAGTCGGCCCCTCGCCAGAGATGGTAGACCGATGGCAGGCTCAGTTGTTCCCGGCCATCCAATCGGGTTTTGATAATCGCCATATGTTGTTTATTCAATGAAGTCAGGTGATAAACAACCTCGAAGTGGTTGATGTAATCTATGGCGGAAATTGAATTCAGAAAATTGAAATCTAATCCAGCGTCAGACTTCAGGAATCCAGCCACATCAGCGACGCTGGAAGGCTTAACCCAGAGTACGTTGTCCGATGCATTTCCTGAGGTAGCTGACAGCGAACCGGGAACACCGACGCCAATTTTTTCCGCCAGAGACTCGGCGCTCAATTGCTGGACTGCCATCTAGGAATTCCCCGACTTGGCGCCGCGCCCAAAGGGACCGTTGGGCAGATTGTGGTACTTCTTAATCTTCTCGTGAAGTTCCATTATTCCATAGAGCAGGGCATCGGGCCGGGGCGGACATCCTGGGACGTAAACATCCACTGGAATTATGTGATCTACACCTGGAACCACACTGTAAGAGCCATAATATGGACCGCCACTAGTGGCGCAGACACCCATGGAAATAACCCACTTTGGCTCGGCCATCTGGTCGTAGATACGCTTGATGGCCGGAGCCATCTTCCAGGTAACAGTGCCGGCCACAATCATCAGGTCGGCCTGTCTGGGCGAGGCCCGGAAGGCTTCCATGCCAAAACGAGCAATATCAAAACGACCCATTGCAGTGGCAATCATCTCAAAGGCGCAGCAAGCCAGACCAAAAGTCACTGGCCAGAGAGCCGATTTCCTGCTCCAGTTGACTAGGGCATCCACTGAAGTAACCATCAGGCTACTCTTCAGATCGTCTGGAATCTCAATGAACGGTTCCGGAAGCGGTTCGATGGATGTATCTTTAAGATCCTGAACCAACGATCCTTCGTGTCGATCCAAATCCCATGTCCGAGATTGTAGAGGGCCTCCCTCTTTAGACAGCTCTAAAGACATATCGGATGTCTAACCCCACTCCAGATCGTTCTTGCGCCAGGCGTAGGCCAGTCCCAACGTCAAAATGCCCACAAACACAGCCATCTCAATCAAGGCGAAGAGCGGTAGTTGCAGGAACTTCGCAGCCCAGGGATAAAGGAACACAACTTCGACATCAAAAATCACAAAGAGGATGGCAAACATATAATAGCGGAAATTAAACAACTCCCAACGGCCGCCAACTGCCTCTACGCCGCACTCGTAAGTGTCGGATTTCACTTCGGTGGGATTGTTCGGGCGAAGGCCAATTCGAGCCGCCATAGAAGACATCATCAGCATACTGATAGGAACGCCAACCGCCACTACCAAAAAGATGGCTATGAGCCCGTACTGCCTGAAATAATCGTCTAACATACCTGTTGTCTACTCTGGGCGCAGAAGGGTTGCCAAAGATACGCCCTGAAATCGCTCCAAATTATATCAGAGTAATCCACGCCTTTACAGGCAAGAACGACCAATTCTAAACCCTGTTGTTTTCAGCTTTTCCGGCTCCAGGCTGCCTGGTAATATTATCCCACTCATTACGAAGCCGGATTCCACACCAGAATGGAGGGATAAATTTGGCCACAACCCAAGGGCCCCTCACAGGACTAAAAGTGCTGGATCTTTCTATAATCGTTGCCGGTGGCACAGCCAGCAGCTTACTTGCTGACTTCGGCGCGGAGGTGGTCAAAGTTGAACGACCCGGCACTGGAGACCCACTTCGGAACTGGGGGCCTTTCGCCAACGGGGTGTCACTATGGTGGAAGGTCCACTCCAGAAATAAGAAATCCATCACACTGAACCTAGGTACTCCGGAAGGCCAAGACTTACTGAAGCGATTGGCAGCAGATGCCGATGTATTGATTGAGGGTTTCAGGCCCGGAGCCATGGAAAGATGGGGGCTGGGCCCTGACGTATTACAGGCAGTGAATCCTAAGCTAGTGATGCTGCGATACTCTGGTTTCGGGCAGACCGGACCCTACAAGGACCGGCCGGGTTTTGGAACCATTGCCGAATGCATGAGCGGTTACATCGCCATGACCGGATTTCCGGATACCGCTCCCAACCTACCACCCATCCCCCTGGCTGACGAGATTGCCGGAGTATTTGGTGCCATGGCCGGGATGATGGCCCTGTATCATAGAGATTCATCTGGAAATTCTGAAGTTAGAGGCCAAGTGATAGATGTGAGTCTTTTTGAGCCGTTGTTCCGACTCTGCATCCCCCACATCACCATGTTCGACATGTTAGGTATCAACCGGGAGCGGGTGGGTAACGACTTCCCAGACGCCGCACCTCGCAATCTGTACAAGACCGGCGACGACCATTGGCTAGGCCTCTCGGCCACATCCCAAAGCACTTTTGAGAGTCTGGCCAAGGCCATGGGCATGCCCGACCTAATCAACAAACCGGAATACCAGGACAACGCCGCTCGGCTAGCCAACCGGGAAGCTCTGAACGATGATCTGCAAGGATGGCTGAGCCAGAGATGTCTGAACGAGACCATGGATCAATTAGTCCCATCCGGAGGAGTAGTCGGCCCGGTCTACGATGCTCAGCGGATAATGGACGACCCTCATTACCAGGCTCGAGAAGACATCATCGATATCGACGACCCAGAATTGGGGAAAACCAAAATGCTGGGAGTGGTGCCCAAATTCAGCGAAACTCCCGGATCGGTCCAGCACGCTGGTCCCACGGTGGGGGAACACAACCAGCATATCTATAATTCTTGGTTGGGACTGGAAGAAGAAGATCTGTCAGAACTTTCAGAGCAGGGGACGATTTAGAATGAGCAGCGGCAAACCAACCAGACTGCTCATCGCCACAGGAAATTCAGGCAAGATACAGGAATATTTAGAAATGTTGTCTGGTCTCCCATTCGAGTTGGTTTCTTTAAGAGACTTGGGTATCACCCATGAAGTGAATGAGACGGGAGAGACCTTTGAGGAGAACGCCAGGTTGAAAGCTTCCGAGTACGCAGTCCTGTCCGGAATATTGACACTGGCAGATGATTCAGGGTTGGAGGTTGATGCTCTTAGCGGAGATCCTGGTGTCAAATCAGCCCGTTACGGTGGGGATGCCTGCGCCAGTGACCAAGACCGGATTAATCTATTACTGAAGAACATGGAAAATATCCCGTGGGAAGAACGGACAGCACGGTTCCGCTGTGTGATTGCCGTCGCAGATTCTAAAGGCATCGGAATCACACAAGCCGAAGGTTCAATCGCTGGAATGATACAATACCGCCCGAAGGGGGACGCCGGTTTCGGATACGACCCCATCTTCTATTCATCTTTTTACGACAAGACCTTAGCTGAAATGTCCATGGAAGAAAAAAACCAACTCAGCCACCGGGGTAACGCCGTAAAAATAGCTGTGAAAACCCTAAAGAATCTGACGCCTGATAGCTTATAGCACCTATGCTCAAAGATAAATTTGGCAGGCCAATGCGTGACCTGCGAATTTCCGTTACCGACCGGTGCAACTTCCGGTGCCCTTACTGCATGCCCGCCGAAATCTTCGGCGAGGCTTATGAATTCCTGCCCAGGGCTGACATCCTCACTTTTGAGGAACTGACCCGACTGGTTGGTCTATTCGCCGAGTTGGGAATCGCTAAGCTACGTATTACCGGCGGTGAACCCCTTCTGCGGAACGACTTGCCCCAGTTACTTGGCATGTTAAAGGACATCGATGGAATTGATGACCTGACATTGACTACCAACGGCTACCTGCTCAGCCAGTTCGCTCAAGAACTGAAAGACTCTGGGCTGGACCGCATCACAATCAGCCTAGACAGTCTGGATGATGAAGTATTCAAAGCCATGAACGGCCGCGGGTTCACCACCCAACGGGTGCTTCAAGCTATTCAAACCGCGTCAGAGGTGGGTCTCTCTCCCATCAAGATAAATTGCGTTGTACAGAAGGGTGTTAACGACCATACGATTGTTGACTTGGCCCGCCACTTCAAAGGCACCGGGCACATCGTCCGATACATAGAATACATGGACGTGGGCAACCGCAACGGCTGGCAGTCAGAGCATGTGGTCTCCGCTGATGAGATCATCTCCCGCATCAACGCCGAGATGCCCCTGGAAGCCGCCGAAAGTAACTATCAAGGAGAAGTTGCCGCAAGGTACCGTTACAAGGACGGCAGCGGTGAGATTGGCCTGATAGCCTCGGTTACCAAGCCTTTCTGCGGAGATTGCACACGCGTCAGACTGTCCACCGACGGTAAGATATTCACCTGTCTCTTTGCCAGCGAGGGCATCAGCCTGATGGATCCCATCCGAGCAGGCGCAAGTGATGAAGACCTACGCTACCTAATCACTGGAATCTGGTCCAATCGAACCGACCGATACTCAGAGGAACGGGCCTCATCGCCCAACGAACCTGGAGCACCAAGAAAGATTGAGATGTACCAAATAGGGGGATGATAGCTCTTGGTTTTCAGTCTTCAGTAATTAAAAAACTGAAATCTGACAACTGACGGCTGGACGCTTTTATGCAGATTAGCGGTTACGTGATTCACACTGATGGAGCGTGCAAAGGCAATCCTGGCCCGGGTGGCTGGGGGGCCGTCATTGAACAGAATGGCAACCAGACTATTATCTCCGGAGGCGAGACCCAGACCACAAATAACCGCATGGAAATGACCGCGGTTATCAAGGGACTGGAAGCCATTGACCCATCTGCTCCAGTACTAATCAGCTCTGACAGCACCTACGTGATTAACACCATGACCAAGGGTTGGAAGCGCAAGGCCAATCACGACCTTTGGGATCAATTGGATCAACTCGTGAAAAACCGAAACATCTCTTGGCGCTGGGTACGCGGCCACAGCGGAGACCGCGGCAATGAACTAGCCGATTCAGCAGCCACCAGAGAAGCCGGCACCGCCAAATAATAACCCGCCCCAACTGAGCAAGTCGAAGGACACCCATCTTCCTCAAGGAGCGCTTCCGCGTCATGTCTACCACCAACAATAACCCCGACACTCAACTGACCCACCTGGACGACCATGGCAACGTCAAGATGGTTGATGTCGGCGACAAGGACATCACCAGTCGAGTGGCCGTAGCCCGAGGGTATGTGTCCATCCAGCCAGAGACGCTCCGTCTAATCAAAGATGGCCTTATGAAGAAGGGCGACGTTCTGACCATTGCCCAGATTGCTGGCATCATGGGTGCCAAGAAAACGTCAGATCTTATACCCCTATGCCACCCGCTACCATTGGACAAAGTGGATGTGGACCTAGAATTAGACGAATCGGAATGCCGAATCAACATTGAAGCCACCGCCAGAACCACATCTCGAACTGGCGTTGAGATGGAGGCCTTGACCGCCGTTTCGGTTGCAGGATTGACCCTATATGACATGTGCAAGGCGGTGGACCGGGGCATGCGCATTGAAGCGGTCCGTGTGGTGCAAAAAAGCGGAGGGCGATCCGGGAACATCCACCTAGAAGACTAGAGACGTC
>Ga0209034_10000464_pt1 | contig 20368 bp, 20 predicted proteins | sample MarorgKNORR_S2LV_2_FD_188219 | JGI IMG/M metagenome (GOLD analysis project Ga0209034, IMG submission 188219) | Marine microbial communities from the Southern Atlantic Ocean, analyzing organic carbon cycling - 250m_A/KNORR_S2/LV (SPAdes) (version 2) | ecosystem: Environmental > Aquatic > Marine...
CAAGCACATCGCAATACTCACCACTTTTCGAAACTTCATACGCACCATTTGAGTCAGATACGCAGCATGTGGTTTACAACGGTCATTCTGTAATTTCTGATGAAGGTGTATCCAGAGGGAAAAACCTTGATCGAGCCGTTCGGATAGCGATTTCAGACGGTGCCCTTGGCTTATCAATGACCCTCGGAAGTATTACTTATGATTCGATAATGAATCGCTCTGATCAAATGGCATCTGCATCCAAGGAATTTGATCAGTCTTTGCAGGAAGGAGACTACAAAAAAATACGTGCTGTGGCTGAATCCATAACACCTGAAGATAGGGAAAATGTGGCACTTATTTCAGTGTTTGATACCGACGGGAAAAAGATTGAGGATGTTGAAGTTGTTCTGTCACCTGTGCCGGGTTTTCATACATTTGCTGGCTTCATTACCCCGCACAACACAATTGGCAGTATTGAGATTGAATACGTCAGGGGCATACCAGAAGAAGCATTTACCGACTTACTTATCCTCCCATCAGATGCCGGCAAGTTGCCTTCAGAAAATTTCTCTCGAGAATACAAAGCATGTCCGGGTGAGGTTGGATTTCGTCTTTCGCATGTCGGGGATATACCCACCGTTTCCGAATTGAGGCTCAGGGACATGGAGAGAATTCCAGATGGTGAGAAAGTTTCTAACCTGGAGCAGGATAAGCCTGCAGCACCTCTGTCGTCTCCTACCCCTAAACCTGCTGTTTATTCGGCCACGCCCAAGCGCGAATCACAACCCAGGATAGTTTTCAAGAAGGAACAACCTGCAACAACGGTTCCACCCGAATCTAATTCTTCTCTTGGTGAATCCAAAACCGAAAATTCAAGCGGTATCACAAGTTGTAACGCGCCTTCGGATGATGGTTATGTGGCTGGAAATATAGGATTACTCATGTTTCCGTTGGCGTTGTACGTATATCGTCGAATGCCACGCAAATAATTGTGGCTATCTGGGCGGTATTCTACTTCGAAAAACAAGATCTAGCGTTTATCTTAAATCCTTACTCGCCAGGCAATAATTGCTGAGAGTATTCTTGCCGCTGCCATCCCGAGAAAGACCAGGTGCCATGGTGCTCCTGCTGTATCTAGTACGAGGGCGAATATGATCGCTTGAGCACCTGCGTAAACGTACCCATGTCCGTCGATGACTCCTGATGCAGTACCTGCGTAACGGGGTCCGAACATGTCTACCGCCAGTGTTGAAGTCATGGAGAGGCTCATTGCGAATGCCCCTATAAATAATAAGGCTGCTCCCATGTAAATATTTTCGGCAGGTATTATCGCGAGACCAATTAATGCGGTTGCTGAGATAACCGCCGACGCAGCGATCATTGGGCTTCGCCTGCCATCAAGAAGGACATCTGAAATCCATCCCGAAACAAGTGGAGCGGTGAGGTATCCAATGGGTATTGCTACTGTTACAACAGCCGTTGTTTCGATAGAAAGTCCTGCTTCCTCGAAGTAATAAAGCGGTGCCCATGTGGTAAGACCGTATCGAACGACATTTTCCAGTCCCTTTACCTGGGACGTTGCAACGAATCGCCAGTTTGAGAAGAGAACTCTGTAAGGAGCAAATGGACCTTCTTTTATTCGACTGAGTTGTTCCTTTATTTCTTTTTCACTGTTAAGTGATCCTGACTGATCAAGGTCTTTTAGCCCCACATCTGAGGGCCTGTCTCTGACCAGTAAGAATAAAACTATTCCCAAAGGAAGCATCAGCAATGGCGGATACCTGAAAGCAGCCCTCCACCCGAACTCAGATACAGTCCATCCTGTAACAGTCCACATGATCAGCATCGAGAGGCCTGCCGAAACTCCCACGAGGCCCATGACCCGACCTCGATGGGTTCTGTCCCACCATTGGGCGAGCATACCAATTCCAGGTGACCAGGCCGTTGCGTTCGCAAAGCCATTGAGTGCCCAGGGTATCGCAATCGTCCATAGATTATTACCGAAGCTCGTGATCCAGTTCAGAGCAACTGACGCAATCGTTCCAGACAGTAGCCAGAACCTGTAGCCGTAAGATTCAGCGATTCTTCCGTGGGTGAAGCCGCCGATAGCGAAGCCCCAAAGTAAGCAGGCGTTGATGATGCCTATATCGATATGTGTGAATCCGATATCTTCTCGTATTATTGGTCCGGCTGGCCAGTGATTGAACCTGCCCATATAAACAAACATGTAGAAGGCTGTGTAACTGAAAAGTACACGGTTTTGCCAGCTGCGAAAATTTGCGCTGTCACCTTTTGTTGTTGAACCATTGAACGAGATATCCTTCATATCCAAATGTATATATCAGTTCTCTTGCACAAGTAAATGCCATCTCAACGATTCAGACTGCTTACGGCAAGCTATTGTCTGGCGTAACATTTGAGCACACCGATCGAAATGCACGTTGTAAAAGTCGGAGATTAAATAAAAATGATCGTTGACGTTCATACACATCTACCTAGTCACCAGGACACAGTTCCTCCCGAGGATATGGTGACCGAAACAGCTATGCGGTCTGGTGAGACGGTTCAGCTTACTAACTCTATCGCTGATTATTTGCGTGATATGGAAGCTGTTGATAAAGCGTTTATTTTTGGAATCGCTCCACGCCCGTGGCTTCCAGAAAAATCAGTTCTTCTTGCAGGCGGCTGGCCAGAGGGTAAGAATCACAATGACGTGGCTTCCGAGACAGCGAAGCATGCACCAGATAAGATCACTCCGTTCATGTCGTTGCATCCGCTTGACCCGAATGTGAATGACGAGTACGACCGATGTGTTGGTGATCTTGGATGTAAAGGGATCAAGTTGGGACCCAACTACCAGGATTTCGACCCCACGGGGCCCGAGGCATTCGCACTATTTGCCAGACTTGAAGCGGATCAAATCCCTATCGTTTTTCATCAAGGAACGTCGCCGATGACTGAGGCACCTTTGACTTATGCGCATCCCCTGACTTCAGACAAGATCGCAATGGCGTTCCCTAATTTGACTATGGTGTTGGCTCACTTGGCACATCCATGGCAGGCGGATTGTCTTTCAGTTGTCCGTAAGCACCCTAACGTCTGGGCTGATGTATCGGCGCAGTTTTACCGTCCTTACTCTTTTTGGCAGGGTATGAGGCTGTTTCACGAATGGGGAGCGACTGAAAAAATATTGTTTGCTTCTGATTGGCCCGTTACACGTCCTCAGGACAATATAGACCATTTGAGGGCTCTACCAAAATTTGCCAAAGACCATCATCTGCCGACTATTCCTGAAGAGGAGATTGAGGGGATAATTAATCGGGATGCGGTTGCGATAATGGGGGTAGATTGAGTTTCGGTGATGGACCTGATGGATTATTGACAAATAAAGACGTGAGTGAAAAAAGCCATAATCAGCCTAGAATGTTTTATGGCTGGTACATCATCGCAGCCCTTTTTTTTGCGACTTTTCTTTCCATTGGTGCAAGGCAGGGCTTTGGCGTATTCGTAAAAACCTGGGAAGAGGATTGGGCTGTTTCAACAGCCGCGATATCTTTTGCTGCGGCGATTGGCACACTCGTTAACGGTTTCTCACAACCGGTATTTGGGTGGCTTACCGATAAGTTCGGCGGCAGGCCGGTTCTATTGGCATCTTTTTTCGTAACTGGCCTGGCTACGGCGGGCGTGGCCACAATCTCAAGTGTTTTGGGTTTGATGGTTTTATACGGATTTATTATTTCGTTTTCATCTGGTGGTATTGGCTTCCAGACAACGGGCGTTATCGTAGCTAGATGGTTTGAAAAGAAGCGCGGGGTAGCAATGGCCGTGCTGGTCTCAGGAGGATCAGTTGGAGGATTGGTTTTCGTCCCGTTTCTTAGTTACCTCTTGATAGAAGTTGGATGGCAAGCAGCATGGATAATTACTGGTTTAATTGCGCTGCTTATTGGCATACCACTCCTACTTATAGTAGTGAAAAGTAAGCCCGATGATATTGGACTTACTATTGATGGTGTTGACCCAAATTCTGAAGAAGGGCTGCATGGTTCTGCTGATGCTGTCGGCCCCAAGTTTGTCGATAAATGGTTCGACGCTCTTTCCTCAAGGCCTATTTGGCAATTGTCTTTTGGTTATTTTGTTTGCGGCATAACCACCACCTCGATTGGGGTCCATTTTGTTAGGTGGGCAAACAGCGAAGATATAACAACTGGGACTGCTGCTTTAGCGTTTGGTTTATTGAGTGGTATCAATGCCGCGGGGGTACTGGTGGTAGGGCTGCTGTCCGATCGTTTCCAGAGGAAGAATTTGCTTGGCGGTGTCTATCTTGTGCGGGGTTTGGCATTCCTGACCTTGATTTTCCTTCCAGGTGATATTGCTCTTTGGGCATTTGCGGTTATCGGAGGAATGTCCTGGCTTGCGACCGTGCCCCTTACCGCGTCACTGACTGCGGACGTTTACGGAGTTCGCAATCTTGGGATGCTTTTTGGATTGGCTAACATGTCCCATGCATTCGGGGGAGCTTTGGCAGTATTTTTATTCGGCTGGGCGTTTACTAATTGGGGGTCGTACAATGTTCCGTTTGTTGTAGGTGCGATTACTTTGCTCGCCGCGGGTGTAGTTTGTCTTTCTATTAGTGAAAAAACCAATTCAGTCAGATTCAACAGGATCAGTCAAAGTAATGAACTAGATTCTGGATCAGTTACTGCTGGTGCTTCTTAAATGCCAAATCCACTTGAAACGGTTCTTCATCATTCGGAACCGATCGATCCTACTCTATGGGAGTGGTTAAGCCTCAAAATTGATGACGTGCTGGGGCTACATTCTTCAGCTATGGTGTTCATCCTGGGAGCAGTAACGGTATTGTTTCCTGTGGTAGTAATGTTGCTTGTTTGGCGCAGACATCGAATTACCAGACGCGACTAGAAATAAGCGATCGATTTGACACTGATATCTGCAACCCTTTGGAGCGACTTCCATATTTCAGGAGTTGGATCGAACCTGCGATCGATTTCAATTGACCATCCATTGAAATCTTCGTGGAGAGTTTGAACACGGATATTTCCTATACCGGTGGCAAGGTTGTCAGTTTCAACGTCGTCTGAAAGTTTCTTTGCAAGTCCGTGGTTGCGATCTTGTCCTTTCCAGGTTACGCCGATAATTTTTCCGAAGAGTGGGAAGGATTTTTTTCGCTTGGTTCGTATGTTTACCGAACGCGATTTTGGGAGTTGCATGTCTCCAGGTACACCGAGGTAAATCCACCATCGTGGAGGGGAATCTTTTTGACGGTCCTGCTTGATAATGTTGATCCACTTGATCAATCCACCATCGGTTATATCAATTATCCCGAGGGACCTTCTAAATACACGGTTTCCAACTTTTTCTTCAGGCCGATCGCGTCCGGACAGAGTTGCGGTTACGCCGATAGCATTAAGCTGTTCGGCGAGTTTATCTCGGGTTTTGTCGCGTAATTTTTCTCGCATTATGCTAATTTTTTCCTGTTACTGGAACTTCGCCTAGAACTTTATCGATACAGCAGGTCACTCATTCGATCGAGGATTTTATCTAACTCTTCATAGTCTAATTTGTCTAGTGATTTGTTAGCGGGGTTTCGTGTCAACGGGGTGCGTATGATCCCGCGTCGCCAGTAGGCTGCTTTATATGCATTAACACCAAACATGAATTCGAAGTTTAGAGAAGGTATCATCTGTTCCCATATTCCTCGGGCTTCATCAGTTACTATCTGTAGTCCGTCCTCATCAACTCCGCCGTTTTCCAGGGCATTCCATAGCTTTACGTGTGCGTCAGTGATATGACCTGCTGGCATCGTACCGCAAGAACCTCGTCTGAACTCGTCGACGAGGTAACGCCCACCCATTCCTCCCATAAGTCCTTTAACTGCGCCTTCAGCTTTTTTTAGGAGCTCAGTCATCACCTGACCTGGAAGATAGCTTTCTTCCTTCACGTAATCGACGTGCTCAACCTCTTTCAACAACTTGATCATTTGGTTGGTAGGAACCACAGGTCCGGCAGGAGGCTTGTTATTTTGTATCCAAACGGGAAGCTGCCCAGCCTCAGCGATTGCTGCGTAGTGGTCCCAAACAGTTGAGCCGCCCGCTCCGTTTGGAGGCATTGCCATTACCGCATCGGCACCTAGACTGGCAGCATTTTTGGTCAATTCTATTGATATGACGGTGGAAGCACCGCTTACTCCGCCAATAACCGGGACTGCACCGGCAACGACTTCGATTCCGGTTTTGAGTACCTCTTTGCGTTCTGCATCAGTAAGAAATGGGCCTTCCGAGGCATTTACGGGCAAGACGATTCCGTGTGCTCCATTGTCAACACTGAAATCTATGCACTTTCTAAGTGAATGCCAGTCTATGGTCAGATCTTCGTTAAATGGTGTAACTGGAATTGCATATACGCCGCGGAAATTTGAAGTTGTGGTCATTAGCAGTGTTTCTAGATGATTTAAAACATGATTCAGTGTTTTACCTGCCGATCAGGATACACTCCTTGATGTGAGGTAAGATGCGTCATTAACCGGCACGACTGATCGAATTAATAACCGTGTTTGATTTTGTAGCGACATGTTGCTTAAGGAAGAGGAATCTTGATGTCCGATACGATGCGAGCTGCGCTAGATGACGGAACAGGGCGATATGTTGTTCAGGACGTTCCAATACCTGAGATGTATCCGGGAGCAGCGATGATACGTATTCGTCAGACTGGTATTTGTGGATCGGATCTTCATATGACGACCAGTCGAACCGAGGCTCAAACGCTGGCGTCTGGTCACGAGACAACGGGAGAGATTCTTGAGCTTCCTCAAGGTGAACATAACCTGTCGATCGGAGATCGGGTTGCAATAGAAATGATAGGTGCGGGGAGAGCTTGCCTTACATGTCATTTTTGCAGATACGGTCAGTACAAACATTGCGTGAATCTTGCTCCGGACACGGGAGGTGGGTTTGCTCAGTACATGACCCGCAAGCCGGCAGGACTATTCAAACTGCCTGATTCTTTTACATGGTTGGATGGGGCAATAGTTGAGCCTATGGCTGTGAGCGTCCATGGTTTGCGTTACGGACGAATGCAGCCGGGGGATATAGTCGGTGTGGTTGGTTCTGCAACGATTGGGCTTTCTTCTATTGCGGTAGCCAAAGCCTTTGGTGCACGAACTGTGATTGCTTCGGCGAGACATCGGCAGCAGGCTGAGGCTGCAAAGAGAATGGGCGCTGATATTGTTGTGGGTACAGAGGATGGAGCATTTGAAGCTGCATGTATGGATGCTTCTGGTGGCATTGGGGCGGATTTTGTAGTCGAGTCAGTAGGAGGTCACCAGTCGGAGTCTTTCGCTCAAGCAATCAGCGCAACTCGCAACCAAGGTACGATGCTCTATCTCGGTGGAATGAAGATTCCTCTGGAGATCGACCTGTTTGAGCCGCTCTTGCGAGAGATCCGTGTTCAATCAGTGATTTGTTACGGGGTAATCGACGGTCGTCATGACTATGAGGTTGCAATTGACCTTTTGGAATCAGGTGAGATTCCTTACAGCGAAATTGTCACTCACCAATTTGGGCTTGAAGACATACAGGATGGATTTGATGCAGCTTGGGATAAAACATCGGGTTCTATCAAGGTTCATGTGAATATCTAGAATTCAGCTACTGTCCTGTTTTGCCTCACCTGTGAGATTCTTCTACGGGTACTTCTTCCCAGATTTGATCTACATATCTGTAAGAGGTTCCGCAGAAACTACAGATCTTAAATACTAGTGTGGTATTAGTGCTGACAGCGACGGGCATAATTGAAAAATCGTGTCGGTTGTCCTGTGCCCCTGGTATGCAATTGATCATGTTTGTCTCCCTAGTCTCGATAGCCTTCGAGTGCTGTCCTCGTATGTAATCTCTGTCTAGTTCAATGCCCAGTCCATGAAGTTTAATGTAAAAGACCTCGAATTTGTCGAGGTCTTGTTATCCGAGATATGGTAGCCCCACGGAGACTCGAACTCCGGTCTTCACCTTGAAAGGGTGATGTCCTAGGCCGCTGGACGATGGGGCCGCGCTTCAGGACCGTAATGCCTCTCGGCACCATTGGTGTATGAGCACTAGCTATCAGGATACCTTAGACTCGGCTTCACAGCGATTTGTACCGGCTTAATAATGGTGCACTACCGATTAAATTCATTATTAATCGGTCATAGAAGTTGTTTTAAAATTAGTTTTTGAATTTTTTGTTTTTTTGTGAGCTCGCCGGGCATTCCTGGTTAAGTGGACATCGTCCACATTGCGGAATCCGTGCTTTGCAAATTTGACGACCATGGGTGATCAATAGGACGTGCATATCGTAGCGATCGTCAGTTTGGATCATATCTTCCATGATCGGGTGGGCCTGGTCAGCAGTGACCTTACGTCCTATCAGCCCCAGCCGCCGCGATACTCTGTGGATATGAGTGTCGACTGGAAACGCTGGCATCTTTAGTGAAAAAGCCATGACTACTGCTGCGGTTTTCGGTCCTACTCCGGGAAGGGAAGTGAGCCAACTCCTTGCTTCTTCCAGTGGGAGGTTTGACAGGAATTCTAATTCGAAATGACCGAGCCTGTGCAATATTTCTACGAGGATTTTTTGTATTCGTACAGACTTTTGGTTTGCTAGCCCGCCATGTTGTATGGCATCAGCAACTTTTTGAGTATCAGCTTCTATTACTGAAGCCCATGTTGGCATTGCTTTTCGTAACGCATCGTAAGAACGTTCGGCATTAAGATCCGATGTGTGTTGTGTAAGTACGGTAAATATCAACTCATCCACAGCGATCATACGCGGTCGCCATTCAATGGGCCCGTAGATGGCATCAAGGCGTTCCTGAACGAGTTCAGGCTGAATAGTTGGTTTTCGCTTGCGAGTTGTTTTGGGCATTTGTTATGCCATCGGGCTAGTATTTGCGCTTTTGTACGTATTCGGCGAGATACATCATCGAGTCCAGGTATTTCGAAGGAGGGATATGATCAAGAGATTTCATAGCAGCTTGGATGTAGTTATTTGCTACTTCATGTGTTTTCTCTAAGGCGCCCGTTCGATTAATTGCTTCAATTGTTTTTGAAAGGAGATCAGCTTTTGCTTCTTCAGGAGAGTTGAAAAATTTAAAAATTTCATCTTCGGCACCGTTTTCAGCAGCGATGATTGCAGGCAGTGTCATAATTCCTGAGCTCAGGTCGTTCCCAGCTGGTTTTCCGAGCTGTTCGCTGGTCGCCCTGTAGTCAAGTAGGTCATCGTACACCTGATAGGCCATACCTATGCTGTAACCATAGTTGCGTATATCTTTCGCACTTTTTTCATCGCATTCACCTAGGACTGCCCCACTTTCCGCTGCAGTGCAAAATAAAGATGCGGTCTTGTTATAGATTCGTTGCTTGTACAACTCAAGGGTTATGCCTGTTTGCCAGGCTGTGTAGATTTCATCGAGCTCACCTTGCGCTAGCTCGGTTATCGTTTCTGCGAACCGTCTTACAAGGCGAATGTTGTTCGTATCGCATACGTACATTGCGGATGTAGCAAAAAGAAAGTCTCCCAGTAATACAGCCACGTTGCGTCCCCATAGATTGCTGGCAGTTTGGTGTCCGCGTCTTGTGTCCGCGTGATCGACTGTGTCATCGTGTACGAGGGTCGCGATATGGAGTAATTCGACCGCTGTGGCCATTCTGACCTGTAATTTGCTGGAGTGATGTCCCCATAGCCTTGAGGCCAGTAGAGTAAGCGCAGGTCGAATCCTTTTGCCTGGTGTTGCCAGGATATGACCTAACTGTGCTTCGAGGCTTTCAGCTTGTTCTAAAGCATTCTCAGGAGTTTTATCAGCGATGGCTGAAATTTCTGCAATTACTGATTGCAGGTCATCTTCGACCGGCTTGTAAATGATTTTCTGTGTGATTACTTCGACCATGGATCTTTTACACGAGGTTTTTGTTGTGCGTCTGGTTAGTTACCGGTGAGTCGTGCGTTTTCTTCTTCTATGATGGCATTATCCAATTTGCGGAACAGTGGTGTTGGTTTTCCAATTGGAGCATTGGGGATGATGTCTCTCTTGGACCAACCATCTGAGAGAGTGTCGCTATCTTTGAAAAGCATGTCGTGAATCTTGTCGGCAGAAGTTGGTAGATACGGATAGAACACAGTCCGAAGGGTGGAAATGATGTTCAATCCGACCCATAGCGCGGTTCCAGCGGACTCTTTATCGATTTTTACAGTCTTCCACGGTTCTTTTGCATCTATATAGCGATTTCCTACTTGAGCGAGTCGCATGGCGGACCTTAGCCCGTCTCGGAATTTTCGTGCCTCGATCGCATTGGATACTTCTCTTAGCGCAGTATCACAAGCCGTCAGCGCAACTTCATCATCTTCGCTTAACTCAGCAGGAGTTGGGACCGTATTGTCGAAGTTGCGGGTGGTGATTGTGAGGACTCGATGTACAAAATTTCCGAAGGTGGCTACCAACTCGTTGTTGTTTGCTGCGTGGAATCCCTGCCATGTAAATTCAGAGTCGGATGTTTCGGGCATGATCGATGCAAGGTAGTAACGTAGTGGATCCGGTTCGTATCTGGTCAGAAAATCTGGCAGCCATACTGCATGCCCCCGACTCTTCGAGAAGTCGATTCCCCCAAGGTTGAGATACTCATTCGCCACAACGTCGGTCGGCATGTTTAATTTGCCACTTCCTAAAAGAATTGATGGCAACATGATTGTGTGAAATGAAACATTGTCTTTACCTTGGAAGTAATAGGACTCCCCATCTGGCTCTACCCACCATTTTTTCCAGGCATCAGGTGTGCCTTGTTGTTCAGCCCAAGACCGGGTTGCGGAGAGGTAACCAATTACCGCTTCAAACCAAACATAAATTCGTTTGGATTCATACCCTTCAAGTGGAACAGGTACACCCCAATCGATATCCCTAGTGATTGCCCGATCATGGAGTCCTTCACGGAGAATTCCAAGTGTTTGGTTGCGCACGTTTTGTCGCCAGTCGTTTTTATCTTCGACCCACTCTTCAAGTGCACCTTGGAAATCGCCTAGCCTGAGCATTTGGTGCGTGGTGTCTTTGAAAATAGGGGTTGATCCGTCACGGCTACTTCGAATATTTATTAGGTCGATTGGGTCTAGGGTGCGTCCGCAGTTGTCGCATTGGTCGCCACGTGCTGAATCAGATGCGCAGTGCGGGCATGTGCCTACAACGAACCGGTCAGATAGGAAGCGCTGTTCTGTTTCAGAAAATGGCATAGACTGTGTGGCTTCAACCAAATGTCCGTTTTTCTTCAGTTTTGTGAATAATTCTTGTGTTACTTCACGATGACGATCCGTATGAGTGTGTGTGTATAGATCGTAGGAGAAGGACATATCTTCAAGCGCCTTGCTCCATATTTCGTGATACCGAGTGGCTATGACTTCTGGAGAGACGCCTTCATCTGCCGCTTTTAGGGTAGTTGGCGTACCGTGCATGTCCGATCCGGAGACCATTACGACTTCATTGCCGATGATTCTGTGGAATCGAGCAAAAATATCGGCTGGCACATTCATGCCTGCGATGTGACCTAAGTGTGGTTCACCGTTTACATACGGCCAAGCTACGGCGACAAGAATTTTGCGAGGCAAGTGGGAAGGTTCCGATTTTACGAGTCAGGATTTAATGGCAGTTGCGCAGGTTATTCTTTGCTTTCCAAGAATGAGCTGGAACAAACATTTATTATAGCTTTAACTTGTTTAAAGCCAGCCGTTTTCTCGTGTAAATGGCAAATCATTGCTCATGCTCTAAGGATAGCCGGTAAACCCTGTTTTTTGTGGCTTTTGTGATCTTGACTGTCTGGTCTACGAGAGATCGTCCGGATAATCCTTGTGATTCCAGGTTATTGAGCACGCTCCTTATTTCTTTATCGGTAATCATCGTTGAATTAGATTCTGTTGCTCCTTTGATAACGATTACAAATTCACCTCTAACTGTTGAAAAGTGATTGATGGATTGTGCTGCGGTTCCTCTGAATGTTTCCTCATATAGCTTGGTAAGTTCACGGCATATCACTAGCTGTCTATCGGGAACAACCTCATTGATAGCCTCAAGCGTTGCCTTCAAGCGGCGTGGAGATTCATAAATCACTATCGGTCCTGGTTCAGTTATCACACTTTCCAAGACCGATATTCGCTCTGTTTTTCTTCGTGGTAAAAAGCCCAAGAACAAAAAACGGTCAAACGACCATCCAGTTATTGATAGTGCTGTCGTCAACGCTGAAGCACCTGGTAATGGTACGACAGTGTGTCCGGCTACCAGTGCAGCTTTGACAAGGGAAGCTCCCGGATCACTGATACCTGGTGTTCCTGCATCGGTGACAAACCCCATATCTCCTGATTCGAGTCTTGAGATTATTTTTTTGAGTCTTTGAGGTGAAGTGTGCTCATGGAGACTTTCCAGAAGAGGTGAGGCGTCTATGTGTTTCAATAATTTTCGGGTGACGCGCGTGTCCTCCGCAGCCACTGTAGGCACGGACGATAGGATAGTTGCAGCGCGTTCGGTCAGATCCGAGAGATTTCCTATAGGTGTGGCTACAACATACAGCGTTGACATAATTTAGCCCATTTTGTCTATGAGTTGACAGGATTCAGGATCTTGTCGACGGCCGCGTTGTGTTGTTCGTCGGCATGATAAGAGCTACGCACTAGTGGACCGGCAGCAACATGCTTGAATCCCATTTCAAGCCCAGCTTGTTCTAGATCTTTGAACTCTTCAGGATGGTAGAACCGGATGATCGGATGGTGTCTTTTGGAAGGTCGGAGGTATTGCCCAATCGTCAAAAGATCGCAGTTTGCATCTCGTAAATCAGTCATAGTTTCGTGTATCTCGGATCTTGTTTCACCCAGACCGACCATCATCCCGGATTTAGAAGGCATATACGGATTTATCTTTTTTACCCGGTCCAAGAGTTGTAACGAGACATCATAATTACCACGAGGGCGGACTTTCCTGAACACTCGTCGGACGGTTTCAATGTTGTGGTTTAGAACATGTGGACCGGATTTGATCACTCGCTCTAGCGATTCGAATTCACCTTCAAAATCTGGGATTAGCACTTCGATCTTACAATCTTTGATTCTATGTCTGATCTGAGTGATGGTCTGTGCGAATATATCCGACCCATAATCTGGTAAGTCATCTCGGTCGACGGACGTTATGACTGCATAGCTGAGTCCCATCTGTTCTACCGTGGTGGCAACTCGTATTGGCTCCGCCATGTCAATCGTCCCTGGCCAACCCGTCTTAACGTTGCAGTATGAGCATGCTCTTGTGCATGTGTCTCCCAAAATCATGAATGTTGCCGTGCCTCTATCCCAACATTCGCCTATGTTGGGACAGGCAGCTTCTTCACAGACTGTGTTCAGGCTGGCATTTTTGATTTTCTTGCGTATTTCAAGAAAATTCTCTCCACCTGGTGCCTTGACTCTGAACCAGTCTGGCAACTTTCGTTCAACTGTTGGGGAATCTGGTTTTTCTGATTTGGAAACCAAAGTTTATTGTTCGATTCACATAAGGGGATTTGAACATTGCTTACTTTTGCTGCAGGCAACTTTCTCTCAACTAGTTCAGAATAACAGACAACCACAATATTTCTTGCAATTATTACTGATACCTGATTGCCTATCGCAGAAAGTGAGGTTTGATGATACTGAATGGCAAAGCACAAGCGTAAAAGAAGATACAGCGGTCCGGATATTACGGGACATGTGGACTTGAATCCTGGGGATCAATTTCAAACGACACTCAATGGGATAAATGATTCGGGAGAGACGTTATCTGAGATTCGAGGTGCCCCGGTTGAAGTGACTGGTGGACTCCCGGGCGAGAAAGTTGTTGTCGAAGTGCAGAAGCGATTTCCTGAGAGGATTGTTGCGAAGGTTGTTGAGGTTTTAGAACAGGCTGAAGAGCGGGTTGTGCCTGAGTGTGAATATTTTCTCACTTGTAGCGGATGTCAGTGGCAGCATGCATCTTATGACTATCAACTTCAGTTAAAACAGGCGCGTGTTCAACGGGAAATTGACAAATATCAAAGTTTGTCACAAGTGGTTGTAGATGCCACTATAGGGAGTGAATCACAGCTCGGTTACCGTAATCATGGACGCTTTACCGTCGGGAAGAAAGACGATGGGGGGAAGATTGGTTATATAAACGCTGTAACGCGTCGTTTCGTAAAAATAGATCGGTGCCTGTTGATGAATGAGCAAATCAATAAAGTACTTGATCTTGCGCAAGATAATGTTGCAGGTCAAACCCAGGTGGCAATTAGGGCTGGTTCAAACACAGATTCGATGTTAATTCAGCCACGCATGAATCTTTCACACATAGGATTGGTAACTGGTGAACAGCATTACGAAGAAGAGGTACGGGGTTTCCGATTCAGGGTCGCAGCTTCTTCATTCTTCCAGGTGAATACCTCTCAACTTTCACGGGCTATAGATGAAGTGCGGGACCTACTCGAGCTTGACGGTACAGAAGTTATGGTTGACGCCTACTGTGGTGTTGGAGTATTCACCGTTTTATTAGCTCCGTACGTTCGAAAAATAGTCGGAATTGAAGAGTCGGCCTCGGCTATAGAGGATGCAGGACTTAACTCTAAAGATATTCTCAATATAGAGTTTGTTGAGGGTAAAACTGAACATATTCTCAATACTTTGAACGAGCATATTGACGTGCTATTACTGGATCCACCTAGGGTTGGATGTCATCCAGATGTGCTGGATTCAGTGATTAAACTGAAACCAGAAAAAGTGCTGATGATTTCTTGTGAACCAGAAGCGATGGCGCGAGACCTAAATCTTTTATGCTCAACCGGAATTTACAGCCTGGAAACAATACGACCCGTCGACATGTTTCCGCAGACTCGCCACGTGGAAACGATTAGCATGCTCAGGCTTCAGGGTTAATCTGTTGACTCGACCCGTTAGTGATGTACTTATTCTTGCTAGCGGATCTCCTCGACGTGTAGAAATTCTTTCAGGTGCCGGATTTCAATTAGAGGTTGTGCCTTCAGGCGTTGATGAAAAAAAATTATTTACTGCTGATACGGATTTGCCTCGTGCTGTCGAACATTTGGCTCTATCTAAAGCGAAGTCGGTATCAGTCAGCAGGTTAAATCGTTATGTTTTAGGCGCTGATACGATTGTGGTACTTGATCACCGAGTTCTGGGTAAGCCAGAATCCTCTGCCCAAGCTACTGCCATGCTTAATGCTCTAAGTGATCGAAATCATGAGGTGATTACTGGAGTTGCTGTGATCGATACGACGGGTCATTACAAGACGATATCGGTTCGAACTTCAGTCACTATGCGCAGACTTGGGCTTGATGAGATTGCGAACTATGTTGCTAGTGGGTCACCGTACGATAAAGCCGGGGGTTATGGGATTCAAGATCGCTCATTTGCTCCGGTCACGAGTTACGATGACTGTTACTTGAACGTGGTTGGGTTGCCTATGTGCGCGACTCTTGAATTATTACAAGGGTCAGGGTTATTTCGATCAGATATGTTGTCAACAAATATCTGCGGCGGGCATAAAGGCCTTGAAGGTTCTGAAACTGTGGTAGGCGAATGACGATTTTTGGTATCGGCGGATTCGAAGTTCTATTAATCGGTGCTATAGCTTTATTTGTATTAGGCCCTAAACGTTTGCTTGATGGAATTCGACAGGGGCGGCGTATTTATACTGATCTAAAGCGGCAGCGAGACGCGCTGCAGTCTCTGGTTACCGAAGCTATTGACCTGGAAGAAATTAAAAATCAGGTAGGCGTCGATGAAATTAAAGATAGTGCCGCTTCATTGGAAAATGCACTTGCGCTAGACCAACTTAATGAGGATGTTCAAGAATCCCTGAGTAGCTCGGTGTCGAGGGAACGGCAATTAAGATGGTCAGACACCTCGGTTGATCAAGAAAGCCCGGACGATATGCGGGAGGCTCAATCTTTAGTCGATGAAAAAGCGACTGGCGATTCTGAGTCAACGTCATGAATGATAAAGCTACATCTGTACTAGAACATTTATCCGAACTCAAGCGGCGCCTTTTCAGAGTTTCGATTGTCGCTGTCATATTTGTTGCGATAGCAGTTGTTAATTTTTCTTGGATATTTGAACAATTCACTTCGGATTCAAGAGCACTGATAGAGGCAGCAGGCGGAGACATCATCCAGCTCACATTGACTGAAGCTTGGGTCGCCGCCGCCAAATTAGCGGTGATGATTGGTTTGGCCGCTTCATTTCCATATTTTTTGTGGGAAATGTCCAGATTTTTTACGCCTGGCCTAAAGGTTAATGAGCGGAAGTATGTGTACTTACTGATACCAGCAGCGTTGATTTCATTTGCTATCGGCGCTGTATTTGCTTATGAAGTGCTGATTCCGCGGCTATTTGAGTTCATGCTTAAATTTCAAGGTAGCCTCGCCGTACCGCAGATTACGGCTGCATCAGTTGTATCTATGACAGTTGGTATTGTTTTTTGGCTGGGGACAATTTGTGAAATGCCGATTGTGATGTTTCTGCTGGCAAAGATTGGTCTGCTGAATTCAAGATGGTTGAAAACCAAACGGCGATGGGTGATATTGCTGGCGTTTGTTTTTGGAGCTGCTGTCACTCCTACGGATCCAGTATCTCAGGTGATTGTTGCCATACCAGTGATGCTCTTGTTTGAGATTGGCATGTTGTTAGTGAGATTCGCTGAGCGTGGACGCGACTAATAGTGCGCATGCAGCACCTGTCGATTTCTCAGGCATCTTAGTCGGCGAGCAATAGATTTGATTTTGTACCTTGCGGCTTAGCGTGCCGCTGCATCATCATTCTTGTCGTCTGGATTGGACTCGTCGTTTTTTGAGCCGATAGCCGACTTGAATTCATTGATTGCCTGACCCATGCCTTTACCGACTTGCGGGAGTTTTCCTACTCCGAAGAGCAGGAGGACAATTACGAGGATGAGGGCTATTTGCCAGATGCCAAAGTTCTGGAACACTGATAAACACTCCGAGCTGCCCCGTAGGTTCACGGGGCTGATATATATGGACCAGAATCCATACCTTCAGTATACGCCGCTTACTTCGGGTCCCTAATAGATCGGATTGTTGTTTTAAGTGGATTTTCTGTGATTACTGATTAACCTAAATAACGCCATACGGCGAGTACTTTGCTTAATACTTCGACGTCATTGGATGGAAATGTCATGGCATCCATTTGTGAATTCGCAGGTTCAAGACGAGTTCTAGGACCTTCTGAATAGAAATTTTTAAGTGTTGTGGTGTTGTCAGATTTAATTCGAACAGCAGCCATTTGTCCGTTACGAACTGATGATGCTTGTTCCATGATGACCAGATCACCATCCGAAATCAGGGCGTCAATCATCGATTCCCCGCGAACTTTGAGGGCGTAAACGTTGTCGCCAGGGCCAACTATCGCTTGAGGTAGGTCAATTAATTCTGACCCAGAAAGATCGGACCAGGTGTCATTTTCTGGCATAGGGAATGGTGAGCCTGCTGCGATTGTGCCAAGTAATGGAACGGCTACCGAGTCGATCTCAGTTGGTTTGAATTTATTGGAATTGGGTCCAACGCTTGCGAGGCTCAACCCTCTCGAAACCTCCGAGTGTCGATTCAGTTGCCCTCCCTCCTTGAGTTTATCCAGGTTGTATGCGACAACTGAAGTTGAACTGATACTACATCCATTCTGAATATCACGAATCGTAGGGGGATAGTCATTTTCCTCGATGAAATCTTCGATGAACGACATGATCATCTGCTGGCGTTCGGAAAGTTTTACCATTTGCCTGGTCCTTAGTCAGCGTGCACTCGGTGCTGGGATGTTGAGGTGATTCTATCCGCACTAATGTTCTAAAAGTAACAATTACCGTTTACGACTGTCAACAGTTGATGTCGCAATGCGCTGCAAAAGCGTTGTTAGATATTCGATTCTTAAGGACTCAGCGCGTTACGATGCTGTCGTAATTGTCTGCTTCATATCTAATAATTTTGTAGCGTAAGTACGTCACAAGGTGACTGAGATCTACTTTAGTGATCGTGCTGGATGTGGTTATGACCTTCATCCGCATCAGATGGATGATGCGCATGATCGTGATCATGAGGGTGGTTTGGATGATCATTCCCAAATGAAATGCCTTCAAGATTAGCTGGAGGCCCTCCTACAGATTCAGATTGGCCGAACGCAATGTAGTGTGGCGCTTCACCTTCGAATACTAAAAATGCTGATTGCGTGGTGGATAGTGACTCATGCCCTCCGAACCAAACGACTAATGGTCCATTGGTCATTTGTATTGGGCCATCTTTGACTGGTCTTTTGACATTTTCATCTATTTGACCAGATCCTGCTGGACCAACACCCCAACGCGAAACGCCTTTGAAATCTCCTGGGATAACGAATCGCCACCTTGGAAGCAATCCTTTCCACGGTGCTACTTCAACCGCTACGCGATGTTCTACGTCTTCAAATGGGTGGTGTATGCGCCAGTTGTATTGAGTATCACTGGATTCCGATGCTGGAACGCGCGCAGCACTATCTCGTGAATCGTCGTGATGATGTGGACCCTGAGTCAAAGGGTGGTACCGGGCTAACTGGGTAATTTATTGTATTGCTTAGCGAGGCGAGATTTTTTACGTGCTGCAGTATTTCGGTGTAAGACACCTTTTGTGACTGCTTTGTCGAGTGCCGATACCGCGCTGCGAAGAACAGCGTCATCATCAGACTTAGATCCACTTGCGATCACCTCGGATGCAGCCTTCACTCGGCTACGTGTAAACGACCGAGTTGATCGGTTTATTGATGCTTTGCGTCGTTGAGCGCGTAAAGTCTTAGCGGCAGGCATTTATTTTCCTTGAATAATGTTCGAATGCTATGAAGACAATAATACTGCGGATTTCACGTCCATAATTTTATGGACTATTCGCTTCACTTACCCGGAATGCATTATCGACTCCAGGTATTGTTTCCACGCGTGCGAAGAGCCGACTTAACTGCTCCACACCGCTAGTGTACACCGTAAGTGAGATCGTACACGCATTGGTTTTATCATCTTCAGTGGATGTTAAAGAGTGGATATTAACGTTTTCTGATGAAACGACGTTCGTAATGTCACGTATCAGACCAACACGGTCATAGGCTTCAATCCGTAATCTCGATGCGTAAGTTGTCTCGTAATGACCCCACGCAACAGGGATATGCCTTTCGGCGTCTTTTGTATCTCGAAGAATAGCGCAGTTGAGTCGATGAACCGTTACTCCTCGCCCTCTTGTGAGGTAGCCTGTAATTTCATCTCCGTAAACCGGGCTGCAGCATTTTGCAATTCGTGTAAGCAGTCCTGGTTCGCCCATTACTACAAGACCCTTGGTTTGGTCGGTAGGAGGGTGAGATTGGCCGATGTCGGGCTTAAATATCTCTTCCGGCTGTGGGCTCAATGTGTCAGCAACTCTAGAGACGGATATTTGTCCAATGCCAAGAGATTCTGCTAGTTCGTCAAAGTTTTCGTAATCTAGGCTTGTAGCTATATTTTTTTCGTTGTAACTAATCCCATGCCGTCGGAGTTCCTTTTTGAGAAGATCTTTGCCCCTGCGGATATTGCTGTTACGCTCTTGCTTACGAAACCATTGCTTTACTTTGGTTTGAGCGCTGGCTGTTGTTAGGTATCCCAGGTCTCGGTTCAGCCAGTCGAGGCTGGGGCCACGAGAAATTCTGGCTTTTCGTATTTCGACCACGTCACCGTTGTTAAGTGGGGTGTTAAGCGCAGTAAGTTTTCCGTTTACTACTGCACCAACAGCGTTGTGTCCCAAATCAGTGTGGATGCGATACGCGAAATCAATGGGGGTTGCCCCTGCGGGCAGGTCTTTGACATCTCCATTAGGCGTGTAAACGAACACTTGATCTTGCAAAATATCTGTCTTGATGGTGTCCAGGTATTCATCGTCACCAGAAAGTTCTCGTTGCCAGTCGAGAAGCTGACGGAGCCATGACATTTTCGTTTCGAAATTGTCACTAGGACGTGTCGTCTCTTCGTCTTCTTTGTACATCCAGTGAGAGGCCACACCGCCTTCCGCTATTTCGTGCATATCCTGTGTGCGGATCTGAACTTCAATTGGGTAATGACCCGGACCTCGCACGGAGGTATGCAGAGATTGGTACATGTTTTCTTTAGGGCTCGCGATGTAGTCATCAAATTGACCGGGCACCGGTCGCCATTTAGAGTGGACGACACCTAACGCTGCATAGCAGTCTTCAATACTTCCCGTTATAACTCGTATGGCTATCAAGTCGTATATTTCGTCGAATTTGCGTCCCATACGTTCGTAGCGTTGGAGTTTGTTAAATGTGC
>Ga0209034_10000465_pt1 | contig 20358 bp, 19 predicted proteins | sample MarorgKNORR_S2LV_2_FD_188219 | JGI IMG/M metagenome (GOLD analysis project Ga0209034, IMG submission 188219) | Marine microbial communities from the Southern Atlantic Ocean, analyzing organic carbon cycling - 250m_A/KNORR_S2/LV (SPAdes) (version 2) | ecosystem: Environmental > Aquatic > Marine...
CTCGGTGCTCCCTGGATTGATCCATACCGCTATGTGGGATCGAGCCGCCGGAGAAGTCGCCGATGCCGCTGGCACTTCAGCTGAGGAAATTCTGGCCAACAACTCTAAGAGCGTCCCAGTTGGACGTTATGGAAGCGCTGAGGAAGTAGCTAACGTTATTGCCTTCCTATGTTCCGATGCGGCGTCCTACGTGAATGGCGCAGCGATAGACGTCGACGGCGGCCAAGGCACTCACATCTGATTGGTCGGCTGTTCTCGGCTCTTAAATTTTAGAAACCCTCCGGCCGTTGGAAGCCCCCAAGAGCCTGTTGCAGAAACCGACCAGCTGCCAACGTTGTGCGGTCTTCAAGAAATGGCCCCGCTATCTGAACACCAACAGGCTTTGAGTCAATTTGACCGATGGGAACAACGGTTGCTGGAAGCCAGGAGACCCCGGTGAGGCCCATCCATTTGAGTTGGTCTGTGTAAGGCCGTTGTTGGTCATCTACTAGGATTGTTCGACCAGTAAAAGGACTTGAGTGGTCGTGTCGAATCGCCTCAGTCAAAGTCACTGGAAGCAGGACGACATCGAACGACTCAAAAAATTCTCGCCAACGATTCCTTTGTTGGAGGCGCCGCTCATGCCAACTCAACCATTCCCGATGACGCATTGAGGCATACCAAATCCCGAGTTCCCCCTGAGGTTCCTCCTTGCTGGCTGCTTGCTCTTCAATCTCAGACAAGGTCCATGTACCAGCCTCCGCTGCTGACAGGAGATGCCGGAAAGTGTCGACCGCTTTTTCAAACGTGAAACTCGGTCGAGCCTCATAATCAACATGAGCTCCAGCTTCTTCGAACGCTGCCGCTGCTTTCAGTAACAGATTTCTGTACGCATCGCTGACAGGTGCAGCTTCCTCGTCAATCCACACAGCGACACGAAAATTCTTGACGTCTTCGTGCCGAGCTGGGGGCAATGTAAGGGAGTATGCGAGTTGATTCCAACTATCAGGACCCGCCAAAATATCGAGAGCGATTTCCAAATCATCGACATCTCGAGCCATTGGCCCGGCGACAGCGATATCGGCCTGACTGAGAGTCCCAGGCATTCCCGGGATTTGCCCGAGTGCGGAGACAACTCCATAACTCGGTTTGTGGCCACACACGCCTGACCAGTGGCAAGGGATACGAATTGAACCCCCAATATCTGATCCCAATTCAAGTGGCGTGTATCCGGCAGCCAGCGATGCCCCAGAACCGCCCGACGAACCACCAGGGGTGCATTCGATGTCATATGGGTTGGCTGTTGTGCCATAAACCTTGTTATACGACTGAAGGTCACCGGCCCAGATTGGGAGGTTGGTTTTTGCGTACACAATCGCCCCCGCGTCTTTGTAACGGGCGACCGGGTCAGCGTCTCGATCAGGTACGAAATCAGCTAACTCAGGTGCCCCCGAAGTGGTGATAACGCCTTCTGTTTGGAAGCTGTCTTTAATCGTTATCGGCACTCCGTGAAGCGGACCCAGCTGATCCCCACGAGCAACAGCTTGGTCAGCTTGATCTGCTGCATCGAGTGCCCGTTCGGCGTCTAGCGCGACTACCGCGTTGATGGGACCATCCAACTGGTCGACACGAGCCAATGCTGCTTCTAGCAACTCTCGGCTCGACACGTCGCCGGAAGCGATTGCGGCAGCTGTCTCGGCTGCAGTGCTATAGGTATGTTCAGTCACGGACACCCTCCATGGTCGAATTCACGACTGGTATGTCACGTTAATAGCTTTCGAAGTTGATCAACACAGAAATACTCGAATCCAAAGATCGCAGCGGGTGGCCTTGTAATTAGAGGTCTAAATAGTGAATTATCTTGTGAGTCTCTAAGAGGGGAAAGAGATCAATGTTGTCTCCATACCGAGTTCTGGATCTAACGGACGAAAAAGGGCAGTTGGCTGGCGCGATGCTTGCCGATGTCGGGGCCGAAGTAATTCTGATCGAACCACCAGAAGGCTCTGCCTCCCGGACCCTTGGCCCGTGGGTCAAAGGAAAAGAAGGTGACCCCGAATCGTCACTGAGATTCTGGGCTTATAACCGTGGCAAAAAAAGTGTGACCCTTGACCTAACCACAGACGCAGGGCGACAAGAGTTACTTGAATTGGTGTCAGGAGCTGACCTTCTCATTGAATCCAATGCGCCTGGTGAACTAGCCAGCCAAGGACTCGGATTCGATGACCTTCACGCAGTGAACTCCGCACTCGTCGTAACGTCCATTTCTGCATTTGGTCAGAATGGACCCAAATCCGGATGGGCTGCTACGGACTTAACGGTCGGTGCAGCATCGATGGTGAATACCTTGGTCGGTGACAGCGACCGCGCACCACTTCGAGTCCCACTTGACCAAGCATGGATGCATGCAGCCGCCGAAGCTGCTGCGGCGAGCCTGATAGCGCTACATGAACGTGTTCGATCAGGTCAGGGTCAACACGTTGATGTCAGTGCCCAACAAGCTTTCAACGCCGCGACCATGTCGCTATCTCTAGCCCATTTGTACAATGCGCAAGAATCACAACGATTTAGTGGAGGAGCAACGCTGGGGCCCTTCAGTGTCCGCCTACGAGCCCCGGCCTTAGATGGCTACGTATCCCCAACAATCTTGTTCGGCGGCGGAATTGGTCCCTTTGGTAAACGCCTCTTCGAGTGGATTCACGAAGAAGGAATGTGCGAAGACAGCGACCTTGAAATCGATTGGATCGACTTCGTTGAGGGCGTGATGACGGGACGCATCGGCCTAGGTGAATACGACCGCATTCAAAACATCGTTGCTGAGTTCACTGCCACCAAGACCAAGAAGGAACTACTCGACGCAAGCTTAGAGAAACGACTACTGATCGTTCCCATCTCAACGGTCGAAGACATAGTCGAAGAAGAACACTATTCGGCACGAGAGTTTTGGGCCGACGTTGAACACGACGACGGTTCAACTGTGCGATACCCGGGTGCTTTCGCAAAAATGGGGGAGACGCCGCTCCAGATTGACTCCCCACCGCCTCATATAGGGCAACACAATGACGAAGTCCTCGGGACAACTCGATCAATGGAACTTCAAGAATCTGATAGTCCAAGCGACGGTAGCGAACTACCTCTATCGGATGTGAAAATTCTTGACCTCATGTGGGTTATGGCTGGTCCCGCCTCAACTCGGGTGTTGACTGACTGGGGGGCAACCGTCATCCGAGTCGAGTCGTCGAACAAGGTTGAGACGGCTCGAACAATTCAGCCGTTTCTCAACGACGAGGGAGGCGCGGATAACAGTGGACTGTTTCAGAACATGAACGCTGGTAAGACTGGCCTGACATTGGACATGTCGAAACCGGAAAGTAAAGAAGTAATTCTTGATCTCGTTCGATGGGCTGATGTTGTTTGCGAGTCGTTTTCGCCGAGAGCAATGGCGTCGTGGGGTCTGAGTTACGAGGATTTACGCGAAGTAAATCCCAGCATCATCATGGCTAGCAGTTGTCTGTTCGGCCAAAGTGGCCCACTCTCAGCGCTCGCCGGGTTCGGGACCATGGGCGCAGCAATGTCGGGTTTCTACGCGATGACCAGCTGGCCAGACCGTGACCCGGCAGGTGTTTTCGCTGCCTACACCGACTATGTCGCCCCGAAGTTCTTGAGCACCGCTATCTTGGCGGCGCTCGATCACTGCAGACGAACCGGCGAAGGTCAACATATTGATCTTTCTCAGGCCGAGGCCTCAATGAATTTTCTGGCTCCCGCAGTTCTTGACTACGTCCTAAACAACGAACTACCGGAGAAAATTGGGAACAGTCACCCTGTGATGGCGCCGCACGGCACTTTCCCGAGTCAGGGTGACGACCGGTGGGTGGCCGTTGCATGTGAGACGGAGGAACACTGGCATTCTCTGTGTGAAGTCGTCGGATTTGGGGATGAATACCTGAACCTAGGGCTGGAAGAACGTCGAAATAGGAGCACCGAAATAGAGGAGGTCATCAGCGACTGGTCCGCAGGACTGACAGGAGTCGAAGCCCAGGAGCTGTTGCAAGCAGCGGGAGTGCCTGCGCATCAATTACAGAACTCCGAAGATCTAGCGAACGATCCGCAACTTCAACATCGTCGTCATTTCCGTGAAGTGGCGAGCGCCACCAACGGGACGATGTTTGTTGAAGGCACTCGCTTTCAAATGTCGCGCAGCACCGACGAAATCACTGACAGTGGTCCAACCTATGGGCAACACACTTTCCAGGTACTGGAAGAAATTCTGGGATATGACGCTGACCGGATAGCAGAGTTAGCTGTTGCCGGTGTCTTGGAATAAAACAGTCCGCTTATGGCGGTGTGGCCGCAGCGGTTTGCCCTGTTAAACCGCGATAGTTGCGATCCAAAAACCAACGCTGGTAGTCACCATAAGTAATCGGTTCATATCGACTAGGAGTTTGTGGCGACACCGTTGTAGGGACAGGGTCAATAACGGCGTCGTCCCTTGCCCCGTAGAAGAACGGCATCGCGTAGCGATCAACATTGGACAAATTGCTTGCTCGATGCGCGGTAGATAAGTAGCGCCCATTAGTCCACCTCTTCAACATGTCTCCGCTGTTGACGATAAAGGAGCAAGGAACATCCGGCGGCTGGATCCAATCATGCCCGGTGGGACGCACCTCAAGACCAGGAACGTCGTTGGCTGGCAAGAAAGTAAAGATCGAACTGTCAGTGTGAGGAGCTAAACCCCATTCGTTGTCGCTGTAATCCATAACCGGATAGTGCGACATTCGAAGAGTCACGCTTGGAACATCGAAGTCGCCGGCAAAAAATTCAGCGTCTAGTTCGAGTGAAATTGCCAAGAGCGGCAACAAGGAAGCAGCTAGTCCCTGCATCGCTTGAATGTAGGCGGCGGTCAAGTCTTCGAAACCTTCGAGGTGGGGATACCGGTTGCCTTCCAGGTAGCCGCCCTCATGAACGAAGAAGGCTTCGTTCTGGTTTGGTTTGCGAACCTCGCCGGCTATCTCACTTGCGTAAGAGGTACCCGCGCCCATACCGAGATAGCCGCCGTGGGTGCGATCCATGGTGATGGCATCCTTTTGGGATTGAGGAAGCGCATGCAACTTGCGTGTCGCATCATAAACAGCCTCCACCATCGACCATGGAACGCCATGGTTGATTATGGAGAAAAACCCCGTTTGCTCAAGAGCTTTCCCTAAGTCGACAGCCAAGGCGTTGATACCGCGCTCGTCGCCGTCGAGGAGCGGTTGAAGATCTAGCACGGGAATTAGTTCCATCGGAGTCAGATCAGTTGACATGGGTCCCCCTCAACCTTTCCTACAAATCTAGGACAAAGACCTGCGCCCAATGTGAAGGCGGTTGTTTATGCCGGGTCGATTGTTACTTCGCGTTCAACAAACTTCCAGCCGCTCTCTGTTCGAGAGAGGCGATCTCTGTACACACCGGTTGCTCTGAAGAGGGCCGAGTCGCCCTGGCCGGCGCTATACGCGTTCAGGTAGCACTGCATCGTCGCAGCATCACCGCTTCCTTCAATGAGGAGATTCCAATTCCAGTGTCGAGCTCGGCCTTGATTGATTGCGAAATGCGATTCAGCGTAAGCGCGAAGGGCATCCTTGCCTTCATGTTTTCCGCCCAATGGAGCACCATCAGGAAGTCCCACGCAACTGAACGTGCCGTCGGCTGTGAACGTATCTACCCACTCATCAATGTGACCGAAATCAACGGCAAAGTTGTATCGAGCTAATAGCTGCCGAATTTCTTCATAATCGCTTGGTTGTAGCCCCATCAGTGAACCTCCATTTCACGCCCACGTTAGGGGCTTCTGGTAGGGCGTGTCATCCGGCCGATAGTTCGTGAAGATCTGCTGAAATTTCGCCAACCTGGATTCGAAGCTGCTTCAAGACGCTGACACCGTCCTTTTGTGCTTTCCACTCGCGTCGCTTCATGCGCTCTAATCGGTCGCAAATAGAACCGAGCACCCTTTCGATTTCATGAGGCGCAAAGGTGTGTGCTGTCGGATCACCGAGATGCACAGCTATATCTTGCAAACGGGATCGGAGGAGATCCAAAAGATGTTGGCTCTCTTCACGCGTTGAACGCGGAACGCGCGGTGACAGAGTCCGAAAAAAATAGTCAATGTCTGCTGGAGTGAGTCGGGACAGGTCAAGACCCGCGATGTGATCGGATCTGTTCATTGACCGGCCTTGGAACCGCTCAACTGACTAACTCCGCAACCCGATTCGCAGCGTCGATCCCCGAGTTGAACGCGCCTTCAACTTTCGGTCCATTGAACGCTTCGCCAGCAATGACCAAAGAGGGTTCTTGTCCCCAGATCGCAGACGACTCGGGAAGTACCTCTACCGGACCGGCGTAACGCCATCTAGTGATCGAATGACCAACAACGTCTCCGACTTCAACCCAACTTCCCGCCTGCTTTATCGCAAAGTTCATGACTGTTTCATCGGGTTGATCCCACAGGTCGAGGCTCGCGTCGTTGGATAGGTGAATTGTTAGCGCGGGCCGCGAACTGACTCCCTTTTGGTAGTTGTCGGTGATGAAAGCGAGATCTTGATCGTCCAAGAGTTGTATGCCTCCATCTTCAGGCATTCCTCTCAGCGGGCTCTTCAAAACCAGCAACACTGCAATGGTGCGCTTGTATCGGACCGCCTCTAGCCGACCCATGAGGTCCGATGGAGGCTCGAAGCCAGAATTTCTGGCAAGCGCGACGCTCACCGGAATGGGAGGGGTCAAGATAATTCCCGAAGTGGAGAGTTGACCAAGATCGACCACCGGTGACTCCAAATGCACCCTTGCCTCAGACTTACCCAGGAGCCACGCGGCCAAAGCAGTCATATCAGGAACACCTCGCCACCTCTCATAACCATCCGGGGCTTCCCCGAACCCATGTGTCCAGACTCTGGTAGCACCTTCAGTTTCGGCAGCTTCAACCAAAGTTCGAAATTCGTTTCCTCGAGTAGTGAAGAATTGTGCACCGTGATCAAAGACGGCTCCACCCAACTGAGACCGAGCCATCCTCCCACCGACATTTGGGTCGGCTTCATACACGTCGGCGGCTACTCCCAATTGGCTTAAACGATACGCGGCGGCAGCCCCAGTGATACCGGCTCCGATGATGGTGATGTGCGGAGACGCGTTCGACATGATTTGAACTTACTCCGACAGCAATAGGAGTTCGTTGGTACGGTGCAATTCATTCGTAAATCCGAAAGGAAACAGATGCGAGCTTGGCGACTGAGCGAATTAGGGGACCCGTGGGATGTCTTATCCCTGCAAGAAGTTGAATCTCCATCACCCGGGACTGGAGAGGCACGGGTCCAGGTTTCAGCGAGTGACTTAAACTTCGCGGACATTCTTCAATGCCAGGGGCAGTACCAAGTGCGCTTAGACCCCCCGTTTACGCCTGGAATGAGTGTTGCTGGCACTGTGGTGGAAGTAGGTTCCGACTGCGAATTACAGGTCGGTGATCGTGTCTTGGGGATGACCGCTTCAGGTTGGGGTGGTTACGCCGAAGAGGCCTTGGTTCGTGGCCATGAGATGCGAATTGTTCCTAATGATGTTTCGTTGTCTGCGGCCGCAGCGATGAATGTGATCTATGGAACTGGTTGGACCGCTCTTCATCGGCGTGGACAGATGCAACCCGGTGAGACAGTGCTGGTTCTAGCGGCTGCTGGAGGAGTTGGTTCCGCGGCTGTGCAGATGGCAAAGGCTCATGGTTGCACGGTCATCGCAGCTGCTGGTGGCCAGGACAAGGTTGAGGTGTGCAGATCGCTCGGAGCCGACGTCGTCGTCGACTACAACTCTGAGGATTTGTACGAGAAGGTGATGGACGCGACCTCAGGTCGAGGCTGCGATCTTATTTATGATCCAGTCGGAGGAGAATTTTTTGATATAGCGCGTCGACTCGTGGCCTGGGAGGGTCGCTTGCTCGTCGTTGGGTTTGCCAGCGGTGACATACCTATGGCCCCAGCGAACCACGTGCTCGTGAAAAACTATTCAATCGTCGGTGTCCATATGGGTGGATACAAGGGCCGCATGGATGACGTTCTTGACCACTGCTATGACGAACTTTGGGAGCTGGTTGGCTCAGGTGCCTTAGCTCCATTAGTTAGCAAAGAGTTGCATCTCGAAGATTTGATGGATGGGTTGATTGATTTGTCGAGTCGTAAGACGACCGGTCGAGTGATGCTTCGCCCAGATATGGACTGACAGAGGGTCAGGTTTTATTCGAGGAAATTCGTACTTCCCCGACAGCAGTTCCAGTCCAATTTCGTAAAATCTTTGGCGACGCAAATTCGATACAACCCAACCGGTCCAAGATCCATTCCGCAGCCATTTCTGCGGCGCGAGCTTGACCATCTCGGGCTTTGAGGGCGAAAGCAAAACCATTCCGCAAATCGACGCCACAAAAGACCCCTTCAGCTCCCGTTTTCACTGCGGCATCTCCGCTGGATGCGTCCATGAGACGTGTGCACGCGCGATCTGTTCCGGCGACCAGAAACGGTTCGTCGGTCATGGCCTGTAACAGTCGTTTTCCTGATCCACGTGCACGGAGTTGTGACCAGCCACCGGCTAAATGGTTCAGTGGAATAGACCAAACAGGCACACCGCAACCATCTACGCCAGGCGTCTGGTCGCTGAGATCGATCCGACAAAAATCTTCCACGGCGGGCGTAACAAGACGTTTCATCACAGGATGGCTCGGTGAGATGTATCCCGAGACGTCTGCATCGCAATGCTGGGACATTGCAACAAAGCCGGCGTGTTTGCCAGAACAATTGTTGTGACGACTGTCGGGTTCGATACCGGCAAGAACTAGGTCGCGGGCAGCCTGCGGATTTGATGGCGCATGAGCACCGCACTCAAGAACAGCATGAGAAAATCCCATCATGTCGAGCCAACGGTCAACCACTTGGACATGACGAGGCTCGCCGTTATGACTCGAACAGGCGACAGCCAGTTGTTCGGTGTTTAGACCTGCCGAATCAGCAATACCTTCAGTGATCAAAGGTGTTGCTTGGATAGGTTTCAGAGATGACCGAGGCAAAGTCGGTCGATTTGCCTCGCCCCAAGCGTCAACCAATTTGCCCGTGCTATCAACTAATGCAATATCGACTAGATGAATGCTTTCAACAGTTGAACCCCGAGTGACCTCAACAACGAGCGGATCGTTCACAGCACCAGTCTTTCAGAGCGCACTACCTGCAGTGCTGCAACAATTGGATCTGTCGAAAGGTAACGCATGGGAACACTAGAGGGACGACTTGCGCTGGTAACCGGGGCGAGTCGCGGAATAGGCGAACATTGCGCTCGTTCACTGGCAGAACAGGGAGCCCGAGTGGCTTTGGCCGCACGATCAGAACAAGATTTATTGCGGGTGGCTGAGGACCTTCCCAACGATCCTGTGGTTCTTACCGCTGACTTGGCCCAGCCCGGTGCGGGTGGCGAACTTGCAGTCGCAGCACTTGAAGCCTTGGGAGGAATAGACATCCTTGTCAATAATGCGGGGGTAAGTGAAATCAAAGGTCAAGATGAAATGATCATGCGACTCAACTATCACGCACCCCTCGAAACTACAAAGGCACTGGTTCGTCAAATGGCTGAACGTGGCCACGGCTCAGTAATCCACATGTCATCTGTAGCGGGTGCCACAGGTGTCGCCGAACTCCCCACGTACGGTGCGACCAAAGCCGCCCTGGACTCACTGACTCGAAGCCAAGCCGCACAATTCGGCAAACACGGAGTCCGAGTCAACGCAGTCGCGCCCGGGTTAATCATCACCGAAATGTGGGAAGAAGGCAGAAAAACTCCGGGACTTGCAGAGGGTCTCGCAGGTCACATCGCTTTAGGAAGATGGGGAGAACCTCAAGAAATCAGTTCGGTCGTGGCGTTCCTGGCTAGTGATGCGGCTAGCTACGTGACGGGCCAAACAATCATCGTAGATGGAGGATTCCACGGAGTCACCGCCTGGGGTGACTACTTCTAGGTGCTCTAGTTACGACTTATGACATAACCAACAGATTCACGGTCCCACGTGTCCCCAGTCACGCCGGCATCACGAATCGCTTGTTTTCGTATTTTTCCCGAAGCTGTTTTGTCCAGTTCGGTCACAAACTCGAGGTATCGCGGCACCGTGTGACGCGGCATCCTCGGAACACACCAATCTAGGAATCCTGTTGGATCCGGTGCAGGTCCGTCAATCGCCAGAACTGCCTTAATTTCATCCTCGCCACCAGCACCTGGGACCCGTAAACCAACGGCCGCCGATTCCACGACAGATGGGTGTTCGTTGAGGGCCTGTTCGAGTTCATACGACGAGATATTTTCCCCTCGCCGACGAATACGGTCTTTAATTCGATCAACAAAGAACAGTCTTCCTTCTGAGTCCATTCGACCGGCATCGCCAGTGTGGAACCAAAGATTGCGCCACGCTTCGACTGTCTTGTCAGGCATGTTGAAATAGCCGACATTGAAACAGAATGGCACTTTCGGTCGGACCAAAATTTCGCCGATGTTGTCTCTTGGTAATTCAGCGTCAGTTTCGGGGTCCGCAATTATTACGTCAAAGAATTCGCTCAAAGGCGGTCCGGCGCATCCAGCCATAACAGGGTCTTCAAGGTCGCTGTAGGTGACCATGTTTACCTCGGTCATCCCGAAACCTTGGCGTAACTTGACACCGAAACGGTCTTGCATTGCCACCCCCCATTCCTCGGCTACGGGAATAGCAAGAATTCGAGTCAACTTGTGATCTCGATCGTGTGGCGATTCGGGACTTCGGAAAATGAACTCAGGCATAACCCCGAGAGCGTTGGTGACTGTTATTTGTTCTTCGCGGACAATGCTGAGCCAATCCGTGACGCTGAAACGTTTGGTTACGTGACATGAGCTGCCAGCGAGGAGCGAGGCATAGGCTTGCATGAACAAGCCGTTGGCATGAAACAAGGGCATGCAGCAGAAGTAGCGGTCGTCTTCAGTTAGTTCCATCGCGGCAACGGTGCCCAAAGCGAACAGGTAGCAGTGCCCTTGGGGCATTAGGACGCCTTTAGAAGGCCCTGTTGTCCCTGAGGTATACATGATTGTGCACACATCGCTGGGGGTGGGGTCGGACAACGCTTCCATATTCGGTTCGGTGTTGAGAAGCGAGTCCATGCGTACCAGAGGTATGTCGGCGAGGGCGCCGGGGGGGACTGCACGGGTGGGGGTTCCGTCGCTCACCCCGATGACTGTTGCGATATCGGATTGTGAGGTATCCACGGTCCCGAAACGATCTAATAAGTCGTCATCGACAACGATGATCCGGGGTGAACTGTTCTGTACCTGATGTTCGAGGAAGCCTCCGCGAAGTTCAGTATTAACTGGTACGAACACGGCGCGAAGTTTGTGTGCAGCGATCATGGTGATCATGAACTCGCGACTATTGGTCAACAGACCCAAGATCCGGTCACCGATTTCCAAACCCAAGCCTGCGAGAGCGGTAGCTAAACAGTCAGTGAGGTAGTCGAACTCAGAGAAGGAAACCGCTGTCCCATCTTCGAAGGACAAAAATTCTCGGTCCGCGTGGACGTTGGCTTGATGGCGGACAGCGTCGACTAACGTCCAACGTTCCCTCGGGAGGGCCGGGCCCAAGTCATCAAGTCTCGGATGTCCTCGCACAAGTAGTGATCGTAGGACCTGAAGCCCATAGGGTGCAGGTATGCGAAAAGGATCGGCCGTAGATGACTTTGAAGCCACAAATCAGTTCGGGGAACCGGTCCGTCTTTTTGATTTGTTAGAGGTTGGCCCTGTTGTCTTGTTTTTCTATCCGAAAGCATTGACGCCGGGTTGAACTAAGCAAAGTTGTTACTTCCGGGACCTAACTGAAGAATTCGAAAAAGTTGGTGCCTCGGTGGTGGGAATGAGCGCTGATCCGTGGGACCGGCAACATAAATTTGACGAGATTAATCAGTTGAATCTCCCGCTGTTATCTGATCCTGATAGGACCGTCGCGAAGCAATTTGGGGTGAAACGGCTGGGGTCGCTCCCAAATAGGAGGAAGACCTTCGTTATCGGACGTGACAGACAAATTCTGGCCGTTATAACGAGTGAAACAGACATGACAAAACATGCAGATGAAGCGCTCAACGTATTGCGCGGCACCACATAGACCCTGATCGTTGCTCAAAACAATCACTGTCTAGCAGCGGCGTCTCATTGTTCAGCCGCGTCCCATCGCGAAGAACTCGTCGTTCGGTCGCATCGAAGCTAAATGGGCCAACCGGTTGGACATCGCGAAAAGGCCGGTGATGGCGCCGATATCCCAAATATCGTCATCGCTGAAACCGTGATCGCGAAGAAGCTGATGATCCGATTGGCTGAGATCTTCGGGTGTTCGCGCCAACTTGACAGCAAAGGCGATCATCGCTTTTTGTCGGTCATCAAGATCCGCTTTGGATGGGTCAACAGCTAGTTGGTCCGCGATAAGTGGATTCTTGGCTCTGATTCGAAGAATGGCGCCATGGGCGACAACGCAGTACAAGCAACTGTTGGCTCCGCTGGTTGCCACCACGATCATTTCCCGTTCAGCCTTACTTAATCCGCTGTCGCGTTCCATCAGCGCGTCGTGGTACGCCATGAACGCTCGCAGTTCATCTGGTCGATGCGCTAAACCCAAGAAAACGTTTGGAATGAATCCCGTCTTTTCTTGAATGGCCAACATCATGGACCGCAGGTCCTCGGGGATGACGTCGAGTTCAGGAACGGGAAAGGTTGAGATTGGGTCTTGAGTCATAGATGCAGCATTACACAGACAAACTCGCAGATAGCTATAGGTACCCGCGTTTTCGACCTGCATAGGTCGCCCATTGCCCGGTTCCCGCAGTGACTCCGCCATCCACGGGGATGGCGGCTCCCGTGACGAAGGATGACTCGTCGGACGTTAAGAAGGCAATAACTGCGGCAACTTCTTCGGGTTGTCCGAAACGTCCCAGAGGCAGGCGAGCTTCCATAGCATCGGCTATCTCAGTTCCCTGGGTATCTTCGGTGAGGCCGGTGTGAATTGGGCCTGGACAGACGGCATTCACGCGGATGTTGAGATGACCGAGATCTAGTGCGGCGGCTCTGGCCAGGTTGACAACAGCGCCTTTCGACACGTTGTATGCCCATAGGCCACTGTCACCCCGTAGTCCTGAGACAGACCCGGTGATAGCGATCGATCCGCCGGCAGGAGCCATCGCAGCGACAGCTGACTTGAGGCCAAGAGCGACACCACGGACGTTGACGTCCATGACTCGGTCGTAGTCGGTCATTGATCCTCGAACAATGTCGCCTTGAACCAAGATGCCAGCGTTTAACACTGCCGCGTTCAGAGGTCCGTAGGTATCAACAGCAAGTTCCACCATCTGCTCGTTCACCTGTGGATCGGTGACATCCCCAGCCAGAGAGGTCACTGAATCAAGGTCTTGCAGCCACTCCAACGAAGCTTTCGTTAAATCGACAGCAACAACCTTCGCCTGCTCATCAGCTAGGCGTCGAACAGTTGCCTTACCAATACCAGAACCGGCTCCGGTCACCACAACTACTTTGTCCTGATTGTCGCCCATAGCAACCCTTCCATTATTCGAACTTCAAAGATTCAACAGGGATTCCGCATTCTCGCGTAGGTAACGCCGTTCAATCTCGGGTGGTAGCGCCCAACTTGAAATTATTGAACGCAGATCGCTTAGGGACCCGCAATTTGGATAAACGCTTCCGAAAATTATTTGCTCCGAACACTGCCTTCGAAGTGCTGCTATGTACTCAGCTGAGCCGGGAAAGTCGTAGTGGATGTATTGCCCTGGCACCATGAAAACATTCGGTTGTTTATAGAGAACGCCGATGGCTTCATGGACATAGGGCCAACCGCCGTGCTGAATGACGATCTTCAGATCCGGCATATCGGTCGCAACCCGGTCAACATATTCGGGACGACAATCCTCCATGTAAGGACCCAACAAACAACTTTGAGTCGTGGTGATCAACATTCCTTGTTCTGAGGCTTCTTCGTATAGCGGATACAAAGCAGGGTCGTGGAACTGGCGATGAACGTGGGCTGTTGAAGGATCGATAGTTACCCCTTTGATGCCTGCTTGACCCATTTCTTTTATGGACCGGGCAGCGGACTCAATGTCGCTCGGTTCCACTGCACCAAATATCACGAAACGCTCGGGATGCTGTTCGACTAGACCGGAGACAGCGTCGCCACCAACAGGGTCTAAGCCTCTGATGCCTGTGGGACCAGGAACCCCTATAACCCCGAGCGCAATGCCTGCCTGATCCATCTCTTCGAACATGAGATCAACCGATTGAAGTTCAAATGATGGTGTCGGTTCGAGCTGCATACGATTCAAGTAGTGAAACGTCGTTTCTCTGTTCCAACTTTGTGAACCCACAGGACGGAAACGGAAGTCGATTACGTCGTTCATGAAATCCTTTCTCAAGATCAGCAATAGATTGCTCAAGCAGGCTAGAACTTGAACTATGCCTCATCCCCTTGTTCCTGTGCCGACGCCTGAAACGCAACCTTTCTGGGATGGATGCGAAGACGGTGTTCTGCGAATCAACAGATGTCGTGCTTGCGGGGACGCGTATTTCCCGCCATCACTGATCTGCCCGGAGTGTTCTTCAACCGATGTTGAGTTTTTTGACGCGACAGGAGATGCGACTCTCTACAGCTACACGATTCAACAAAAACCGTTTGCTCTGTGGGGCAGCGACGGTCCGCGATCAGTCGCCCTGGTGCGACTCGCTGAAGGTCCGCTACTTACCTCCTCAATCGTGAACTGCGAACAAACTCCCGAAGCCCTGCAACTCGACATGCCTGTCAGGGCAACGTTCGTTCCTTTTGACGACATCACTGTGCTGTGCTTCGAACCAGTGGGAGAGCAACCATGATTCCCCCGGGCGCGACGGCAATAGTAGGAGCCGCAGAGTCAACGGAAATCGGCACGGTGCCCGACATGTCATCAGTAGGTCTCGCCGTTGACGCCGCGGCAAACGCGATGAGGGATGCAGGAATCACAGCAGCAGATATTGACGGCTTTACGTGCGGTTATTTCCCGGTTGCTGACATGAGCCGGCAATTAGGCATCTTTCCATCATGGGCCGACAACACAGTCGTCGGGGGCTGTTCTTGGATGTTTCAACTGCGTAACGCGGTAGCCGCTATCCACGCGGGATACTGCAACACCGTTTTGATCGTCTACGGAGAATCTGGCAAATCAACCCGAGGGTTGGGTCAGAGCTTTGACGCCGGGCAACGCGGAGGCACTGGACAGCAGTTCGACATGTTCTACAGCGGCGGTCAAGCCGCAGCTACATTCACGCTCCCCGTTGCCAGATACCAACACGAATACGGGCTCACCGATGAGGAACTCGCAGTCGGAGCTGTAAGCCAAAGAGAATGGGCCGTCGACGTGCCCCGGGCGACGCTGCGTGAACCAACCTCGGTAGAGGAAGTATTAGCTTCGCCAATGATTGCCTGGCCGATCCGCAGAGCAATGTGCTGCCTGGTTTCTGATGCGGGTGGCGCACTCGTCGTTACCTCATCTGACAGAGCTAAGGATTACCCGAAACCGCCCGTCTACGTCCTTGGAACAGGTGGAGCTTTAGAGGCTGGGGTCATGAGTCCAGGAGGGGTTCGTGAACCTTTGCGACCAGAGTTCATTCGCACTAGCGGCGACGCTGCATTTGGGAGTTCAGGAGTCACCCACGCCGACATAGATCACCTCATGATTTACGACGCCTTTATTCACAATCCGATCTTCGGGTTAGAAGGCCTTGGTTTTGTGGAGTACGGCGAAGGAGGCCATTTCATAGCCGAAGGCCATACCGCTCCAGGAGGAAAGTTGCCGATGAACACCAGTGGGGGAGGGCTCAGTTACGCCCACACCGGTGCCTACGGGATGCTGTGCATGCTTGAGTCAATTCGCCAAGTGCGAGGCGAAGCAGCGAACCAAGTCGCGGACGTTGACATCGCGTTGTGTCACGGATGGGGTGGCTACTGGTCTGCCTGTTCCACGTTGATCTTCGGAAACTCTGCTCCTTGAGCGTATGTCTCAAATCCCGACCTGATTTAGCGTTCTGAGCGCCACATTCCCCACATTGTTGGGCCATTAGGGAGAGCTATCTCGCTAATCACTTCAAATCCAAGGCGCTCATACAGTGGAATGTTTCGCGGACTTGAGCTCTCCAAGTAGCAAGGTTGCCCATCGCTATCGGCTAAGTCGAGTGTGTGGCGAATAATCGTTCCGCCGTGGCCTTGTCCGGCGAGGTTTGGTACGACTCCCACGGTGTTGAGATAAAAGTGTGATTGTGTGGGGTGGGTATCGCCAATCGCCGACAAGCCTTCAGCTAATTCCGACGTGCGGTTGGGGTTGGCTCCCAACACCAGATACCAGAGTTGGTTGAAAGTTCCTCCCTCATGGAGATCGCGACCGGGCGGTGCCCAAATGGTCCCCGCGACAATTTCATCGTTAATTATCGAAGCCCAACTCGTGCTCATCCGAATTGCACTCTCAACTTCAACTCGCATCCAAGCCTGAAGCAGTTTCAGTCGAAAATTTGGTTCGGGAAACATCCACGACATAAAAGGATCTTCTTCGAAAGCTCGCGCCAGCACGAGACTCAACTCGCGCACATCTGCCAACCGAACCTGCCGGATTTCTGCAGCCAATGACTCGCCTCTCGTAAACGTTTTCCTAGGGAACTAGAGGATTTTCGTTCCTCCACCTGTCCACTCCACCGCTTTCAACCACCTTGATAATACGGTTCACTGTTGAATCAATGTCGGTGAAGCTTGTGTAGAGCGGGGCAAAGCCGAACCTCAGAATATCCGGGGGACGGAAGTCAGGAATAACAGATTGTTCGTTAATGAGGGCCAGCCCAACAGCTTGAGCATCTGGGTGAAAAACAGCGACGTGTGATCCGCGTTGTTCTGGGTCTCGTGGGGACCGAACTTCAAAACCCGATGGGGACAGATGTTCATCGCAGAGCTGAATAAAACGCTCTGAAAGGGCAACCGACTTTTCGTAAACCCTGTCCATTCCTGCTTCGAGCAACATGTCTAGTCCCGGCCGAACTAGCGCAGCGGAAACTACATGAGGGGTTCCGGTAAGAAACCGTTCGATTCCGGACGCAGGTGGGCTTGACTCGTCGAAACTGAAAGGCTCAGCAGTTCCGAACCACCCTGTGATCGGATTAGCCAGATCGTGCTGGTCAGCGCGGATGTAAATGAAGGCAGGGGCTCCTGGTCCGCCATTCAGATATTTGTAAGTGCACCCCACAGCGAGCGCCACACCGTCAGCTTCAACGTCGATGGGAATGGCGCCAACTGAGTGAGAGAAGTCCCAAAGGACAAGTGCATCAACCTTCGCAGCAGCCTCGTTGATCTGTTGTAGATCCCAACGCCAACCCGCTTTGTAAGAAACATGACTGAGCGACACAAGAGCCGTTGAGGCATCTATCGCCTCAAGCACAGCCCTGGTGGGATCAGAAGCAGAGGCTGTGTCTACCAAGGTGACAGTTTGATTGGAACCGGCGGCGACGCATGCAGAACGAAGGATTTGAATGTCGGAGGGAAAGTTTTCGTTATCAGTAACAACAGTGTCTTTTCCTGATTGAACGCCTAGAGCCGCCACTGCAGCCTTGTAAACACACGTTGACGTGTTTTCGGCCAAAATCACTTCACCAGGTTGAGCACCAATAAGTTCGCCAATCAAATCGCCGATAGAAGATGAAATTTCGAGCCACCCTTCATTCCAACCACGGATGAGTCGCTCAGCCCACTGCTGGTCAACGACTTCTTCGAGCACCTGACGCACTGCAATCGGCTGTCTGCCTAAAGAGTTCCCGTCCAGATAGATGAGATCGGAGTCGGTGGGGCTATGAACAAAAAGGTCGCGAAAATCAGCCAAAGGGTCTGTGTCATCAAGTTCAACTGCTGGGATCACTCCACGATGCTCACACCCTGTGGAGTTCTGGTCAATCCGAGAGAAGTTGGAAGCGAACTACTTAGCAGCGGTTTGGCTGATAACAACCGGAACCCAGCCAACTTCAGCACCCGCAGGTGGCTCAACGAGGACCTCCTGTTGCAGTTCAACGAGGTCACCCCGGCTGGGAGGTTTGATGAACTCGGTCTGCTGACCCCACTCGGTGTGTATTTGTTCCACTATCGTCTGCAAATCAGTTTTCTGTTTCGCTGTTAAACCAAGCGCTGCCAGTGCCGGCTGATCAACGAACCGGTACCAGGTGTAACGAAGAACTGAACCGTCATTCAACTGAACTTCGCGCACCTGGGGAGCTGGCCCATCTTCGAGTGAAGGAGCGTAACCAGTCCTTCTCGCCGCAGACGGGAACCTGGCCTCCGTCGAGTCCATTTCAGAAGGCGACCCGGTCCCATCCGTGGCTTCCCACTCGTCGTTGAACTGTCTGTAATGGGTAGGGAAAACACCTGAAGGATCGGACCACTGCAATCCCCAAGCCCACCCTTCCTTTTCGTCAGTGTCCCAGTCGTCGAGCATCACAAAATTCTCCAAACCGGTTATCTCCTCGCCATTCGATTGGAGTTCCCAGCGGTGGGTTTGGAGAGGAGCGTGCATCAACGCTGCATCGTCAACTTGCAGCGGCAACGAAGCCCCATCTAGAGATTGCTTCATCTGTTCATAGATAGCGTCGGGTCCATAGAAGGTCACATCTTGGTGAAAAATTGTGCGCCCCTGCCCGTCAACCGGAAACTCGAGTCGAGGAATACGAAACCAGTTTTCGCCAGCTTCGTTTGCGTTCAAGCTTGGTAAGTCGAGATGTCCTGCGAACACCCTGTACTCGGTGTCGATGGGCCGGTGATCAAGTCCACGTAAGTGAGAAGGGGGATGGTCAGCTGTAATCCGACTCCAAGCCTCAGGAGTCCAATAGGCGACAGGACCGCGAAAGTTTGCAGATTCTAAGAACAACGTCCAACTCTTATCTCCGACTACTAACCCGTCGCGTTCGTAAGGTTTAGATAGAGGAAGCGCCAACCAGGCTGTCCCCAACAAAGCTCCGTCGTTTGGTTTGAAAGTAATCCCATCAGGAGGAACGACTATTCGATTAGATAGCTGGATTAGCCCCGGAATTATCTCCTCCTCGTTACTCCAGGCCCAGCCAGGATTAGATGTGTCGGTGGTGTAACAGTCGACGTTTCCTATGAGACGGAACTTTGGTTGAGTCGAGGGGAACCGAGAACGGTCCCAATGTCCGACACCACCCTCAATTGTTTGAAAGACATCGCGATATGAGGGACCTCGTTCAGTGAGAGAGTCGCGAGCGGTTGTCTTTTCTGGGCAAAGAGTTTCTGGATACCGCCAATTGTCGGGGGTAAGCCATGTTCCACTAGCGGTCAACAAACCGTGTGGCGGGAGGCCAGGGAAAAACCCCCAAAGTGCTGTGTAATAACTGAGTCCCCAACCGAAGTCACCTTGTGGCCCAAAAGCCGTAGCTCGAATCTGTCCGCTTAAACCATTGGGTGAAGCAACTACCCCGTCAGGAAGAGTGACCTGCTCTAGCTGCCCATCAGGGGAGAGAGGTGCTGGGCCGGTCAAAACCTCGAGAACAGCGGAGGTTGAGGTCGCTGTCGCGACCTGAGTGGTAGGGCTAGGGACCGAATGGCCTGCAGTGGTTGTGCTCGCGAATGAAGGGTGGCGAGTTAGGGACCCGTCATCGTGTAATTCGGCACCGCCGCAACTGGTTATTGCGAGTAGCAGCGCTACCCAAATGCATTTTTCCATCAGATCATCTGAATGTTGCTAACGCTGATGTTATAGAAGAGAAATACCTCTTATGCCACCGAGCAGGCCATGTCAGCGCCGCAACACATTGGGGATTTGATTTTCCCACAACTGTCGTCGCTTGGACACCAGGAGACTTGGACCGTAGATCCATCATCCTTGGTTAGGGTGCCGTTCACCAACGGCACATTACATTTCGCACATGACGCGTTGACCGCCATGCCACAGGTAGGACAGGAGTAGGTAGCCACAAATATCTCCTCAGTAAATGAACCCTTAATTGTAGTTGGGAAGGGGCACTTATGATTGAGAATCATTCTCCCGAATGCATTTCGTTCGACGGACCAGTTTGATTGATCCACGGAGGCCAATGAACAATTTTCGGCGAAGAATGTTGTACGCCCCCTGGGACTTGAACCCAGAACCTGCGGATTAAGAGTCCGATGCTCTGCCAATTGAGCTAGAGGCGCTAGAACCGCTCATGGTACCGCCCCAAATATCTAAAGACAGAAGGGTATTTCACCCCTGTCGAAAGAGGACATGCATCTCTATCGGTTGTCGAAACCTAAAAAGTTGAAAG
>Ga0209034_10000466_pt1 | contig 20346 bp, 16 predicted proteins | sample MarorgKNORR_S2LV_2_FD_188219 | JGI IMG/M metagenome (GOLD analysis project Ga0209034, IMG submission 188219) | Marine microbial communities from the Southern Atlantic Ocean, analyzing organic carbon cycling - 250m_A/KNORR_S2/LV (SPAdes) (version 2) | ecosystem: Environmental > Aquatic > Marine...
GATTTTTGCAATGACGTCCAAGACAGACATCAAAAAAACAGCAAAAAGCATGCATAGGACTGCAGTATATATGTTCTTATTTTTCACAATACCGTTTAACTACTTATAGTTTAATTTGGTCGCATCCACCTTTCACAGGAAGCTCAATCTTACTAAACAACTGATTGACACCATCTTGTGTCTTGGCTTCAGCGGCCTTCATTATAAGCTTTGGATTTAAGTGTTCTGCAAATAAATTAATAAAGCTAATTGCATACCTACTCAGAATCATGCCTCTTCTAAAGCCAAAATAAGTGGTGCATTTGGGAAAAATATTTTCACCACTCACAGCTATGAAGTCTTCATGATCATCGCACTCATAAGCCATGCCTGAAATCACCCCTATTCCCATACCCATTTTCACATAGGTTTTGATGATATCTGCATCACGTGCAGCAAAAACAATATTGGGAATAAGATTTTTTTTGTTAAAAGTCTCAGTAAAACTGGTGTCTGGGCCAACACTAAATGCATAGGTTACAAGAGGCTCTTTGGCTAGACGACGAATGGTAAGTTTCTTTAGATCCTTTTTTATTGGATGATCTAAAGGAGCAATAATTGCATTGAACCAATGATAGGCTGGAAGAAGAACGAGATCACCGCTTACTCCCTCAAGATCAGTTGCTATAGCTAAGTCAACTTCATTTTTTATAACCATTTCTCTGATTTGCTCAGATGATCCTAATTTTAATTCTAACTTAACCTTAGGAAAGTCATCTTTAAAGACCTGTATTACTTCAGGAAGAATATATCTAGCTTGTGCACTAGTAGTGGCTAAAGTGAGAACCCCTTCATCTACATCTGATATCTGATCGCTTAATAATTTTATATTATCTACATCCTGCAAAATTTTCTTTGCATACCAAACAACTTCTTCGCCAAAAGAAGTTAGTGCCGTAATCTTTTTTCCTTTACGTGCAAAAATAAAAGCGCCCAACTCATCTTCAAGCAGTTTTATTTGCTTGCTTATTCCAGGTTGACTGGTGTTAGATGATTCTGCTGCCTTAGTTATATTAAGTTTATTATCAACAATAGAGAGCAGGTATTTAAATTGGGTAAGCGTCATAACAAAAAATAAGATATAAAGGAATTATTATAACAATAAGTTATATATATTTTTTCTTAAGATTTTATTATTTTTGTCTAAGGTCTGCCTTCAACTACAATTGCTTCATACATGATTCCTTCCTTGAAAAAACCAGGCCATTGAGCGCCTATTCTTGGATTGTTCATCAAGACTAATGGGAAACATTCGCTGAGTTTTGCGGGTTCTCTTATGGTTGAAGTCATTAAATAGCAAAACATCTGAGCACCTTCATCACCCTCAACCCACCAAGATCCCGCATATTCTAAATCTGATTTTAATTGACCCCCTCGATCAAAATACATGTCAACATCAAACGGTTCGGGTATTTGTATGGTGTACCTAATCGTTGCATTAAATAGATTGGTCCAATAGCCCGGTTCCGCATCAGTTTCTTCAGCTGTTTGTGAAAAACTAAAAGAAGCAATAATAAGGCCAAGAATTGAAGAAATTATAAAAGTTTTTCTCATAAATCTTATTATGACATATTTATCAAAATAAGATTATTTGAAGAATTTAGCCAAGGCGCTGCCAAAATTCTCATGATCAACGAGAAAAGAATCATGGCCGTTGATCGAAGGAAGTTTTAATAGTTCTACGCTATATTTCTGATTTGAAAAGGCATTGTAAAGGTCCTCCTGACACTGAAATGGGAAAATATAATCCTCCTCAACGCCTATAATTAGAATTCTATTAAGGTCAAGATTTGCAACTTTCTCTCCAATGTCATGAGAATCTTCAGTAAAGTCAAAAGCATCGATAGCATTTGATAAATACAAATATGAATTAGGGTCAAAATCACTGATAAAGTCATCCGATCTTCGCTTTAAGTAATCTTGAATTTGAAATCTATTGCCAAATAAATCTGCCCCTTCAGCAATATTTTGAATGAGTTTTCTTCCAAACCTTTTATTCCATTCAGTTGGAGATCGATAGGTGATCATTCCTAAAAACCTAGCATGCTTCATTCCCTCAAGTGGAAGATCATCTACATTATAGTTGCCCTCTTTCCAGTCAGGATCAGAGGTAATCATTGATCGTTGCAAAGATCTCAGAGCAATAGAAAAAGGTCTGGATGATGACGCAGCTGAAATTAAAACAAGTTCATTTGCAATATTTGGATATTGGTTGATTAAACTCAATGCGGTCATACCACCCATAGAAGGACCTACAATTGCCTTGAGCCTTTCTATACCAAGACCATCAATTACTGGCTTTATTGAGGAGGCAATGTCTTCAATGCTTATTTCAGGAAAACTGAGTCTGTATCTTTTCCCTGATTCTGGATCCTTGCTTGAAGGCCCAGATGAGCCAAAACAACTGCCTAAGGAGTTAACACAAATAACAAAATACTCATTCGTATCAATGGGCTTATCTTTGCCTACAATATTCTCCCACCAACCTGGGCTGCTATCGTCTGCAGTTGATGCAATATGAGCCGAAGGTGATAAACCAGTTGTAACAAGTATTGCATTATTTTTCTTAGTGTTTAATGTTCCCAAGGTTTCATAAACAATAGTAAGAGGATCACTAAATACAGATCCATTTTTAAAAATAAATGGTGGCTCGATGATTACCGATTTTTTTGCTATATCGTTCATTTTGATAGTTGTATTATCCAATAAAGCTATTTATGAAAACCAAATAAATAATTATTTATATAGATCTAAAAAATCTAAGGGATTAGACAGAAAGGGATTAAAATATCATCAAATATAACCTTGTAACATTCCTAAATGAATACCTTGAGTACAAATGATTTATAACGACATAATTGAGACCATTGGTAAAACCCCAATCGTCAGAATCAATAAGATGGGTCCCAAGGATCAAAATATCTTTGTAAAATGCGAAGCATTCAATCCTTTAGCTTCTGTCAAAGACCGATTGGCAATTGCGATTATCAGCGATGCTGAAGAATCAGGAAAATTAAGCCCGGGACAAACTGTAGTTGAAGCGACCTCAGGAAACACAGGTATTGCCCTAGCTATGGTCTGTGCTGCTAGAGGCTATCCATTTGTGGCTACTATGGTCGAAACCTTTTCTATTGAACGAAGAAAAATTATGAAAGCTTTGGGTGCAAAAGTCATCCTGACCCCAGCTGAGAAACGCGGTACAGGAATGGTGAATCGAGCTAAAGAGTTGGCAGAAAAGCACGGATGGTTCCTGGCTGATCAATTTCAAAATCCTGCAAATCCAGAATATCATCGTAAAACGACAGCAGTGGAAATCATCAATGATTTTAAGAATAGGAAGCTAGATTACTTCGTTAGTGGATGGGGCACAGGCGGAACTATCACAGGTGTGGGTGAAGTTCTCAAGGCAGAGAGACCAGACATAAACATAGTCGGTGTTGAGCCAGAATTAGCCCCTTTATTATCTAAAGATGAATGGCAACCTCATAAAATACAAGGATGGACCCCGGATTTTATCCCTACCATTCTTGAAAAAGAGGTAATCGATAAAATTGTTACTGTCAATGACGAAGCATCTATAGAGACCGCCAAAGATCTAGCAAAAAAAGAAGGTATATTCTGTGGCATTTCTTCAGGAGCAACTATGCAGGGTGCTATACAAATTGCAGAAGGTGCGCCTAAAAATAGCACCTTTTGTGTCATGCTGCCTGATACTGGAGAGAGATATCTTTCGTCCCCTCTTTTTGAAAATATATCTGAAGACAGCGATGATGATTGGTTAGCTGCTCAATAGTTTATTACTTCTGAGTTACTTCTTCTCCCTTAAAAAACATGTTAATCGATACTAAAATGTATTAGGTTATTATCATCCTATTTATGAGAACTCTTTTTAAAATTATATCTTTGCTACTTCTATTGCTTATAGCTTCATTAGTAACATATGTAACCTACTTGTATCTCCAGAATCCGGTTGTGGTATCAAGACTCGGTGGATTTATGATGGGCAACAGTCCAGGTATCCCAGAAATGGTTGCTGCTAAGAATGGATATCCCCTAATACAGGCAACGTCTAAATCCATCTCCGAAGAATCAATTGAGTCAGCGATCAAATTTGCCGAAGAAACTGATTCCCATGCATTACTTATATTTCATAAGAATGAAATTCAACTAGAACATTACTTTCCTGAATATTCAAAAGAATCTATTACACCCACAGCTTCTATGCATAAATCTGTTTTAGCGATATTGATAGGCATAGCGATAGAACAAGGTTACATAGAAAGCATTGATCAACCGGCATCGGACTTCTTAACTGAATGGTCGAATGATCAAAGAAACCAGATTACCATTCGACAAATGCTTCAACAATCTAGCGGTATTGATTACCCTGAATTTTCATTTCATCCTTTGGGCGAATGGAATGAAATGGCCGTGGGTGATGACGTAATGAAAATTACTCTCAATCAAATGTATGAAAAAGATCCAGATACTGAATTCGCTTACAACGGCATTAACCCTCAAAATCTAGGCCTTCTATTACAAAGAGCAACCGGCCAGAGGTACTCAAATTATTTGTCAGAAAATTTTTGGCAACATCTGGCGGAAAAAGATTCCTATGTCATTTTGGACTCTGAGAAAAATAAAATGCCAAGAATGTTTTGCTGCCTAGATGCAATAGCAAAAGACTGGCTAAGAGTTGGGATATTAATTCTTAACAAAGGAATATTAAATGAAAAACGAATTGTATCAGAATCATGGATTAAGCAAATGACATCTTCCTCACAATTAAACCCAAATTATGGTTATTTAACTTGGCTGGGAATGGAACATCAAGAACGAAGAATCTATAATATAAAGAGTACAGCAACTGGCTTTCATAGTGAGCCCTATATCGATAAGGATGTCATTTATTTTGATGGTTTTGGTGGGCAAAGAGTCTATATTATTCCTTCTCAGGAACTTGTTATTGTGAGGACGGGAGCTATAAAAATGGACTGGGATGATGCCAAGTTACCGAATATAATTAGTAAGGGGATATTATGATAAAACGTTTTATAAAAAAGACACTTAAATGGACAGCCATTGCTCTAGCCTTGTTGATAGCCACCACTTATGTGCCAGCAACCATGGGAGCTTACGGGTTATTCTGGGAGCGCTGGACAACATCAATTCTAGGTAATCCATTAAGCCCAAGATTCTCTTGGTATAAACCTCTAGAATTGACGGCAGGGAATTTTACTGAGCCATTAGCCACAATAACCACTGATGAGAGCGGGATCCCCATGGAAGTCTTTGAGGCTGCTAGTAAATACGCAGAAGAACATAAGAGTAAGAGCTTAATTGTTCAACATAAAGGCAATATTATCTATGAAGATTATTGGAAAAATACGCAAGGGGATTCACTCTTTGGTCTTCACTCGCTGACGAAAACAATGAATGCGCTACTTATGGGTCATGCCATTGAAGACGGTTATATTGAATCTGTGGATATTCCTGCCAGTAATTTTATAAACGAATGGAAAGGCACTGAAAAAGAAAATATTACCATCCGAGATCTTCTCAACATGGCGGGAGGACTCAAAGAAGATTATAATTTCTCACCCACTTCTCAAAGAATACAAAGAATCATGGGGACAGACATTACAACTGCTGCCATTATAGTTCCTGTTGATGCTCCAGCCGGTACTGTTTTTTCTCATGTTAATCCAAACAGTCAAGCGCTTGGGATTATTATTCAACGAGCAACCGGGCAACGATATAGCGAATACTTTTCTACAAAGATTTGGCAACCGCTTGGAGCAAGAGATGCCTACTTCTTTGTGGATCAAGAAGGGGGGATGGTGCATGCCGATTGTTGCATGTGGGCCTCCATCAGAGACATGGTTCGTGTGGGCGAGATGTTATTAAATAAAGGGGTTTTTAATGGCCAACAGACACTACCAGCTGGTTGGGTTGATGAAATGATTGTTCCTTCAAAAGCCAATGTTAATTACGGAATGCAGATCTGGTTAGGCAATGAATATACTAAAAATAGACCTTATGATGCAAGATCAGAGGCTTTCTCCAATATACACAATGAACCCTATAAAACTGAGGATGTTTTTTATATGGATGGATTAGGCAAACAAAGACTTTATATGGTGCCCTCGAAATCTTTGGTAATTCTTAGGACTGGAGATAATTCTCGTGAATGGGATGATGCTATGTTACCCAATCTTTTTATTGAGGCCTTGAAATGAAAATAGCAATTCTAGGTGCCGCTTACACAGGCTTTGCTGCTGCCAAGCATTTTAAAAAACTAGGTCATTCGATAACGGTTACCACCACCAAAGAATCCAGAGTTGAAGAGCTACAAGCGGTTTCTGATGAAGTTATGGTGATGGTTGGTAGCGATCGAGAAAAGATGGCTGCTCTTCTTGAGGATCAAGATATTCTAGTATTAACCGTAGCAGGAGGCATGGTTGAAAGAGACGGTAAAACTGTCATGGATGCTGATCTTTATCGAGACGCCTACGTTGGAACGGCGGAAAGTGTTGTCGAGGCAATAAACTCGGGTGCAAAAGTTAAACAAATCATTTTTACTAGCTCACTAAACGCTTATGGAGATGCTCATGGTGAATCGAGTATTGATGAAGAAGTAACGGCCAATCCCTTAAATCCTTTTCAAGAAGTCTATATTGAGACCGAAAATTTATTGTCAGCTCTAGCAAATGACGATATGCCTGTATGTATTTATAGAACAGGCACTATTCATGGTCCAGGGCGTGAGTGGAAAAATCAACTAAAAATGATGGCAGGACAGCCTATCCCATTTGATGGCTCATCGGATGCTATGATCATTCATCGAGATGATGTGGTTCAAGCTATCGATCTTGCTATAGAGAAAAAATTCTCAGGCTTATTTAATCTCTTTAATGAGGTTTCATCTTCAAAATCAGAATTCTTTGCTCAAGTGTGTGATGAAAATGGTTATGATCATGTTCAATGGCTTAATCTTAGCCCGGGCCCTAAAAATGTTTCTAACGAAAAGATTAAGGCTAATGGGTTAACGTTTCTAGATCCTGATGCGAAGAGAGATTCTGAAAATCTACTCGATTAGATTCTCTGGCAAAGCGTAAGCAATTAACTCGTCACTGATGCCATTTGGATAGTTCCACATATGACCTCCGGTTGCTATAACTACGTATTGTCTTCCGTTGGCCATATAAGTCATAGGAGTGGCCATGGCTGCAGTCGGAGCTTTAATTTCTAATAATTTTTCACCGGTCTCTATATCAAAAGCACGGAAACGCTCGTCTGCTGTGGCGCCAATAAAAATAAGACCTCCTGCGGTGGTAATAGCTCCTCCTGCAAAAGGAGTTCCCCATTCAAACCCAATAGGCAAAGGGCTCAGTTTATCGATCTTACCGAATGGCTTTTTCCATAAAATTTCCCCTTCTATCATGTCAACAGCAACCAACATTGACCAAGGAGGCTCAGTACAAGGCGTATAGAGAGGCGATAAAAGAGGTTTTTGTTGAAGGCCGTATTTAGTGCCTTTTATAAGTCCTGGTGGACCCATAGGGTTTCCTGCCATTGGTGTTTTAGCTAAAGCCTTATCCACATTTTCTTCAGGTATCAATTTCACATAAAAGGGCACCTGGGCCACAGGTACAATTAATATATTACGCTCCGGATCAAACGCACCCCCTCCCCAATTGGCTCCTCCGCCAACCTGTGGATACATAATGGAGCCTTTAGTTGACATGGGTGTGAACATTCCTCCATGCCTTGCTGAAGCGATCATCTCTCTGCAAGCTTCTCTTTCATATGGTGTAACTCCCCACGCGTCATCGGGCGATATTCCCTGTCTAACAAGGGGTGGTGGCTTGACTGGAAAAGGTTGAGTCGGTGATAATTGATCGCCTAAAATTCCATCAGTCGGAACTTCTCTTTCTTCAATATCAAAATAGGGTTCACCGTTGTCCCTATGAAAAGTATAAACCATGCCGGTTTTTCCTAGTGCAATAACAATAGGACGTTTACCGTTCTCAGTGGTTATGTCTACCAACAAAGGGTGCGATGGTAAATCCCAATCCCAGATATCATGGTGAATAGTTTGATAATGCCAAGCTAGCTCACCAGTTTGTGCACGCAATGCTAACACTGAATTAGCATAACGATTATCACCCGGTCTTAGTCCTCCATAAAAATTTGGTGAGGCGCTAGCTGTGGGAATAAATACTAAATCTCGTTGGCTATCTACAGACATGGTTGTCCAAACATTGGCTCCACCAACCGTATAAGGGAGTGACTCACTGGATTCTGGGTCTCTGATCAAAGTATCAAAAGACCATAGAAATTCTCCAGTCACAGCATCAAAACCTCGAACAGCCCCATTGACTGAGCTTGCATCTTTAAATTTATTTCCTGTGCCTCCTATAATCACCACTCCATTGACAACTGCGGGCGGTGACTTAAGTTGCATCGCTTGAATTTGGTTGGTTGGTTCAATTTGCTTAATATAAGGCAAGACATCAACCACGCCCTGTGACCCAAATTCTGAACAAAGAGTGCCACTGATGGCATCAACAGCAATTAGTCTTTTATCATTGGCAGCGAGAAACAGGCTATGAGCACACAATTCATTCAGCTCTTTATTGGGATTCTTCCATTGAGCTAATCCTCGGCAATTAAATCGCCCTGCGAACGGTCGCAAATCAATTTTTGGATCATATGACCAAACTTTTTTTCCCGTTGCTCCATCAAGGGCGATTATTTCATTAAAGGGAGTGCAAAAAACCAAAAACCCTCCTGCTTCCTCTGGCAATACTATCGGAGTGACTTGAAACCCCACTAATTTTTTTAAAAACGAGAATTGCTCTGGAATCCGATCTAAATGGCCCGTTTTATATGTCCATGCTACTTCTAGATTATTAATATTCTCTCGATTAATTTGATCCAAATGAGAATACCTAGAGCCGCCTTCATCGCCACCATACTGGGGCCAATCACTATCTTGAGAGAAAGCAGTTGTTGTAATTAATAAACTGAATAAAAAAACCCAAGGCATTAGAGAATTTTGATGTGTGTTATTCCAATACATTAATTTAAATACCATGTTAAAAAATACTGGGTAGGTTTCCCTACCCAGTGTTATATCGAACAGTCCTAAAAGGACCCAGTGTTTACATATATTGTTCTCTGTACCAATCGTTGATATCGTCCCCAGTGGTTAATAAAACATCATCATGGCTTGCAATGTATTCAAAAGCCCGCTTTAGATGTTTAAACTTATTGGGTTGTCCAACATGAAAAGTATGGAGACAAACAGGCATACACCGAGCATTTGTTGCACCCTCTTCATAGAGAACATCAAACTGATCAACAATCATATCGCCAAATGCCTCAGAAGAAACGCCGACTCCAGAGTGTCCTAAGAAGGCTGGAATATCATTTAATTCAACGGTGTAGGGAACCGCAATTAAATTATTGTTTGGCGTGTTAAATCTGAACGGATGGTCATCTGCTGTGTAATCACAAAGATATTCCACACCATTCTCTTCGAGGATTCTTGGCGTATTATCCGTGTGAGTTAAGAAAGGGCTTAACCATCCTTTGGTTTTTTTACCTAAAGTATCTTCCATCGTCTTACAAACAGTGCTTATGATCTCACGCTCTTTTTCTTCGGGCAAAGGAGTATGTCCCCCCTCACCATCAGGTGGATTACCAATAAAATTGGCAGGTGCATTATTAATCCCGTGTCCAATAAAAGCCCAATCTCTGGCAAGTGCTTCTTCAGTTATTCTAGGGTACTCTCTGATAATTTCAGAGTTAAGACATACGGTGCCTCGCATCCCAAGTTTATCCATTAATTCCATCATTCTCCATAGACCCACTCGGTTGCCATAATCTCTCCAACCGTAATTCAACGGATCAGGAGAAAAGGCAGCTGTGCCAGGGATAAGTGATGTACCCGGTATTGCTGCAGGAAAATGTTCTATATTGATATAAGGCATCACTGCCACCCGAGCGCCATCAGGCAACTTGAAAGGTTCCCGATCAATGATCGGAACATAATCATAATGTTTACTTTGTGTTAATTCGCTCATTATTACTCCTCTGATTTATATTAATTTTCTATAAGCTATTTAGATAACCCATGGCTTGTTCTTTACTAATAACATCTCCATATTTTGCATTGATGTCAAATAAGTTAGCTTCATGAGGTCCTTCAGCTCTATCGCCTATACACTCTCGTACACAGATGGGTCTAAATCCATGCTGAACTGTATCAACTGCCGTGGCTCTAATACAGCCTGAAGTTGTGCAACCGGTTATGATCAGGGTATCAACACCCATCCCATTCAACGTTGCAACTAAAGAGGTTCCAAAAAAAGCGCTGGCATATTGTTTGACAATCACAACTTCACCTTCTGCTGGTTCCACACCTTCACAGAACTCTGCATAGGGATTACCTAGAACTAAATCTTTTAGTACAGGTGCTTTTTTGATCCACACACCGCCATCTTGAAGATGCGGCTCTGTATACAAAACCCTTGTATGAATGATTGGTACATTTTTAGATCTAGCTAATTCCAGTATGTCGGGCATTTGAGCGACGCAGTCGATAACACCAGGTGCATACAAATCTGAACCTTCTGTTGTGTAACCTTGTAATAGATCTATAACTATTAATGCTGATTTTTTTCCAAAACCAAGTCCAGTGTCCCAGACGCCAGCATAATTTTCTTGTGTCGATTCATCTGACATATTGCAATCTCCTATATATTTAGTATGACCACCACCCAACTTTTTTAGGGGCGAACTGTTAATCATAGTAAATAATTAGTCTTTTGTTAATTGTTTGTTGTAATGAAATAAACCGTAGGATAAAGAAATAAAAGCGACAGGAGCTGATATCAGGTTAACAATAGTAATTGAGTGGCCAACTGCAAGATCACTGTGTAAAAGATAATCAGTAATGAAACCAATGCCTGTAGTGGCAATAGCAGCCGTGAGTAAATTCATAAATAGCATATAAATAGCTGCCATTTGTGCTCTAAGTTGATTTGGAGATATGATTTGTAAAACAATAGGGCCCACAGCTAAAGGCATGCTGGCAAAAAAAACAAAAGGGCATAACAATGCTATTGTTATATCAAGATTAGTGATTGATGAAACAAAGAGAGCAAACGGGACAGGTAAAACGGCAGCCATTAGACCCACACGAAAGAAACTATCTTGATAATTTTTACTTTTTAAATAATCAACCAGCCAGCCACCAAATAACACACCCGAACTAGACAGGAAAAAAAGAATCAATCCTAATACTCGTCCACTCTCAGCAATTGAGACCTCATGGACTCTTTGCAGATAAGTTGGAAACCATGTAAAAACAGTTGTTATAGGAATGGCTAACATTCCAAATCCCACAAAGACCGCCATGTAGACTTTCCAATTTGCAAAAACAAATGAAACTGTGTCTCTAATAGAAACTGATTTTCCAAACTCTTCTTTCATGCCAGTTCTTTTAGGTTCTTTGACCGTTAGCATCACTAGAGCCATCAGAACGCCAGGTAAACCAACAACAATGAATGCAATTTGCCATGGTTGCAATACCCCAAAGATTGGGAGAGTAATAGAATCAGCATTAACAGCAAAATTCACTACCATTCCACCAATAATAAATGCAAGACCGCCGCCAAATAATGCTCCAGATTGATACACAGCAATTGCACGACCAAGTTTATTTTCTGAAAAGTAGTCTGCGATCATTGAATAAGCGGCAGGCGAAAGAGTGGCTTCTCCAACTCCAACACCAATTCTTGCAAAAAATAAATGGGAAAAACTCTTAGCTAAGCCACAAGCAGCAGTCATCAAGCTCCATAAAAAGATGCCTATAGAAACAATTATTCTACGACTTTTTTCATCAGAAAGTTTTGCTATGGGTATCCCAATAGCTACATAGAAAATAGCAAAAGCAAGCCCCATTAAAAGCCCCATTTGTGTGTCTGATATTCCTAAATCAGACTGAATCGGTATCACCAACAAACTTATAATAATTCGATCAACAAATGAGAGTATGTATGCGAGCAGTAGAATAAAGACAGCATACCAACCAGCCATAGAATTTTTCTGAACGTTATTGATATAAATCCTTATGAATTATTGACTTATTTTCTGAGATTTGATGAACGTTGCTATTTCTTCTAATTCTGATTCGGGTAACCATGAAAAACCTGGCATCACGCCACCGGAAATTGAATCTTCGGAATCAAACATTCTCCCTGCATTTAGAAATTCTATAGTTTGCTTGATATCCATGTTTTGCAAAAATAAAGAATCGGCCAGTGTAACGCCTAGGCCAGGAACTCCTTCAAGATTTGAACCATGACAAAAGCCACAACGCATTAAATAAGATTGGTTAGAGATTTCACCAGGCTGAACATTATCCACAACTTCAGTATTTATAGGATTAGCCTCTTCATCAAGATCATAATTTCTTGATGACATACCAAAGGCCATTACATTGGGAGTGCTAGCCATGATAATACTTTGGTCTCCGGAGTCATCTATCATTCCAGGCGCATTCAAACTATACGAACCCATGGTAAGAACCGCGACAATCGTTGAAGCTAAAATCACTGAGATTTGACGAGAAGTTTGGAGTCTAATCTTAGGTATAGAGTTAATTAAAGTAATAATTAAAATACTGGAACACAATAAAACGCCAATATGCAGAATAAAGACCAATGTCTCAGGTGACCATTGACTGCCTTGATGATAAATATTAGTAATGCTGTCGGCAGACTGGAGAGAGCCTAATTTGACTGAAGAATATGCCCATTCTAAATCAAACCAATTTTGTATAGCTGTAAATAAACTGGCTGTAACAGCAAAACCAAGAGCGTATCCTGATTGTCTTAGAACCCCAAAAAGACCAGAAACCATTCCAGCTCTTTCAGGCGGTGCGCTTGCCAGCATTAAATTATTATTTGGAGAGAAGAATAACCCTGTCCCTGCCCCAATAAGAGCCATGGCAGGTAAAATTGATAACACCGTTGAGTCTGCATTCACCAAGAACAACAACATATAACCAATACCGGTCAATAGTGCTCCACTCATACATAGTTTCTCAGGACCAGCACGGTCTGATAAATTTCCGGCTATAGGACTGATTACGAGTGTGGCTAAAGCTGCCAATCCTAGAGCAAGGCCTGCATCCCAAGCCTTCATTTCTAGACCATTAATCATAATAATGGGCAAAATAAATAAATAGACAGGAAAGCTAGCAAACACTGATGCAAAAGCAATTGAGGCTTTAGTAAAATCATTACTTTTTGTAAAAAGCGATAAATCAATTAACGGATCAGGATGTTTTCTTTCCTGCTTAATAAACAAAAAGAACAGCACAAATCCTAAAGTAAAGATCATCCAAACCAATGGATCAAGATGATTGTCTTCAACAGGAAGTTTGTTACAACCATACAGAATGCCGTAAAGGGATAAAGTTAAATAAGCTGCGCCTAAATAGTCATAGGTTTTTTGTCGTTTTGAGAAACGAAACGGGTACTTGAAGCCTAACGCTAGAAAAGCCAGCAGTATCGCCAAAATTGCAAATGGAATTCTTGCCCAAAAAATTGCAGTCCAATCGTAAGCATCCAAAAGCCAGCCAGCAAAAACAGGTCCCATAACAAACCCAACAGCATTAGCTGCTTGGAGGATGCCCAATGCACTGCCTCTTTTATCTGGTCCATACATGGCGGTAGCAATAGCAAAGGTTGTAGGAAGAAAAAGAGCCATTCCAAAACCTTGGATAAATCGGAGAATAATAAGGGTGTTAGCATCTGGAGCCCAAGCACAGGCAATCATAGCCAATCCATAAATTAAAGTGCCAATCTGGAAAAATCTTGCGTGCCCAAAACCATCAGCCATTTTTGCTGCTAATAGCATAGGCCCGCTCGCGGCAATTAAATAACCCAGAGCAACCCATACTATCTCACTGGTGCTGGAGTCTAATTTATCGATCATGTCAGGGATGGCAATTGGGGTAAAACTTGAATCCAAACTTGCCATCACTGATGACAGAACCAGTGAAGACATAATCAGAAAGATACGTGCCTTAGATAGTTGCATTAACTTAGGTCTAATTAACTAATATGAAATTAATAAATTTTAACGTCAGGAATTTTAAACAAGGATTTCCATTCTTTTGCGATGAGAAGATCCATGAGTCGAGATTCTTTGCCTTTTTGTTTCCTTTCCATTTCATAATCTAAGGTAATCAATGCTTCATCAACTGTTTCACCAAATAGGCTCCTTAAATATTCTATGGGAACTCTTGGTTCATCAGAAAACTCACCATTCTCATCAAAGTTGGGAGGTAGAATTGGTGGCACATAAAACACATTTGGATCAGTACCGTATTCTGGATGCAATGGTAGAGCCACTTTCCATTGATAAACTAATTCATTGATGGGTCCGTCTTCATCTTCTAGAAACCCAACAAATCTTAATCGCCCTGGGCATTGTCTTGCGCAAGCCGGAGCAACCCCTTCTTCCAATCGTGGAAAACAAAAAATACATTTCTGGGATTTACCGGTCACATAATTGAAATAGATTTTGTCATACGGGCACGCTTTATTGCATTCCCTAATGCCTTGACATTTATCTTGATCGATAAGGACAACCCCATCTTCTTCCCTTTTATAGATAGCACGAACTGGACAAGCTTCTAGGCAAGAAGGTTTTGTACAGTGATTACACATCCGTGGTAAATAAAAATGATAGTTATTGGGATAGTCACCAGAACTGGTGTCTTCATCCCAGTTAGAACCTTTACCTTTCTCCATAGGCGTTTCTTGCTGTAACCTGACTTCAACACCCTTAAAGTAAACCTCATCATGATTAAGAGGAACCTCTTCACCATGATCTTGTTTTGTCGGCATCAATCCGTCTCTATTCAAATTACCTTGATCATCAAAACCACCGCCATCGTCTTCCCAATATCTAGGATATCCAGGACCAGGTTTAGTCTCAACATTATTCCAAAGCATATACTCTTGACCAGGCTCATCGGTCCATAATGACTTACAAGCCGTAGTGCATGTTTGACATCCAATGCACTTGTTCAAATCTATTACCATTGCTACTTGTCCCAAATCAACCCCCTGAATTTTCTTTTTGATTTATTGTTTCCTCTTGCCACTGAAGATCATGAGAGAGGAATGATTCTAATTTTATACCAATTTTGCTATAGATATCATCACTTGATAACACTTTAATTGTTTCAACCAGTTTTGGCACCCAATTCATCAGATGCTTTTTGGAGAAATCTAATTGACCAAGTTGGAATGAAAGCTTGTCTTTTTCTACTTGTGACTCTCCAACAATAAGGAAATGCATAAACTCTAATTGAATTGATAGATGATCCATTTGCCATTGAAACTCATCATTCAATTGATAACCAAAATATTCATAAAAACGCACAAGATCTTCTCGTAACTTAGCTGGTTGCATCATAAATAAATCTTCGCGAATAGATGCTGGAGGTCCGGTATCACCCACTTCGAATAAAGCGCTATATTGAGTCTTTAGTGCAGACTGCTCTTCTGCACAAAATTCATTTATAGTGCTTTCTAAATCAAAATCAAATGGCAACGGTAGGGTTTGAATATCAATGAGTTTATCTTTTTGATTCATATCATGGGGTGAACTCATTAGAAGTGAAAAGAGGCTATAGGTTATTGCCCTTGAAGCTGAAGTACTCTCAGAAATTCTTATTTCATCAAGACATAGACGCTCCATAATATTACTTACGCTGATTTCTCAAAATCACAGGTAAAATCTTTATACGTTTGATTTGGCGCAAACGCTAAAGGTCTATAGCCAAGATGGCCGTAATCACCTGCCATTGATGTCGGCTTGATTAAGCCCCCTGTTGGAATAACCTCGCCAAAATTCTTTTGGTCTTTAAACATTTTTGGGTCCCAGCCATGATACATAAAGAGCATGCCAGGTTGTATGCCAGAACTAACGTGAGCCATGGCAAAAAATTCACCCGCAGAATTATAAATTCTAACCATATCTCCATCATTAACACCTCTAGAATCTGCATCATTAGGGTTGATATATATATCGGGTTCGCCTCGTTGTAAGCTTAAAAGCAATGAATCATCTCTCCAGGTGCTATGAATTCCATGTCTTGCATGTCCCATCATCATTCTCATTGGGTAACCCTTAATAGATAATGGCTCTTTAAATGTGGGTAGCGTTTCTCCAAATTCGATAAACCATTCATGGTCAATATAAAATTGTTGACGTCCTGTAAATGTTTCATAGGGGTGTTTGTCAACAACGCTTTTGACCACTTCAGTATGGTAAGGTGAGTCTTCATTATCCCACATGGTGTTTTCAACTCCATCAACCTTAACAATTCCCTTTTCAGAGAGTTCTTCAAAACTTATTTTAGGAATGCCATGACTAGTATTGATAATAAATTGAGCCACATCTTTGGAGCTATTGATACGACCGCCCATTGTATATAGTTCTAGGGTTTTCGTGTAATCCCTTCTGACACTTCTTCCATCTACAGCATCCATAATTGGTTTAACGTTTCTTTGCTTGGCTCTTATACTGATAGCTTCTGCTAATCTTCTGTTGGCCTCCCAATCATCAACAGATTCCCCTAAGGGAGTTACTGCCTCATTGAGCACCTGCAAATACGGTATTCTTGACTGCAACATCAGATCATTTCTCTCATAATGATGTGCTATAGGTAAAACATAATCAGAGTGCATTGAAGTCACACCCATATCAGGTGTTAAAGAAACGATAGTCTCCAATTCATCAAACGCGGTCTTCCTCCAAAAACTCCCAGTTGCTCGCCAGTTGGCCCCATTATTTCCAGCAAAGAAGCCCATCTTCCATCCGTTTTTACTGTAGTCAGGAAACCAATCTTCCTCGATACTTTTACGGTAATGTTCATCAAACTCATCAGCGAGTTCTTGCCCATACATTTTTGCATTCAGCTGTTTCATTTCTGCGTGATCATAATCCCATGTTGTTGCAGAAATAATTCGGAAAGCAGGACCAATATCTGAGGCGCCGAATTGGTTCATACCTCTGGATACTGGGGCATTGGCAATTTGCAACCCTCCCCCTTCTCTTCCAATACTGCCGGTGAGTGACAACATCAGCAACATAGCGCGCTGCAGAAGATCTCCATGCAACCACTTACAAGATGCATAACCTGCATAGATCATTCCGGGTTGAGCTTCAGCAAATATTCTGGCAGTTTTACGAATAACCTCAGGATTAACGCCAGTTATTTCTGAGGCCTTTTCTGGGGTATAGTTTTTACATTCTTCTTTTAATAATTCGAACACTGTGGTGACTTCAACTTCTCCATCCAAAGTATCCACGGTCCATCGACCTTCAAGTCTAGGAGCAATATCACCAAGCTCTAAAGTTCCATGTTTTCGTCGATCTCTACCAAAAGGTTTTTCTGCTCGTCCTGTTCCTGGCGCTTGAACAATTTTATTAGTTGTTTCATCCCACATGTAATAAACATTGTCGGCCACTGCCAATAAACCATATAAGGAGAGATGCTCTCTTCTGAGAAACTCTTTGGTGTCTGTTCTAACCAATAAAGGCAAATCCGTTTGCTCCTTAATGTAGTCTCCCTGATAAAGATTTTCTTTTACAATAACTTCTACCATAGACATAGCCAGAGCAGCGTCAGTGCCTGGTTTTGGGTTTAGCCATAAACTTGAGTGCATCGCGGTGGGGTTAAATTCTGGTGCTATCGAGATTACTTGTGTGCCATTGTATCTTGCCTCCCAGAAGTAATGAGCATCTGGAATCCTGGTCACTGCAGGATTACTCATCCAAACAAGCACACATTTAGACTTATACACAGAAGCAAAAGTATCTCCAGTGTAAACCTGCCCAAGGGTCATATAAGACCCAGTTGGTAAATCACCTACTCCTGAAAAAAATTCTGGTACTGTCATTCCAGTGATGTTTGAAAATCTTAAATGAGCTGCAAAAGATGCCATCTTGATTGACATTTGTGTGCCACTTCCATAGGAAATACATTCTGGATTATATTCAATCGCATAGTCTAAAAACTTATCTGCTATTTCTGTTGTTGCCTGCTCCCAACTGATTCGTTCCCATCGACCTTCACCGCGATCGCCTATTCTTTTTAGTGGATATAAAACACGTTGCTTACCGTACATGTATTTGTGATGACGCATACCTTTTTGACAGCCCCTTGGTCCAAAATCAGGAGCATCACCAATTTGTTCATATTCTCCTTGCTGTTCTTCTCTCCAGACGACACCATTTTTGATGTAGACATTGAAAGCACATGTGCCCGAACAATTAGTCCCATGGGTGCCTCTTACTACCCTGTCCCAAGTCCATTTTTTACGATACAAATCCTCCGATCCTTTATAAGAATTGTTAGCAAATGCTTGATTTGGATTAGCGTAGTTGAGAAGGAGTCCTAATGAGGTCGAACCTTTTAGGAATTTTCTTCTATTTAGTTTAAGTGAAGTGCTCATTTCTCATGAAATATTCTAACTTAAATCTAAATATTTATAATTCGTTTATGTAAGAAAGTTAAAATAACAAATCAAGGACTCAAGGTATTTACCGAGATTAAATGTGATATAACAGAACTATGATTAGCTATAAACAAGCCATTGAAATCATTCAAAGCTCTATAAAGCCTTTAAAGGTTAGTAAGAGCGATATTCACAGTGGCTATGGTGTTCTTGCAGAAGATTTATTTGCAACATCCGAAATTCCTGAGTTTTCAAATTCAGCAATGGATGGCTTTGCTCTTAGTTCTGCTGAAACAGCAGAAGCTTCAGAGAGTAAACCCATCGAATTTGAAATTATTGGAACGATATTCGCAGGTGAATCACCTCCTGAAACTAGTTTACCTTTGAGTACCTATGAAATTATGACAGGCGCAGTTGTGCCCAAAGGTTTTGATAGTGTGGTCCCAGTGGAGCAAGTTACTACGATTGATCGAGACGGTAAAAAATTCTTAGTCATAACTGGCAAAGTCTCTAATGGTCGTAATGTGAGGTTAGCCGGTGAAGATTTTAAAGCCGGCGATCTTATTTTAGAGAAAGACAACACGATCGAGCCACATGTCATGATGTCTGCGATTGCCAATGGCATAAAATCAATAAAGGTATACAGCCCACCAAAAGTAAGCATAGTGACCACTGGAAGTGAATTAGACAATAAAGACGGTCCGAGTATTGCTAATACAAACGGTCCATATCTAGAAGCTTCACTTCGACGTTCCGGAATTATCATTCATCAGAGTTTTCACGTAAAAGATGTGAAAGAGCAAATCAGAGACCGGCTGCAACAATCAATCGATCTTGGCTCAGATATGATTATTACCACGGGAGGTGTTTCTGCAGGGAAAGCTGATTTTGTGCCTTCGGTATTGGCTGAAATGGGTGCTGATATTCTCTTTCATAAAGTTTGGATCAGACCGGGTAAACCCATACTGATGGCGGTCTTCTCGAGTGGGCAAATCGTCTTTGGTCTTCCTGGTAATCCTGTTTCTGTTGCTGTTGGCTTAAGATTCTTTGTTAACCAAGCTTTGAGACTTATGCAAGGTCAGAGCCTTGAACCAAAAATGAAAGCAATTAATAAAAGTGAATACAAAAAATCAAAGAAGTTCTGTTTTTTTGCAAAAGCTCATACAACCGTTAATGCTCAAGGCATTCTTGAAACTAATATTTTAAGCGGTCAAGAATCATTCAAGCTAAAACCCTTTAATCAAACCAATTCTTGGGCGATTATTCCTGAGGGTCTAGACGCACTCAAAAAAGATCAAGAAATAGAAATAGTTCCACTCAATATGGGAGAGTCGATCAATCCCTGAATCTATTTATTCAAGGTTTAGAAAGGATTAGTTCTTCAGCTTTATTTCCAAATTTGATAGCTGTAAGTATCACCACAAAAGTAAATATGGGCTCACCGGCATTGCTAAGAATGGGACCAATTGGTGTTGGTTGAGCAGCAAGCAACATAATGAAACAACCTACCGCGAGCCAAGGCCACTTATGTTTTATCCATATTGCTATTCCTGATGCCAGAAGTATTAATGTAAGAAGTATTGCGGCTGCTGGAGACACTCTTGTGCCTATACCTTCTAATCCTGGAGTACACGCCTGTCCGACCGGGACCTGTGTCACATATCTGAGAGTTTCGCCATAACACGCGGGGTAAAAATCTATAATAAAAATGTGTCTGAAGTCTTCTATTATAAAAAACACCGCAAGAATACAG
>Ga0209034_10000467_pt1 | contig 20329 bp, 22 predicted proteins | sample MarorgKNORR_S2LV_2_FD_188219 | JGI IMG/M metagenome (GOLD analysis project Ga0209034, IMG submission 188219) | Marine microbial communities from the Southern Atlantic Ocean, analyzing organic carbon cycling - 250m_A/KNORR_S2/LV (SPAdes) (version 2) | ecosystem: Environmental > Aquatic > Marine...
GGGATGCGGGATACCCGGATCGACGTTGGCAGTGAAATCGTATTCGAGTCCTTGCAAAGTCGTCCAAAATGTCATGGGTTTGTAGTCGACGAGCTCAATTTTTACAATGGATTTAATACTCTTAAACCCATACTTCCACGGAACGGCAAGACGAATCGGGGCACCGTTTTGTTTGGATAAGGGATGCCCATAAATTCCTGTAGCGAGAAAAGTGATTTCATTCATCGCTTCTTCTATCGTCAATGCTTCGGTGTAGGCCCAGGGTTCCCAAAAAGCTAGTTGCCCTTGTGCGGTGAACGGTTGATAAAAGGTTTCCATTTTGACATGGGTCGCGGATGATTTTGGTTCCACCAGTTTTAACAGTTCTTTAAATGCAAACCCCGTCCACGGTACCGCCATCGCCCAGGCTTCGACACAGCGAAGACGATACAGTCTTTCTTCTATCGGCATGGTTTTTAACAGATCGTTGATGTCGAAAGTTTTGGGTTTGTTGACGAGTCCTCCGACTGCCATTTTCCACGGTCGGGTGGTGAGTTTTTGAGCGTAATTTACGGGATCTGTTTTGTCGGTACCGAATTCGTAAAAATTATTATAAGTTCCCGCAATTTTTTCATCGGTCATGGGTCGGTCGAGTTCGAAATCCGAATTGCGCTTGGCAGGGTAAATCGATTTTTCCGTATCGTTCCATTCAACTCCTGGTAGAGATTTTGGAGGGGTGGAAGGCCCGCACCCGTATAACGCGCCTACCGTCACCAGAGAGGTTAGGGCCGTACCTTGAATGAATTCCCGTCGTCGTAAGTAAGCAGATTCAGGTGTAGCGAGATTTTCAGAAATCTGCCAGTCTTTTTTCTGGATAATATGAGCCATAGCTTTTAACAACCAACCCAGTCATCAATAGCTTTTAGATACTCAGGCAGCCCTTTATGAATTGGAATGGAAATAATTTCTGGAACGTCGTAACTATGGTTTTTTTGGACCCAGTTTTCAAGTTCCTCATAATTTTGCTGCAGAGTTTTAATAATTAACAGAAATTCATTATCTACATGAATTTTTCCTTCCCAATGGTAAGTCGATTGGATGCTGGGAACAGTATTGACACAAAAAGCGAGTTTTTGTTCTACTAGGCCGCGGCTTAATTTTTCTGCTTCTTCTTTTGACTCTGTGGTAATAAAAATAACGCAGTACTCATTCATGCGTCCCTCCTTGATCATAGTACAAACTTCAGTAAATAAAATCCTAACACGAGCAAAACGAAAAAAACGATACTGAATAAATTAAAATACTTTTCTATTAATGCTTTGATGGGTGGACCAAATTTGTAAATTAAAAATCCGACCAGAAAGAAACGTGCAGAACGACTTATTGCAGAAGCCATTATAAAAGTTGGCAGATCAATTTTAAATGTTCCGGCAGCCAGGGTAAAAATTTTATAGGGAAGGGGAGTAAAACCTGCGGCAGCAACTGCCCAGCCTTGGTGTTTATTATAGAGTCCGCCAATTTTATCGAATGTTTCTTGTAAATGATAGAAGTCTACAATCCTTTGCCCAATTAGATCCATAAACTGATATCCAATTAAATAACCAAATATGCCACCGAGGACCGATGCAAAGGAACAAAAAAGTGCAAACCGTATCCACAATCTTGGAATGGCCACCGTCATTGCAATTAACAAAATATCGGGAGGGATTGGGAAAAACGATGATTCTACAAAAGCAATAACACAAAGAGCAGGCAAAGCGTAGGGTGTTGTTGCCCAGTGCAAGACCCAATCATATGCAGATCTAAAAAGTTTCATGTGACGAATTTGAGTAAGGGTTAGACGAGGTTTATGGGATCAACATCGATAGTGATTTTAGCTTTGTCGTGGGTTTTAGTTTCTTTTAGCACGCAACATTTTAACAAAATGTTTTGTAATTGCTTTATATTTTTGCCGCGTAATATCAAATGCCAACGAAACTTGTTTTGTAACCGATAAAGTGAAGCCTTTGAAGGGCCAAAAAGTTCTACCGTTTTTTCTTTCGATACGAGTCGAGAAAGGGATTGTTGCAGTTTGCTAATAGTATTTTGCCCATGAGTTTCATTTTCGCAGATGATTTCTAAAACAATCATTTTTGTAAAAGGAGGATAATTCAATCGTTTTCTGATTTTAAGTTCTTTGTCGTGGAAGGCTTTTACATCATGTTCCATAACAAACTCAAACATATAATGGTCTGGGTTGTTGGTCTGGACGATGACCTTTCCTGGCAATTTTCCACGTCCAGCCCTCCCTGCAACCTGTGTCATCAATTGGAATGCTCGCTCGCAAGAACGAAAATCAGGGATGTTTAATGCAAGATCGGCAGTTACAACCCCGACTAATGTTACGTTGGGATAATCATGGCCTTTAGTTATCATCTGTGTCCCAATAAGGATATCAATCTCGCCAGATTGCATTTTGCGGTGCATGTTGACAAATGCTGATTTGCTTTGTGTGGTATCTCTATCCAGACGACTTACTTTCGCATTGGGAAAAAGTTTGAGTATTTCTTCTTCCAATTTTTGGGTACCAAATCCACTAAAGCGAATGACTTCCCCTTGGCACTCGGGACAATAACCAGGCATGCTGGTAGAAAAATTACAGTAATGGCATAGTAGTCGATTCTCCTTGCCATGAAAGGTTAGAGTTACACTGCAATGATTGCATTCTAATACAAAACCACAGTCGGGACAGTATACGAATCGAGCAGTACCTCTCCGGTTTAAAAATAGGAAGGTTTGCTCTTTTCTTGAGAGCCGGTCGCGGATGGATGCGAGGAGTTGCCCGGAAAGGATGGAGAAGTTTTTAAACTCTTTTCGCTCTCTTCTCATATCTAATAAGCTGACTATGGGAAGCATGGAATCTCCCACTCGTTTTTCTAAGGAGAGATATTGATATTTGTTGAGCTGCGTATTGCGAATCGATTCTAAAGAGGGTGTCGCTGAACCCATTAGAATTAATGCATTTTGTGACCTGGCTCGCATCACAGCTGTATCCCGAGCATGATAACGGGGTGTAGAGTCTTGCTTGTAGGAACAATCATGCTCTTCATCAATCACAATGATTCCCAAATTAGTGAACGGTGCAAAAACAGCGGACCGAGCTCCCACAGCAATAGAGACCTGTTTAGCGTGAATCTTTTTCCATTCTAAAAATCTTTCTTTCTTTGACAGCCCGCTATGAAGAATTGCCACTCGATCGCCAAAACGTTGCCGAAAACGTTCTACCGTTTGAGGTGTCAGTGAGATTTCAGGAACCATCATGATGGCGGTTTTACCCTGCTCAAGAACTTGTTGAATGCATCGTATATAGATTTCAGTTTTTCCGCTCCCGGTTACACCTTGCAATAGATAGGATTGAAATTTTGATTTTTTAATAACTTCGCTAAGTTTTTCGAAAACTTGTTTTTGTTCGGGCGTGAGCTTTAAAGAGGGTCCAATGGGTTGATTCGATGTGTCAACATGCGTTGCTCGTTCTAATTTCTTGGTAAAGATTTCTATAAGTCCTTTTTCTTTTAAACTTTTGAGGGCAGATGAACTTCCCGGCACACTTTTTTCTAAATCTGATGTGCTAGTTTCTCCTTTTATTAATTGATAGTAGACTTTTTTTTGTTTAGGACTACGTGTAAGCAGTTTTTCTATTTGATTGGGTTCTTGAAAGTTATGATTAATTCGGACGGTTTTAATATATTGGTAACGGACTGTACTTTTAGAGATTGACTCCGTTGAGTTTAGAAGGCCGTCTTTCACTAAATGGGCTAGGCAATAGGCATTGAATTTTTTCCCCAGTCGTTTCTTGCATTGCTTGATAGTTGCTTTCTGATGCTCTTGAATATATTGCAAAAGAAGCATTGCTGCCTTTGAAATACCGTCTTTTAATAAGGCATCCATACCTATTTTCGTAAGCGAAAATTCTTCTCGGCTTTCATCATCTAGTCCTGCCGGAAGTGCTGCTCGGATTGCTTCTCCCCACGAGCATTGGTAATAGCTACTAAGCCATTTTGTCAGCGAAAGAATTTCAGTGCTAATAATAGGTTCTGTATCGGGTAAATCGCTGAGGGATTTTAACCGGATTTTTTTATCCCATTGCGAAGTCAGATTAACAACATAGCCCGTGATCCGGCGTCTACCGAAAGGTACGAAAACCCGCATTCCTACCTCAACCTTACCTAGAAATTCTGAGGGAATTTTATAGGTAAAAACTTCTTTTAGGGGTAGATTAAATGTTACTTCTGCATATGGTTTTTGGGAGGCGGGAGTCACTATTAAATGTTTCTAGTAATCTTTAGAATGAATAGAAAAGAGTTTCTATATTTTTTTAAATTGTACCATTCACTTGCCATAGAGCCAATTGCCAATAAACCTTAAGCCCTCATGAATTATCAAAAAAGGATAAAAAGAGGGGGATTGCTGACTTAGTTTTCACATTACTATATATTGCCCTTTTTGTTTTGATTGGTTTTTATGAATATCATAAGAGTCAATAAATGTTGACTCTTTATTTGTTTTCCTTTAACCTCACTGGCTTCACAAATAGTTTTGAGAAATGTTGTTTGTAAAAGGGGTTAAGCCATGAAAGTCGGAGATAAGGTAAAATTTAACTTTGCAGGAAAGAAAAAGGAAGGTACCGTTAACAAGTTGTTTGAAAAGAGTGTTTACTTGAAAGTGGATTTCGATAAGGATAAACAGAAAACCGTCAAACGAAAGCTCAGCGAAATTGACGGCAGTAAAGCAAAGAAGAAAAAATAATCAGACTATGTCTGTTAGCTTTAAGGCCTGAATCGCGCTAGAGAAAGAATTGAACCTGATTCATCAGCCGGGGTATTAATTTAGGTCGATATAATCTTTGGTCAAACTCTTCCAACCTTTTTTTATTTTCCTGATAACAAAGATTGATGAATGCTTTGGGGCTCATAGAAGATTTTTCTATGTCTGCGGCTTGTATGGTAAAGGACTCGCCTCCCATCTTTTTTAAATCCATAAGCCTGCTCCACCCTGCAGAGGCAAAAGCTAGTAAAGTGTTTAACCAATGTATTTGAGGCATAGGAAAGCTGCGACAGTGGCGCATGTATAAAAGCCAATTATGGATGAACATTATATGTCTTGCTTCTTCTTCGACAATTGGTTCCATCACTTCTATCAAGCTTGAAGGGTAGTCTTTTGATGCTTTTGAGATCTGAATGAATCCGAAAGCGAAAAAGGAATCAATACACTCCCCGGCACCTGTCGACATAAAACTTTTTTCCAAATCATCTTCAAGCGGTTCTTGGGCTAACTCTTTAAAAGGAATTTCATATTGTTTTAAAAAACATCTTAGGATATCCGCGTGACGACCTTCTTCATAACCTTGAAGTTCGATAGCTTCACGAATGAGAGGGTCATCAACTACCTTTGCATAGGCTGAAAGTTTCAAGCCGACACGGGTCTCTGTGAATATAGCGTAGTCCCAAATTGGAAAACCTTTAAGTTTTTCGATAGTCTCTTCATTTAAATCAGGCCAGTCCAGCTCTTCAGGGGTGAAAGGTTTGTGGGTTTCTAAGAACTGCCTGCAAAAAATTTCTTTATGTTCTTCAGTGCCAGCTTTGACCTTCATAATTATTAAATTGATGTCTTAATAATAAGTTTTAATTTTAGAGTTTTTCTTAAGATTTTCGATGTAGTCTCTAGTTGCCTGGGAGACCTTTTTGTTAACCAAAAACTGTTCAATTTTGGTTTTTTCTGTTTTAAAAGGGCTAAGCTTAACTGGCTTTATATCAGTTACTTTAAGCACGTGAAAACCGTGTCCGGTTCGGAACATATTGCTGACTTCACCGATTTTCATTTTAAATGCGCGCTTACTGAATGCCGGTAGCATCCCCTTGCGGGTAAAATATCCCAAGTCTCCTCCCTTTGACGCCAGGCTATCTTGGGAATGCCGCTTAGCCAGAGCAGCAAAGTCTGAGCCGTTTTTTATCTGATTTAATATTGATTCAAATTTTTTGATCACAGCTTGTTCCCCGGCTTTCCCTTTTGAAGGTTCAAACTTTAGAAGTATGATGCTGGCACGGACTTTTTCAGAGCTTTGAAACTTGCTTTTATTTTTTTCGTAATAGGCCCGAGTATCCTTTTCATCAATTTTGATCTTCGGTTCGATTTCGTTTTTTATTAACTGATCCATAAACATATCAACTTTAAGTTCTTGCTTATATTGATCGATGGTCATACCTCGATTTTTGAGCTGGTGCTCGAAAACGGAATCAGATTTAAATTTTGCTTTTACTGTTTCCAATCTATCAGATAACATCTTTTCAGAGACCGTTATCCCAGACTCTTTGGCTTTAAGGACCAACAGGGTACGTCCTATTTCATCATCAATGAGTGTTTTAGCGGCCGCTTTTTCCTGGTCATTGGTTAGAGGAGTTCCTCTTTTTTTATATTTAGCGGCGGCCTTTTTTAGTTCTCGGGAAATTATGTCTCCACTTATATCGTGGTTGTTGACCTTTGCTACTACTTTGGGCAGTTTAATACTGAGTTCGTCATGCTTATGACCCGAATGGGCCCAAATTACTGTGGGTTGATTAGTCGTAAAAGTACAAAATAAACATAGAAAAATTGAAGGAATGAACCTTTCCATTGAGGATTCCTTTCTGCAATAGAGGGTATGCAAATTTATGGTATTTAAAATTAAATTTATCATTCATAGAGGTGTTGTCAATGGAATTATTTAGATTTAAAAAGTATTACTGAAATGGTGCGCAGGGTTTAATTGAGAGTATTTTTAAAAACAGATTTAATGAATGGGGAGGACCGTTCGAAAGCCGTAAATTTTGTTTTTAATATGCGGATAATTGCGGGCTCGTTTTACTACTTTTACACTTTCAATACTGTTTACCCAAGAACCTCCTCTAAGAACCTTCATTTTTAAGGGGCCTCGGGGGCCTTCTGGATTGATCTCAGGGCTATTTTTGTAATAATTTTCATCATACCAGTCCAGACACCATTCCCATACATTACCGGCGGTATTGTATAAACCAAATGGACTCACCCCAGAGTGATAATAATTGACTGGAGCGGTATGTGAATAGTTATCATTTTTGCCGAAAATATTAACAAAGAAAAAGAAAAATCCTTTATCAAACTTACCTCCCCAGGGCCAAAGGCGGCCATCATTTCCACGGGCAGATTTTTCCCATTCAGCTTCGGTTGGTAGACGGTGACCTTTCCATTTCGCGTATGACATAGCATCATTCCAACTTACTCCTACGACAGGCTGTTCTGAATCATTGAAGCGTGAGTCGTCCCAGAAAATAGGTGCGGGATGGCCTGTAGCATCCATAAACATCTGATAGTCCTGATTGCTGACTTCATATTTGTCGATATAAAAGCTTGAGGTATACACAAAGTGCATGGGTTTTTCATCGTTATTTCCTGACGAAGTTCCCATCTGAAAATAACCCTCTGGGATCAAAACCATGCCTGTTGGTATTTTTTCCTGAGCTTGCGCAGACGAAGGGAAAGAAAGAATTACGGAAAGGATAAGAGGTAGTATTTTTGGAAATCCCATACAGGTAATACCTGAAGGAAGGTGCATTACAAATTAAAAAAGCTAATATGAGTTACCAAATCGCGTTTGGTTTCAGGGGCTAACTCTTCATAGGCATCTAGGTTTTCGATATTTATCCATTTGTAATGCCCGTTCCAACAATTGAGAGTTATAACATTATTACCATACCAGTCCATGGTGCTATTCAAAAAAATAGGTCCCTGGCATTTTTGACACCGGCCATGAATCTCATGAATGTTTTGATGCTTTTTCATTAATTGCCTGATCTAAGGTAGAAGAAAGTTTCTTCCATATTGTTATCCTACATTCATAAATTAAATTATAATCAGCCCGTTTGCGCAAGTTTATTTCAATATTTTATCGAATTAAAAGCCCTAAAACCCTTAATTTGTCAAGGCATTTCTCCCGATCAAAGCCTGAGGATAATGAATCTATTTTCATGTAGCAAAAAGATTTTTTTATATTATTTACTATGATTGGGGTGTTCATCTATTACTTTTTGTTCCAAGGGGTATCTGGTTTTTTTAAGGAGTAATTTCAACTCATCGATAGGAAGTCCTATGATGTTGGTTTTTGATCCCGAAAAAGCGCGTACCATAAAACCCCCTTTCCCTTGGATAGCATAAGCACCGGCTTTGTCCATGGGTTCTCCAGTAGCAATATAGTCTTTGATTTCCTGAATAGTAAGTGGTTTGATTTTAATTTTAGAGACCACATATTTGTCGAGCGATTTTTCCGGCCCCACTACACATATTCCTGTTACTACAATATGTTCCCTGCCACTCAACCTTTTTAAAATACGTTCCGCGTCTTTTTCGTCATCGGGTTTTCCAAATATTTCATCGTCTAGTGTTACCAAAGTGTCAGCACCTATGACCCAGCAGTTGGGGAAACTCGGTGCTATAGATTCGGCTTTTGCACGTGCTATATTTCGAGCATTTTCTTCTGGGCGTATTCCCAGATCCAATAATTCTTTTATGGAACTAGGTACCATCTCAAACTGGTCGGATATTTCTTTTAAGAGTTCCTGTCGGCGTGGCGATTGCGATGCCAAAACTAATTTAGAATTATTTTTAATCATAAGTGTGCCAACATACCTTAAACTCAAATTTCCAGCAAGTCCCTTAGTACGCAGGCCTTAATTCCTTTAATTATCAAAGTATGGCCAGTAATCCTTCTACCAAAAATGTTTTAACTCATCGTCTTCCAAGTAAGTAAGTGGAAATTGGTGCATAAATCCTATATATTTACTTCTTTTATTTTTTGATTTCGGGGGAAACATGGCGGGAGCGACCCATCAAATACAAATACGTCATATTCTTGTAGATAAAAAAGAAGTGGCATGCCTTTTAAAAGAAACCATTGAAGGTTTACCCAACGAAACTGCACGGGTGCAAATGTTGATGAAGTTAGCTGGAAAATACAGCATATGTTCAGTTTCTAAAGAGGATGGGGGTAACTTGGGTTGGTTAGAAGTTGGCTGGAATAAGAGTGATCCACGACAACCTCGTGGCGGTTTCAAATCATTAAGCAACGATGAGCTCAATGACTTTATAATGCAAGGGGTCGAGACTATGTCACTGAGTAAGGGCAATGTTTTTGGTCCGATAGAAACTTATGAGGGTTTTCACATTGGCATTATTTGCCAGGAAGTCAAGCTGAATCGGATTCTTTAACAGTAGTGGTAAGTTCTTCTGCTTCTTCGTCAATAAAGTTATAAGCAAAACATCCACTGGTACATCGGACCATATAATGGGGACATGACCGGCAGGGCTCTTTAGCTTGGGTTTTGTCAAATACGGTGTTTAAAAATTTTGAACCCATTTTTGCCATAGCGATCGAATTCACTTCCTTAAAGTCCGAAACATTCCCGAGTTTCAAATTGTGAAATGGGAAGCAATTGAAGCAATCTCCTTTTGAATCAATGTCCATGGGACTGCCATCCGCACAGCCAAAATAATAGTCGTTGTTTTTCCATTCTTCTGTTGGTGGAAGCTGTTTATTGCCGTGGAAGAAAAAGCGGTCGGTGAGAGAGAACTGGCTTTCTTGAATATCATCCAGAAAACATGGCGGAAACGAGCAGTCAAATCGGAAACACATTTGAGGGTACCGCTCAAGGATTTTTAGCATTTTCTGGCCGACTTTTGGGTAATCGCGGATTGGCAGATAAATATTTGCTTCGCCACCAATAATTGGAAATGCGGGACTTACACGAATTTTATATAGCTGATCTTTTGGAAGTCCGACCTTCTGATAGATGGCATCGATTTCTTGACACTGCTTTTCGAGATCTTGATCTTTTGAATAAAGATTGAGGCTGAAAGTGATACTGTAACCATTTGTTCGAAGCATTTTTTCAGCCACCTCTTTACAGCGCTCATGATTTTTTTCTGAAATGTTTTCTAGGGTCTGCCAATTTAAGAGAATAGCAAAAACCACATTTTTATTTCTCGCTCCCTTAGGCCCTGCCATTTCTAGCATCAGACCTAAGACCTTGTCTGGCATCAGACCATTTGAAAATACGCTAAGGTGGGAATAAGGCAGAATATCTTTGTAAGTATTTCTAAATATATCGTTGAACCGGGGATGCAATGTCGGCTCACCACCCATGAAATTGATGATTGGAGTGTTTTTTATTTTAGGGAGAAAGTCCTTGAGGAAATAATCATATTCCATTGACTTGCCGGGTGTTTTGACAGTCTCTTCCATGTATTCGTCTGCAAAACAATAATTGCATGTTAGATTACAATAACTATTCAATATAATGTTCAAGGTTTTCCTCCCAGAGGCATTTTAGATATCTAAAGTATACCTCAAGCCTTAATTTAAGGCGTTACTTTCGTATTGTTTTGGAACTCCCCATGATACCACACTGGCTTTCGATATTTTTCATGGATCAAATTTTTTCTTCCGCCGTATAATTTGAGAGGTGCCAGCCTGCACCACTAAGCCTAACTCGCAAGGATGAGTACGAACAACGTTTATAAACGCTTGAATGGCATTATCCTTGGCATCGGTTTCATCTTCGGCATCACAAGAATATTCCCATGTAGAATTTAAAGTTGGGATTTTTTCTAATCCGTGCTCTTCCAACCTTCCTATGACCTCAGCCAATACATCTTCGTTGAGTTCTTTAAATTCTGCTGCGACAAGTACTTTATACTGCAAGGGCCGCCCTCCTCTTTGATATTAAAAGAAAATTTTAAAGCCTAGTGTATAATAAGCCGTCTAGAAGGTGTAGTGTTTTCAAACCGAGTCCGGGCTATTTTTTCGCTATTTTTTCCTGACTTCCATTTTTGGGGCTTTCGCCCCGGCTGGAGCAGTCCATTTGTCTTCTTTTCAGCGGTTCATATCCAATATTTCCTGGAACTTTTTTGGTAAGGTATGTGTTCAGATCCTTCTATTTGGTGTATCTGTTCTTTTAGCGCGTTATCTTGGTAAAGAGAAGTTAGGAGTTTACGCAACCCTCCTGGTGGTTCCCACATTTGTCCGTCTACTCAACCAGTTTGGATTAGAATTTCTCATAAATAAAAAAATTCCAGAATTAAATGTGTTGGATCCAAGTGGAAAACAATCCCGCTATCTTATAAAAAGTTTATTGGCAATTCGGGCAGGGACATCTGTTTTTTTCAGTATTTTAATTTATGCGGGCCTTCCTTATTACTTGGATTTTATAGGAGCCCCTGAATTGGTGGAATACCGCCTAGTTTTGATTCTTTATTTTCTAGTTATTTGCTTCAATTCTTTATTAAGCACCTTGTTTATGACGCAGTTACGGTACCGAGTGGTTTCTATAACTGAAATAGGTTGTGCGTTTTTGAATCTTATTTTTCTTGCCGGATTTATTTTTCAAGATTGGGGAATTAAAGGCGTTCTGTATGCTTATATTATTTCCACAAGTATAAATATCATTATCTATTTTGGATTGGCATGGAACGGTATTAAAGGAGAGGTCCATGCCCCTGACTTTAAGGAAATGTATTCCTTGGGAGGGGCTACTTATTTGACCGCGCTATTGAGTCTCGGGTTGATTACGCAGGCTGATGTAATGTTGATGAATTATTTCCAAGTTCAATCTTCTGGGATCGGTTTCTACCATCTCGCTACTGGTTTGGGAGGCATGCTTGCTTTTGTTCTGGTTGGAGTAGGCCCTTTGGCCCTTTCTATTTTTTCTGAAATCTATACGCGAGGAGCGGAAAAGGAGCTATCTCAAATTTGGTGCCAAATTGTCGGATTTGTCAGTTTTCTTACAGTTCCTATTTTTGTATTTGCCTTTTTCCATGCAGAATCTCTAATCAGTTTTGTGTATGGCGAACAATTTCGACAAGCGGGTGATTTATTATCGCTCTACATAATTTTTGTAGGTAGTGCAACGATACTTGGGCTAGATTTTGTCACTTCCACCTTATTTGTTATGCATAGACGTAATACAGTAGTTAGAATTAATGTAGAGGGAAGTGTTTTGAATATTGGATTAAACTTGCTACTGATCCCGATATATAAAGAGAATGGAGCTGTAGTAGCTACAGGATTCGCAATGCTTTATATGGTTGGCCGCCAACTCTTTGTCATCCAAAAAAATATAGATATTTCACAAGTCTGGCCCATTATTGGAAGATGTCTTTTATTTTCTATAATTGCTGTGATTCCAACACTGGTATTGGACTTTTTTATTTTAGATCACATTTTTGGAAGTATTTTTATTTTTGCTTTTACTTTTTTAATAACCCTAGTCGGTTTTAAACCTTTTACAAAAACTCAGGCTCAGATGCTGAAAAATATTCATCCTAGTTTTCCGCAATGGATCAGTTGGTTTGTAAGAGCAAATTAAAACTTAAAAAGCATCAACATTTGCAGAGGGGTTTTGTTTCGTTTTATTTGCAATCGCCCAAATATCATTGCAAAAAAGTAGATTAAAAGGATTAAATAAAGAAAGTGGATAAGCGTGGCAAACTATCTGTCGAGATATTTCCAATAATTGCATACCTAAAGAAGTCTTCTTGGCTGGAACAACATATTCAGAACCCATCCAGACTTTTGAATTAAATCCTGTTTGCTTAAAACATTTTTTTAAACTGTAGAGGGTTTGTTCATTTACATGCACTTTTATATCAATTTCGGTGCGTATGGGTCTTGTTAATAAATTTTGTCGGAACAATCTGTTGATAAATTTATTGAGAGGTTGTTCCCAATATGGATATCCAAAATCGCCATACCATCGGTTGGGAGCTGTGTGGATGATGAGTTTTCCATCGGTTTTTAAGATGCGTCTGCATTCTTCAAAACATTTTTTGAGTTCTTTAGGGTACAAATGCTCTACAAGATCTGTCATAAATATAAAATCGAATGTTTTATCTGGAAAATCTAAACATGCGGCATTGGAATGCTTAGTTCTAATTTTTTCTTTCAATTCGGTGGGTTGTTTGTCGATGGCTTTTTTTGCTATTTCCAGGGCATCTTTAGAATAATCTATTCCAGTAACATTTGCACCTTTATGGGCCAAAGCAATCATCAAATCGCCTCGCCCACACCCAATATCCAAAACGCTATCCCCATCAGTCAAACCGCTTATGTTGATGGCATAAATAAATTTAGGGGCGGTTTTTTCTTTAGCAAAATAATGAGCGCCATCTGAGGACTCAAAATATTTTTTGTCGTAAACTTCGGGATCAACACCTTTTATTTCAGAGGAAGAAAATTTATTCGAATCGTTCATTTTTAGTTAGAATTTTGACTCATTAACTCTATAAAGATTCAGGTATAATCTTATTTTATTCAACGACTTATTATATGCTATTAATTTTAAAATGAAAAGATTGTGAAAGTGAGAGCGCTAGCATTTGAAGTCAATCACGAACTTTCTAGACAGTGCAAATTATTGAAAATTGAATTATTCAACGATATGATTTGGCTGGACTATATCGTAAAAAAAAGAAAAGAGGCTAAGCGAGTTTGTATATTGAAATAAATATATCGGATATTGAATATGGTTGAAAGAGAAGGATTTGAATTTTGCGGGAAACTCTTGGGACCTGGTAAACCTCCATTTATAGTGGCGGAAGTAGGGTTTAATCATAATGGAGATGTTGAGCTTGCAAAAAAAATGATTGAATCGGCTACTAAAAATGGAGCTGATGCAGTCAAGTTGCAAACCTTTGTGGCAAAGGAAATGATTTCTAACAAAGTGATCGTCGATGATCCTGATAGCCCAGGTCATGACATCCCTTTCTATGAATTTTTCCAAAGGTATGAACTTTCCCCATCTGATTATGAAACACTTTTTGCATACGCTAAAACTTTAAATATCCCTTTGTTTTCGACACCCTTTGATGAATCATCATTGGAGATGTTGACGGAATTGGGAGTGCCCGCTATTAAAATTGCATCTCCCGATCTCACATTCATTCCCTTTCTTGAAAGAGTTGCTGAAAGAGGCCTGCCTGTGGTTCTGTCAACGGGTATGGGAAACGAAGAGGAGATTTCGCAGTCTCTTAAAATTTTAAAACCAAAGTGCCCGATTATCCTTTTACATTGTGTGTCTAACTATCCTTCGAGTTACGGAGAAATGAACCTTCGATGTATCGAAACAATGCGGTCGAAATTCAAAGTGCCAGTGGGCTTATCCGATCACACAATGGGTAATTTAACGGCTGTTGTTGCAGCCTCATTGGGAGCAGTGCTGATAGAAAAACATTTTACATTAGATCGAAAATTACCTGGTGTGGATCAATCGATATCCATGGAACCGCAAGAATTAAAGCAACTCAAGACAGATCTAGTTGATGTAGCAAAGATAATGGGCGATGACAAAAAACAAATTCAGCCTTCAGAGACTTCTGTTAAACAGTCGGCTCGCCGAAGTCTGGTTGCTAGATTAGATATTTCCAGCGGCACCGTATTAACTTCAGAGATGATTTCTTTCAAGCGGCCGGGTACGGGAATTTCGCCTGCAGAAATAGATACTGTTTTAGGGAAACCGTGCAAAAGCGACATCCGCGCAGAAGAAGTCCTTACCTGGGATATGTTCTAGCCTATAAGCAAACCTTGGGCTTTATAAAGTTAATTCGATAATTCTAAATACCAAATCAAAACTAAAAACTAGATGGTATTCACCTTGTTGGTTGGAAATAATTTATCAGCTTAGAAATTTTTTTCTGTATTCACTAATAGCTTTATTTCAATTAGTACCCTTCCACCGCCATCGGCATAAGCCTGCGGCAATGCTACCGAGAATACAATGGGTGAGGGCAGAGATGGCTCCGGGCACAGTTGCCAGTGAATAGTCTGAGAAATTACTTCTAGCTAGCTCGGTAGCCAACCCCGAATTTTGCATTCCCACCTCGATAGAAATGGTTTGTGCATCTTGTTCTGGGAATTTGAGCATGCGTGATAAACAATAACCCAGTAAGAATCCAAAAAAGTGCAGAAGTACAACAGCTATTATTAAAGATGAACCGATTTCAAGAATTGCATCTTTTTTTGCAGCAATAATGAAATCGACAATGAAGACAATCGAAAGTACGGCAAGAAAAGGTGTATAAGGTTCGACCTGTTTTACCAACCGATTTAAAAATCGGTTTAATAAAACACCGGCAACAATAGGTAAAATTATAACCTTTATCGTTTTTATCAATAATCCTAATGTGTCAACGTTGAGAGATAAGCCTGTAAGCTCAAGCGAGAGAGACTCGATCCATAGAGTGGTGAGCAGTGGAGTAAAAATTACAGCCATCAGAGTGGATATAGTGGTCAAGCTTACGGAAAGGGCGACATTAGTTTTTGCGATAAAACAAACTACATTAGAAGCTGTTCCTCCCGGGCAGCATGCGACGAGAACCAGCCCAATAATAAAATCGATAGGTAAATGGAAAACTCGCGCGAGCATATATCCTAAAAATGGCATGACAGTGTATTGCAGTCCGACTCCAAATAAAATCGATTTTGGGATTTTAAGTACACGAGTAAAATCTTCGAAGCTTAGCGTTAGGCCCATGCTAAGCATGATGATTGCTAGAAAATATGGAATCCAGGTAGGCTGAAACCAAGTAGCAGTTTCCGGTTTCCATAAAGCTAATCCTGCACCGGTGAGCACCCAAACTGGGAAGAGATTAGCTAATGAAATAAAAAATTTTTCCAGAGAATTCACAAGGATTCAGGGTTTTTGCGCAATGATGCTTGAATAAGCCTCCCTTGCATCATCGTAATCCCGATAGCGGTGAATTCGCATTCCTTTAAAAATATCGAGTAGTTCGTTTGTATTGAGGGCCCATTTTGCATTGAACTCTCGGTATTTTAGGTAGTCGATATTATAGGTTTCAACTAAAACGATACCTTCTGGTTTGAGTGCATCGTAGAATTTTTTAAAAAGTCCCCGATTCATATAATAGGTGCAAATAATAAGATCGTAGCTGTTAGGTTCAAGTTCTACAGTTTCCAGATCCACAACTTTTGTTTTGATTTTGACATTATTTTTTGCCGCCAGTGCATGTGCTTTTTCCAATCCTTTTTCTGAAATGTCGAACCCTGTCACATCAAAACCCTGCGTGGCAAGGTAGACGCCATTTCTACCTTCTCCCATTGCTACATCGAGGGCTTTGCCTTTTTTGAGAATGTGGATGTTATCCACCAAAAACGGAATAGGTTTTTCTCCAAAGAGGTATACCTTCGTATCGTATTTTTTATTCCAACGATCTTTATCTTTGGGTTTGCTATCTGCGGGAGACGTGCAAATAAAAACAAACAAACCAATAACGAATAAAGCTTTTAATAGTTTGATTTTGTTGTGAAATTTCATAAGGTAGACTTTTAGAATTATCCTCTTATCTTAACGAATTGGATGTCCCTGTTCAACCTGATTTCCCCGTTTACTTAGGCTTGTCAAGTAGGTAGAATTGAGGGGAATCAAAATAAAAATTTAAAGAACAAATACCTTCTTAATGGAGTGGGAAATGTTTCGTGCATCAAAATGGATCCCGGTAATTTTAATAGTTTTTTTAGTATCAGTTTTTGCGTCCACAGCTTTTTCCATAGAGGTTGGGAAGCCGGTTGCCGAATCTCCGGATAAGCGATTTGCAAAGTTTCCAAATGGAAGCATTTTGGATCGAAAAACCAATTTGATTTGGATGGAAAAAGATTATTGGCAAATGGAAGCCAAATGGATCAATTGGTATAAAGCAAGAGAATATGCGCAAAAAATGAATCATAAACGATTTGGTGGTTATCAGGATTGGCGAATACCCACAGCAAAAGAAGCTGAAAGCTTATACGACCGTAGAAAACGGAATACGGATAAAGATGGTGATAAAATTTTTATTGATAGCATGTTTCCTAAGGGTGCAGGATGGAGCACTTGGAGCAGTGACGAAAAACGTAACAAGGCGATTACTGTATCTTACAAAGACGAGGGTGGTCAGGCCTATCAAGATAAAATTTCAGGGGTTGACGCCTTTTTAAGACTGGTAAGAAATGCGACACCCTCAACTAAAAAATAGCCCTGGATTTCTGATTTTTGTGTGTTCCAATGCGAAAAATAATTTTTTGTTTCTTCTTTATTCTCGTCCTCTTGACTTGGAGTCAAGTAGGTGCTTTCCATGCTGATATTTATGAGCCACGTGTTCCTGCTGAACTTTTGGAGGAACTTCAAGATATGGATAATCCTTTTCCGGCAACACCTGAGCGAGCCATGCTGGGAAAGAAGATTTATTTTGGCAAAGGCTTATGTGTAACCTGCCATAGCAAAAATGGTAAGGGGGTTAAGCTACCAGGTCATCCACCGAGAGATTTCACTGACAAAAAATGGCAGAAAACTCGCACCGATGGGGAATTAATGTGGGTACTAAGAAATGGTAGCCCAGGAACAGAAATGCCTGTTCGAATAGGTAAGGTAATCAATGAAGAAGAGGGTTGGAGTGTGATTCACTTTATTCGGACTTTTGCAGAAAAAAAATAATTTTAAAAATAAACGGAATACAACAGAAATGAAATATAAGATTCTAAATTCTGTAATGAAGAAGCCAGCATTAAGAGTTTCTGTATTGCTTGGTTTTTTTATTTTTAGCATGTTGGCTGAGGTCTGGGCGGGATCCCCTATGGGTCATGGGCGAAGGCAAAACTCAAGAGCATTCCAAGGCCACCACGGGCAAGGTTTTATGGGTAAAGGAATTTGTCCGCAAATTAGAACGACCGTTCAGGCACCGGATAATATTTTGACTCAGCCTAATCCACTTGAGAAAAACCGAGAAAATATTTACGCAGGAGAGTCCTTGTTTCAAATTGAAGCCCAGCCAACGGCTTGTAAAATTTGTCATGGTGTAACGGGAAACGGATTTGGAATTATGGCGCAAGGATTGAATCCTCCTCCCAGAAACTTTACATGTCGCTCAACAATGGAAACTATTTCAGATGGCCAATTATTTTGGGTCATTCGCAATGGTTCTCCCGGGACAGGAATGCCTGCATTTAAAAATCTGAAAGATCGTGAAATCTGGAAGATTGTTCACTATATAAGAAAACTCTCTTATAAAAAACGTTAATGCCAAAACCGATCGTAATTTTTGTTTTGACGTTAAATATTTTTTTTTATTCTACTTTGTTTGCAGAAGAGAAACCTGTTTTCATAGAAGCCGTTAATTATAGTGGGGGTTCAGAAAAAAATGTAAAACTAGTTTCGGGAATTTGTCCTCAAAACAGAAAAACTCAAAAAGCTCCGGGAAGATATCTCAAGAAAACGAATCCGCTCATTCCAACTAAAGAAAATATAGATAAAGGTAGGAAACTTTTTTTAAAAGATGCCAAACCAACTGCATGCAAACTATGTCATGGAAGTCAGGGAAATGGTAACGGGAGTCTTGCCAGAAGGATGGAACCGCCTCCGAGGAATTTTACTTGTGAAAAAGTAATGGGAGATTTACCGGATGGACAGTTATTCTGGGTAATTAAAAACGGTTCAAAAGGCACGGCTATGCCTGCGCATAAATTTTCTTTGAGGGATGATCAGGTTTGGCAATTGATTTTATTTATACGGAAATTTTTAGAGACTTAAACAAATAAATTTGTGAAGACATTAATTAATTTAGTTCAAAATTACACCCGGAGTTTAAATATGTTCAGATGGTTGGGTTTCTCTTTGGTCTTTTTCTTGTATTTCCTTATACCCTCCTCGGTTTTGGCAGGGAATGATGGTTTTGCTGAGAAGATTATTAATAGCCAATGTAAAGGTTGTCATAGGTTCGAGGGAAAACCAAAATCCAAATTTGAGCTTAGAGCCCCTGATCTAATGTGGGGAGGTGTAAAATTCCAGAGACCTTGGTTGGTTCGGCGATTGTTGGGGCAAGAAGATAATCTCTATCCTTACTCATACCGCTGGGATAAATTACGCCTATCATTGAAGCATATGATTTTGACTCGGGAAGAAGCAGTCATAGTTGCAGATTATATGGAAAAAAAATTCCTAGATTCCCGTGTTAAAAAAAGTTTTGTAGATATGTCGACCTTTACGCAAATGGAGGCAAAATTGGGAGGCAAGATATTCCGAGAATATTCTTGTCTGGGTTGCCACCAGATTAAAGACAATGATGGGAAATTGATTGGGGGTCCCATCAGCGTAACACTCTTTGATGCGGGAAACCGTTATACCCTGGATTGGTTGAGCCGATTTGCAGAAAACCCGCAGGATTTCACACCACATAGTGGAGAATATATTGCCGATATCAGCGAAAGGAAGGCGCGACATTTGATTGGCTATTTAATGACTTTGGGTGTTAATGATTTTAAATTTTATGAACCCTGGAAGTCGAAAGAATTTAAAAATGCTGATATTGAACGTGGGGCAAAAATTTACAAAGAGTATTGTGTGCAATGCCATGGAAAAAATGGAGGAGGAGACGGCCCAGGAGCAAAAGGGCTTAATCCAAAACCTGCTATTCATAATAAATTGCCTCTTAATGATTATCCGGATGATTACCTTTACAACCTTATTTTTTATGGAGGAAAAAGCGTCGGCAAATCGCCCAATATGCCGGATTGGGGTATGACTCTATCGAAACAAAGTCTAGCCGATGTAATTGCCTACCTTCGTTCCAACTTTAAGGGCGAATAAATTTTGAGATAAGCCGCTCCTGTAGTTCTTCCAAAAGCCGTTATCAATTCGCAGGCCTATTGATTAAATCAGTTTCTCTGCCAGTTGGGTTAGTGGCCAATGCCCTAAACTCAGTAATATCAAAGTCCTATCCAACCTTGAATTTACTTGCCTTATACACTATATATTGTATATAATTTTTTATGACACACAATATATTGTGCTATTTGGGGTAGGGAGCAAATTCAAAAGAACTGAATACTCTCATAAAATCTTTTTGGGTAATCAGTCTTTTTTGAACTGGTATTCAGTAAATTGAATTACTCCTTTCATCATTAAAACCCCTATTCGAAACCGGTTAATCTTCACTCATACGCTATATGTGTTTTCCCAAATTATCTTATTTTTGGGATCTGCTAAGGCTGTTATTTTTACTTATTGCGATTTTAGTCATGGTAAATTTAACAATCTATGTTCCCTTTACGCGCCTTGCGTCTGCTCAAGTGCCTCTGGAAGCTCAGTCGGAGAACATTGAGAAATCCCTTAGACAATCACTCCCCAAAGAATTTCCTTCCGACTCTAAAGCTCCAAAAATAAAAAATAAAACTGGACCCACCGGCAAAGCCTTCGCTGCGGGTCCTACATTTTTTCTCAAGAAGATCAAACTCACGGGTAACTCGGTGATAAGTGATGAG
>Ga0209034_10000469_pt1 | contig 20309 bp, 15 predicted proteins | sample MarorgKNORR_S2LV_2_FD_188219 | JGI IMG/M metagenome (GOLD analysis project Ga0209034, IMG submission 188219) | Marine microbial communities from the Southern Atlantic Ocean, analyzing organic carbon cycling - 250m_A/KNORR_S2/LV (SPAdes) (version 2) | ecosystem: Environmental > Aquatic > Marine...
GTTGTCGTTATAGTAAACGAGCCAAAGGGTGAGGAACATTATGGGGGGCAGGTGGCCGCTCCATTATTTTCCAAGATAGTAACTGGTGCTATGCGTATACTGAATATTGCGCCGGACGATATTCCGGCGGATCGGACGATGGAGATTTCCCCAATTAAATCATGAATACGGCGGAAAAACTGAATCCTAGCGCATCCCTTCTTAACTTGATTACTGGTTTAGTTGATTTACCTAATCCTTTACCTAAGGAATTCGATGTAAAAATTACAGGTATCCAGATGGATAGCAGGTTGCTGACGAAGGGCGATATTTTTTTGGCCTGCTTCGGACGTAATCACGATGCTCGGGATTATATCGATAAAGCTTTGAAATTGGGGTGTGTTGCAGTATTGGTTGAATCCGGAGGTGGTTGGGAGGGCTTTAGGGTTGATCGAGGCGTTGCCATAATCGCTGTAAATAACCTTTTTGCCAAGATCAGTGAAATTGCTGCACGGTTTTACTCGCGACCTAGCATGAGACTTAATGTATTCGGAATTACTGGCACTAATGGTAAGACCAGTTGCAGTCAGTTTATTGCGCAATCACTCACAGGCCTTGGCCACAAATGCGGGGTTATCGGCACCTTAGGCTACGGTGTTTGTGGTGAATTGAATGAATCTCAATTAACTACACCAGATGCGGTCTTTACCCAGAAGGCCTTAGCTGAAATGGCAGTAGATCGCATAGGCCCGGTAGCTATGGAAGTCTCTTCAGTTGGCTTACACCAGAAACGGGTCGAGGCTGTGCGGTTCGACACAGCCATATTCACCAATCTCACCCGGGACCACCTTGACTATCATGGGAGTATGGAAGCTTACGCCGAGAATAAGAAAAAATTGTTTACACGAGAAGATCTTCGTTGCGCGATTATCAACCTAGATGACCCTTATGGTTTGTCCATTCTTAACAACATTGAAAAAGAGGTGGATGTTGTTACGTACAGTATTAGAAATCCAAAAGCTAATGTTTACGCCGAGAACCTGTCACTTAACCGCAAGGGACTTGAAGCCGATATAGTCACCCCTGCGGGAATGGGTCATGTTTGTGTCAGGCTAATTGGTTATTTTAATTTCAGCAATCTTTTGGCTACTGTTGCTACCCTTGTTAATTATCTTTCGTGTAAACAAGAGCTTGACTTGGGCGAGCTCTTCAAAAATGTCTCTAACTTGAAACCTGTAACAGGGCGTATGGAGATAATTGGTGATGACCAAGAAATAACTGCTTTGGTAGATTATGCACACACACCAGAAGGGTTGAGGAGTGCATTGCTTGCGCTGCGCGATCACTTCGATGGCGACATCTGGTGCGTTTTCGGTTGCGGAGGGAATCGAGATAAGGGGAAGCGCCCGATAATGGGCGAGATCGCAGAACAAAACGCGAATCAACTAGTTATTGCCGATGATAACCCTAGGAATGAACAAGGAGAGGAAATAGTTCAACATATTCTCAGTGGAATCCGAAATCCGTCAGCTGTCAAAGTAATAAGGGACAGGGCGGAGGCAATAGATTATGCAATACAGAATGCGAAACCCGGCGATCTAGTACTGGTGGCAGGAAAAGGACATGAAACTTACCAGGACGTAGGAGGTAACAAAAACATATTCAGCGATGCAAACCAGGTACGGCTTGCTTTACAAAACCGAAGTATCAGTAACTGATTAGGGTTAGAAGGTTTGTTAGAAATGATTAATTTATCTGCACTTGCTCAAAAATTAGATGGTGAACTCATTGGTGGGGATATTGCATTCTCTCAACTATCCACTGATAGCCGGACGCTCACTCGAGGGGATATGTATTTAGCTTTAAGAGGCGATAGGTTCGACGGCAATGATTTTGTATCAGAGGCGATAACCAAGGGGGCATCGGGAGCGATCGTATCCAAGGAATTGGATATAGATTGTCCGATGTTGCGAGTATCCGATACTCATGCAGCACTGGGGGAGATCGCGAAATTAAACCGACTGAAGAGCTCAGCCAAAGTAATAGCCCTTACCGGCAGTCAAGGTAAGACAACCGTCAAGGAAATGATCCACCGGGTAGTCAGTAACCGAGCCAATACACTAGTTACTTATGCGAACCTGAACAATACGATTGGAGTTCCTCTAACGTTACTTAAATTGAATGAAAGCCATCGATTTGCAGTTATTGAAATTGGTGCGAACAATGCAGGTGAAATAACTTTCAGTGCTGATAAAGCGCTTCCAGATATCGCTTTGATAACCAATGCTAGTTCAGCTCACATTGAGGGTTTTGGAAGCTTGCAAGGAATCGTAGAAGCCAAAGGCGAAATCATAGATAGTGTCTCAGCACAGGGTACTATAGTCCTGAATGCGATGGACCCCAATGTGGGTCAATGGATAGAACGCGCAAACTCTAGGCGAGTAGTTTTGTTTAGTGCATGTAGTAGCGACACTTCTGTGAAATATTTTGCTAGTAAAGTGCTGATTGGAAATAGTGGCCTGGTATCTTTTACGTTAAATAGTCCAGTTGGCCAACGTAGGCTACGATTGAGGCTGCTAGGTTGCCATAATGTTAGTAATGCTATAGCAGCAGCAAGTACAGCAATGGAGGCGGGCGCGACATTGGAAGATGTTGAGATAGGCCTAGCGAGCCTAGGTCCGATTAAAGGAAGACTGGAAGCTAAACGAACAATATTTGATGGTCAGTTAATTGATGATACATACAATGCCAGTCCGAATTCTTTTTTTGCGGCAATTGATGTGTTAATGGGGTTCAGTGGTCTGAGAATCCTAGTTGCCGGTGATATGAAGGAATTAGGGCAGAAATCTGTTTCAGCGCATATGCTAGTAGGCAAATATGCGGCTATTGCAGGAGTTGACGAATTTTGGGCAGTAGGCGAGCAGGCTAAATTTGCAGTTCAAGCTTTCGGGAGGAGAGCGAGACACTTCGTTAGCAAAAATGATCTACTTAACGCGTGCAAAGAGATCGCGAATAATGAAACGGTGTTTCTTATAAAGGGGTCACGTGGCACACAGATGGAAACAGTAGTTAACGAATTGACTTTCAGCGAGGGCGAATAATGCTGGTTTGGTTATCGGATTACTTAATACAGTTTGATAATAACTTCACCGTTCTCCAATACATCACGGTAAGAGGAATTTTTAGTATTCTAACTGCTCTTGGCGTCTCGTTGATTATCGGTCCTTCAATGATACGACGGCTTAACTACCATCAGATAGGGCAGGTGGTCCGAGAGGACGGGCCTGAGACCCATTTTAGCAAGGCTGGAACTCCAACCATGGGAGGAGCCTTGATCCTAATCACTATCGCATTGAGCACCTTATTGTGGTCGGATCTTACCAATCACTATGTGTGGACTATTCTGCTGGTTACGATATTGTTCGGCGTTGTTGGTTGGGTTGACGATTATCGCAAAATTTTCCAACAAGACCCCACTGGCTTGTCTGCACGGTGGAAATATTTCTGGCAGTCAGTCATAGGCCTTACCGCAGCCATAGTGCTTTATTACACTGCATTGAGCCCCGTGGAGACACAATACATCGTGCCTTTTTTTAAAGACATTGCTATCGATATAGGTATTTTCTATATAGTGATTAGTTATTTCGTCATCGTAGGTTTTAGCAACGCAGTCAATTTGACTGATGGTCTTGACGGTTTGGCTATTCTGCCCACTGTAATGGTAGGTGGTGCTCTTGGTGTTATTTCTTATCTTGCGGGGCATAGTGAGTTTTCCGCATATCTCAATATTCCGAACGTAATTGGTTCTGGGGAGGTGGTAATATTTGCGGGAGCGCTGGTTGGCGCGGGTATGGGTTTTCTATGGTTTAACACATACCCAGCACAGATTTTCATGGGAGACGTAGGCGCTTTGGCATTGGGAGCGGCTCTGGGTGTAATGGCGATTGTCTCCCGGCATGAAATAGTCCTATTCATCATGGGCGGTGTTTTTGTAATGGAGACTGCATCAGTAATCCTGCAGGTCGCATCTTTTAAGCTAACCGGAAAACGAATATTTCGTATGGCTCCACTACACCATCATTTTGAATTAAAAGGATGGCCCGAACCTAGAGTTATTGTAAGGTTTTGGATCATAACCGTCATGTTGGTTCTGTTCGGGTTGGCAACATTGAAGCTGCGTTGAGCAGGTATGGGATAAAAGGTAGGTGGTGGACGAATCTTCAAACCCTGTTAGTGTAATTGTTGGATTGGGGAGCACCGGTCTCTCCTGTGCTAAATATTTCGCTTCGAAAGGAAAGAGATTCAAAGTCGTCGATAGTAGGGACAACCCTCCAGGTCTTTTGGAGCTAAAACAACAGCTGCCTAACGTAGAATTTGAACTCGGTGGGTTTTTTCTTAACACCCTTAAGAATGCGAGTGATCTAGTAGTAAGCCCGGGAGTGAGTTTAAAGACATCGGAAATTCTTGAAGCCAAGCGTGCCGGTGTGCCGATAACTGGAGATATTGATATTTTCTCTAAGTCGGTGACGACGCCCATCATAGGCGTCACAGGATCGAACGGTAAAAGCACCGTTGTAGCTATTTTAGCGGAAATTCTGGAAAGGGCTGGCAAAAAGTGTGGGTTAGGTGGAAACCTTGACGGCGCTAATTTCAAGCCTGTACTGGATTTACTAAGAGAAGGAAAGAAAGATTTTTATGTGATCGAGTTATCTAGCTTCCAGTTGGAAACCACTGAAAGGCTTGGCGCGGAAGTTGCAGTAATTCTGAATCTAAGTCCGGACCATATGGATAGGTATGAAAGCATAGAAGAGTATCACCAGGCTAAATTACGAGTTTTTAACGGTTGTAAACAAGCCTTGATTAATCGTGATGACGAGTACAGCTATCCACGACAGGAGCTCGGCGTGCCGATCAGAGACTTTGGGTTTAGTCGCCCAGAAGTGAATGGCCTGGGATTACTAGAAGAGGGCGGGGATCAATATTTGGCTTTTCAGTTTGAAAAAATCGTATCTGTTAATGAACTGAAGGTATTTGGTCAACACAATATTAAAAATGTGCTAGCAGCTGTGGGGTTAGCTATGGCGCTGGACATTAATATGAAATTTATTAAGGCTGCAATAAAGGAATTTGAGGGATTACCCCATCGATGCCAGTGGGTAGCGAACATAGGAGGGGTTGACTTCTACAACGATTCAAAAGGCACTAATGTAGGTGCCACTATAGTTGCGGTTGAAGGATTGGGTCAGATCATAAAAGGGCATGTTTTGCTGATTGCAGGTGGAATAAGTAAAGGAGCGAATTTTGGGCCGCTAGTCCCTATGATCAATCGTTGGGGCAAAGAAGTGATCCTAATTGGTCAAGATGCTGTTGAGATAGCAGAAAATTTTAATAAAGATATTAAGATCTACTTCGCAGACGATATGCGAGATGCCGTATCAGTTGCGTTTGAGCACGCCGTCCCGGGGGATGCAGTTCTTCTTTCACCAGCTTGTGCCAGTTTCGATATGTTTCAAAATTTCCAAGCCCGTGGTCAAGCTTTCATGCGAGCTGTTGGGCGTCTGTAGTGATTATGGAAAGCGCTGCAATCGAGAAAAAGGTTTGTTTAACGAACACTAGATCGTTGAACCCTCTCCTTCTGATTAGCTGCTTGCTGCTGGTCAGCGGACTGCTGATGATGACATCCGCATCAGTAGAAGTGGCGAATGGACAATATGCAGATCCTTTTTATTATTTCAGACGACAGGGTATCTTTGCGCTAATTGGTTTGTCCACTCTGATATTCACGTTATATGTTCCCATCAGCTTCTGGCAAAAATCGAGCTGGTTCTTGTTAATGGGCTCTTACGTACTTTTGATAGTGGTACTGTTGCCGGGAGTTGGGAAGATTGTAAACGGCAGCGCACGGTGGATTGATCTTGGTTTATTTAATCTCCAACCTTCGGAGTTGGCAAAGGTTTTCATCGTGATCTATCTGGCTGCGTTCCTGGAGCGACATTTGGAAGAAGTTCGAGAAAAATGGTCAGGATTTCTTAAACCATTGCTATTGGTTGGAGCCGCTGCTGCCTTACTTCAACTGGAGCCGGATCATGGGGCTATGATAATTCTCGTACTCACGGCTTTCTGCATGATTTTTCTTGCAGGTGCTAAGTTGCACCGATTCATATTTATGCTTCTGGTATTTTTAGGAGGTGTAATTTACCTTATATTCAGTAAGCCCTATGTGATTTTAAGATTTTCGTCCTACCTTAATCCTTGGGCGGCTGAATATGTTAACGATGGTGGTTATCAGCTCACTCAGGCTTTGATCGCTTTCGGCCGTGGGGAGCTGCTCGGTGTTGGTCTCGGCAACAGTATCCAGAAACTCTATTTTCTTCCTGAAGCTCATAACGATTTTGTTTTGGCTATTATCGGAGAAGAGTTAGGTTTGATTGGAGTTGCATTCGTAGTTGGGCTCTTTTGTCTCCTAATTTTCTACGCGTTTGCTATCGGTAAAGCTGCCGAGAATAAAGGCAACTTGTTTGCAGCATTCCTTAGTTATGGGTTGGCCTTTTTGTTTGCTGGACAAGCCATGATAAACATAGGGGTCAACATTGGACTATTACCGACTAAAGGATTGACGTTACCATTTTTGTCCTATGGAGGAGCTAGTTTAATAGTGAGCTGGTTCATGATTGCTTTGTTAGTGCGGGTTCAATACGAAACGGAATGCCTAGTAGGTGACCAGCCGAGTCAGGCTGCAATAAATCACAGAAAAGGCTAGCTATCGTGAATACCCAGAAATTAACTGTGTTAATGATGGCTGCGGGAACTGGTGGACATGTCTTTCCAGCGCTCTCGATAGCGGATGCTTTGACAAGTCGGTCAGTACATGTTGAATGGCTGGGTACGCCTCGGGGAATGGAGAATGACTTATTAAAAAGCACTCCATACATATTGCACCGCATATCGGTGAGAGGGCTGCGAGGTTCTGGTTTGCTTCATAAAACACTTGCTCCTTTTATGTTGCTGAGGGCCTTTGTTCAATCTATTAAGGTGATAAATAGGGTGAAACCGCACTGCGTTCTCGGAATGGGCGGCTTCGTATGCGGGCCAGCAGCTCTCGCAGCCAAACTACTGCGGAAACCATTGTTGATTCATGAACAGAATGCTGTGGCGGGATTAACCAATAGGATTCTAGCCAAGTTTGCAGATCGCGTGTTAGAGGCATTTCCTGGCACTTTCAGTACGAGTAGCAGGGTCAAATTTACCGGAAATCCTTTGCGACATACTATTGTTTGTTTAAATAAGGCTGAAATTACCCTGGAGCATCTGAATGAGAAACGACCTCTGAATATTCTCGTTCTGGGTGGGAGTCAAGGAGCAGCAGCGATTAATAAAGTTGTACCAGAAATGCTGATAAGTTGGCATGAAACTAATAGGCCGAACGTATTTCATCAGGCAGGCAGTGCCACATTTGAGGAGACTAAGCAACTTTATCGGTCATTAGGACTGCTTGAACGGGAAAACACTAGAAAAACTAGAGTAGTACCATTTATTGAAGATATGGCGGAAGCCTATGAATGGGCTGACCTGGTTATCTGCCGATCCGGTGCTATTACAGTCAGTGAGCTTGCTGCGGTAGGTCGTGCATCAATATTAATCCCTTACCCTTATCACGGGGACCAACAACAAACATTAAATGCTAGGTGGTTAACTCAAAAACATGCAGCCTACCTGATTAGTCAAGCGGAACTATCCCCTGAGACAGTCTTAGATATTGTAAGAGATCTGAATAGCCATAGGGATAAACTTTTCGATATCAGCAAGAGGGCTAGAACGATGGCTGTTTGCAATGCTAGCGATGTAATAGTTACTGAGTGTATGGAGCTTGCAAATGTCGGTTCCTGAGAAGTTGCACGTGATCCCAGAGATGCGACGGATTCGGAGAATACATTTTGTTGGTATTGGGGGGGCCGGAATGTGTGGCATTGCTGAAGTTCTGTTAAACCAAGGTTACAAGATCACTGGTTCCGACATTCGTAAATCTTCGAATACGAAGCGATTAATAACAATGGGGGCCAAGATACACATAGGACACCATGCGAAGAATATGAATGGCGCAGATGTGGTGGTTTATTCTTCCGCCATTGAGAGAACGAACCCGGAGCTCAAGGCAGCTAGAACTCAGTCCAAGCCGCTGATAGCTCGGGCAGAAATGTTAGCTGAACTCATGCGATACCGTCACTCCATCGCTATTGCTGGTACCCATGGAAAGACTACGACTACCAGTATTGTCGCCTCAATATTGGCAGAAGGTGGATTTGACCCTACGTTTGTTATTGGTGGCTTGTTAAATAGCGCCGGCACCAATGCTCAGCTTGGAGAAAGTCGTTATCTAGTTGCTGAAGCGGATGAAAGTGATGCTTCTTTTATGCATCTCCAGCCGATGGTTACAGTAGTAACTAATATCGAAGCGGATCACATGAGTACTTACGGAGGGGATTTCGAAAATCTCAAGAAATACTTTGTCGATTTCCTTCATAATTTGCCGTTTTATGGATTAGGGGTGCTCTGTATTGATGATCCGGCTGTACGACAAATCCTCCCCAAGGTGTCTAGACCGAAACTCACCTACGGATTTTCTAGAGATGCAGATTTCAGGATTACTAACCTGACACAAAAGGAAGGAGTCACCGTATTTCAAGTAAAAAGACCTGGTAGGAAAAACCCGCTGAAAATCAAATTGAACATTCCTGGCAGGCACAATGCGCTAAACGCTGCTGCTGCCATTGTTATTGCCACGGACGAGGGAATACGCGACAAGGACATTCGCAACGGAATAAAGAATTTTTCTGGGGTGGGGAGGCGATTTGAAGTACAGGGGGAGTTCCCTATAAGAGATGGAATGATCACCTTGATCGATGATTATGGTCATCACCCTACTGAAGTGGCCGCAACCGTTAAAGCTCTGCGCGAAGGTTGGCCAAATCACCGGCTAGTAATGATTTATCAGCCGCATCGTTATAGCCGGACCAAGGACCTTTACGAGGACTTTGTAGAAGTGCTTTCTGACGTCGATGTTCTGCTCCTGCTGGAGGTTTATTCAGCGGGAGAGAAAAGAATTGCTGGTGCAGACTCGAGGAGCCTATGTAGAAGTATTCGTCTGCGGGGGAAAGTTGACCCGCTATATGTCCAAAAAGAATCGGATGTACACGAAATTTTAAAGGACCTACTCCAGCCGGGAGATAAGGTGATTACACAAGGAGCAGGCAGTGTCGGATTACTTGCCAAGGAACTAGCTAACAAAGGGTTTTGCTAACTAGTAATTTGTTGATTTTTAAAGAAGAAATTGTGCTCTTTAGTTAAGAAAATAGCCCATGAGAACGATAAATAGAGAGGAAATACTAGCTAAATTAGGGCATGTAGTCGTGCTCAAAGGGGGACTGTCAGCAGAACGTGAAATATCTCTGAGAAGTGGCCATGCCGTGTACTGTGGATTACAGAGACTTGGTGTGCAAAGTTCGGTGATTGATGTAGGTGACAATATCATCAGTGACTTAACGAAAGTGAAGCCTGACTTGGTGTTTAACATGTTACATGGTAAGGGGGGAGAAGACGGTGTCATTCAGGGATTGCTTGAGACGATGGGTATTCCCTATACCGGGAGTCATGTTCTGGCGTCTGCTCTTGCTATGGATAAGGTTAAGTGCAAACTGATTTGGCAAAAATTGGGTTTGAATACAGCTGATTTCGTTGTTCTCAATGATCAAGTTGCTTGGCAGGGTGTAATCGATAAGTTTGGTAGAACAGTCGTGAAACCAGTTAACGGAGGCTCCAGTTTAGGAATTTCAATTGTGGATAACGCAGGAGATTTGCAAGAGGAGTACTTGGCAGCCTTGAAATTTGATAAACAAGTAATGGCAGAGAAATACATTGAAGGAAAGGAATTATCGACGCCTGTACTGGAAGATCAGTTGTTCCCGACAATTCAATTGGAAACGGATAGAGATTTTTTTGACTTTGAGGCTAAGTACAAAGATAAAAATTCACGAATTATTTGTCCGCCGGAACTAAGTGCGGAAAAACAAATGGAACTTGAGCTATTAATCAGAAATGCATACCAAAGCTTATGTTGCGCAGGATTGGCCCGGGTGGATGTTATGCAGGACTGCGAAGGTGAATTTTTTCTGTTAGAGCTTAATACCGTGCCTGGCATGACGAATCATAGTTTTGTTCCTATGTCCGCGAAGAAGATAGGTATAGATTTTGATGAATTATTATTAAGGATATTAGAAGTAAACTTAAAGCAGGATATAAAGTGAATCAATCCGATGGGGACATGTCAAAACGATCAGGAATTCGTGCAATGAGCAGGATTTCTAGTACAAATAATAGGTTACCTAAGCCTTTGAATCGTAACGTTATATTTTTGGTGCTGACAAGTTTCCTACTACTATGTCTCGGCTTATTGGTACAACAAAATTTCTATAGTGTCACTGAGTTTATAAACAGGCCAATATCCAAAATAAGAATTGAGAATCAATGGCAACATGTAAGTGAAGAAGAGATTAGCGCGTTGTTGGCAGAATATATGGACGCGGGGTTTTTTAATTTTGATATTGCTGGTGTTAAGAAGAATTTAGAACGACATCCGTGGGTCCAGCGAGCAACTATTAAAAAATTGTGGCCTGAGAGTATTTCTTTGCATCTCACCGAACAAGTTGCTATAGCGCGATGGAATAGCTTGTTATTACTCAATCAGAATGGAGAAGTATTTAAACCAATCGGTACAGAAAGGTTAATTTCCTTGCCCTTATTAAAAGGTCCCGAGCAATCCCAGATACGGGTTATGAAACAGTATCAGGGTATTAGTCAGCTGCTGTTTCCCTCTGGTTTGCGCTTAACAGGATTAACTCTCAGTTCTAGAGGTAGTTGGGAGCTCGAGTTAAATGATCAGCTGAAAGTGACCGCAGGCCGCACCGATGTATTTGAGAAACTGCAACTTTTTGTTGAATTCTATGTTGGTCAACCAGTGGCGCAGACAGCAGGGTATAGGTCGATCGACTTGAGGTACGAAAATGGGATGGCGATCCAGAGCACGCATCAGAACACAGCAGGAGTTGCGATCCGATGATTATGAGCAAACTTGATTTTTCTTATGAGCCGAAAGTTAATTGGAGATAGCTGGCAATGAATGAAGCGGTCGGCGAAAACCTAATTGTTGGGCTCGACATCGGTACGTCGAAGGTAGTGGCAATCGTGGGCGAGATCAAACCGGACAATAGTCTAGATATTGTCGGTATTGGTAGCTATCAATCAAGGGGCCTGAAGAAAGGCACAGTAATAAATATCGAGTCGACTGTTGAATCTATACAGCGCTCTATAGAGGAAGCTGAATTAATGGCCGGTTGCCAAATTCATTCAGTATATGCAGGTATTGCAGGAAGCCATATTCGTAGCATGAACTCCCACGGTATTGTCGCTATTAGGGATGGCGAAGTGATGAAACCGGATATTGAGAGAGTTATTGATGCAGCACAGGCAGTTGCAATACCAGCAGACCAGAAAGTACTTCATATCTTGCCCCAGGAATACATCATCGATACCCAGGAAGGAGTCAAGGAACCCTTGGGAATGTCCGGCGTAAGACTAGAGGCTAAGGTACACCTGGTTACGTGTGCTATTAACGCGGTCCAGAACATTGAAAAGTGTATCAAGCGCTGTAGTTTGGAAGCGGATGAAATTATTCTAGAGCAATTAGCGTCCAGTTATGCGGTATTAACTGAAGATGAAAAAGAGTTGGGAGTATGTCTGGTTGACATCGGCGGCGGTACTACTGATATCGCAATTTTCACGGAAGGCGCTATTAGACATACGGGTGTGATTCCAATTGCAGGCGATCAAGTTACTAATGATATTGCGATGGCACTCAGAACTCCTACTGAGAATGCAGAGGAAATAAAGATCAAGTATGCATGCGCGCTAACCCAACTCGCGAGTCCAGTTGAAACTGTAAAAGTGCCAAGTGTAGGTGATCGACCGCCGCGTGAATTGTCACGCCAAGCCTTGGCAGAAGTAGTGGAGCCGAGGTATGACGAATTATTTACACTTGTCCAAGCCGAATTGCAGCGGAGTGGGTTTGAAAATTTATTAGCAGCTGGAGTAGTCCTAACTGGAGGCTCCAGCAAGATGGAGGGTGTTGTTGACTTGGCTGAAGAAATTTTTCATGCGCCAGTCCGAATTGGAGCCCCTCATAATGTGAATGGACTAGCCGATATTGTAAGAAACCCAATTTATTCAACTGGCGTGGGTCTATTATTCTACGGACTAAAGCAAATACAGGAAAGAGACGGTAATGACTCGAAGCGAGTGCCACAGGTGCGTATTGTGGATAGAGTCAAAAATTGGTTTCAGGGGAATTTTTAAATTATCAGTCAACAATAGATGCTAGTGAATGAATTCTTAATTGCAAGGGGGCTATATGTTTGAATTAGTCGAAAATGTTCCACAAAGCGCCGTGATTAAAGTCATAGGTGTGGGTGGTGGCGGTGGTAATGCTGTCCATCATATGATCACTAATGAAGTAGACGGTGTGGAATTTATCTGTGCGAACACTGATGCCCAAGCACTTAATAATCTCAAGACAAAAACAATTCTACAAATGGGAAGTAATATAACTAAAGGATTGGGTGCGGGAGCGAATCCTGAAATTGGAAGGCAAGCAGCCATTGAGGATAGAGATGAGATAGCTGACATTCTGTCGGGTGGTGATATGGTTTTCATCACTGCCGGTATGGGTGGGGGGACTGGAACGGGAGCAACTCCGATAGTTGCAGAAGTGGCAAAAGAGATGGGTATTCTCACTGTAGCGGTAGTCACGAAACCTTTCCCTTTTGAAGGAAAGAAACGGGCTACAATTGCTGAGAAAGGCATAGCGGAATTATCAGAGCATGTCGATTCGCTGATCACTATACCGAATGAGAAGCTGCTGGATGTTCTTGGTAAGGAAGCTTCACTATTAGAGGCATTTAAAGCTGCCAATGACGTCTTGCTAGGCGCAGTAAAGGGTATTGCTGACTTGATCATGCATCCAGGCCATATTAACGTTGATTTTGCTGACGTTAAGACAGTTATGTCCGAAATGGGTATGGCTATGATGGGAACTGGCTTTGCGTGCGGCGAAGATAGAGCTCGAGAAGCTTCGGAATCGGCTATTAGGTCACCATTGTTGGAGGATGTGAATCTACAAGGTGCGCGCGGTATATTGGTTAATATAACGGCGGGCGAAAATCTGTCGCTAGGAGAATTTTCCGAGGTCGGTGATACTATTGAAGAGTTTGCGTCAGATGATGCCACCGTGGTGGTTGGTACGGTCATTGATCCAGACATGGATGAAGAAATGCGGGTTACCGTTGTCGCGACAGGGCTTGGTAGCCAACATGGGCGGCCCATGAAAGTCGTTGATAATACGGAGGTTACAGCCGTTACGGATTACAGTGAACTCGACCGACCCGCAATTATGCGGAATCAAGAAGCTGCAGACCGTACTCACGTGACGGCAAAGGCGATGGATACTGGAGCCGATATGGACTATCTTGATATCCCAGCATTCCTGCGGCGTCAGGCTGATTAGAGGGGCGAACAGACGAGCTGGGCAAAAGAGAACTTCGGTGCATTTATCCAGCTTTTTTTGTCCCTATAATCGAGATGCAATAGGTTGAGAATACCGTTCCCAGTGCTTGTTAAAGTGCCCTGATATTGGGATATTCTTACAACTTTGATACTATGGCGCTGTTTTGTTATATAGGTTGAAAGTGGAGATTGGGACTTAATTTTTCACATTTACTGGAAACTTTGTGCTGCTCTGCAACTCTATATGGTAGAGATATAATAAGAAAGGCCGCAACCAAAACCAATGCTGAACCAACGAACACTTAAAAACGTAATTCGCGCAACAGGTGTCGGGTTACACACCGGTGAGAAAGTCTATCTCACCCTCCGGCCTGCTCCCGTTAACACAGGTATTATATTTACGAGAGTGGATCTGGATCCAGCTATTCAGATTGAAGCTCGTGCCTCTAATGTAGGTGACACAACGCTTTCTACCACACTGGTGAAAGGCGATGTACGGATTTCGACTATAGAACACTTAATGTCAGCTATGTCGGGGTTGGGTATAGACAATGCCTATGTGGATGTTAGTGCTCCCGAAGTACCAATCATGGATGGCAGTGCTGGCCCTTTTGTGTTTCTCATTCAATCCGCTGGAATCGAAGAACAATCGGAACTCAAGAAATTTATTAAGATTCAACGTAAAATTACTCTTGAACAGGGTGACAAAAAAGTAAGCCTGGAGCCTTTCAATGGTTTTAAAGTTAGTTATACATTGCTCTATGACCATCCCGTCTACAAAAAATATACCAAAACCGCTACCATCGATTTCTCCAGCACATCCTTTGTAAAAGAAGTCAGTAGAGCTCGAACCTTTGGTTTTATGCATGAATTCGAGGAATTGCGGAATCGTAATCTAGCTTTGGGAGCTAGCATGGATAACGCCATTGCCGTGGGTGACTATAAGGTTCTCAATGAAGACGGATTGCGTTACGAAGATGAATTTGTAAAACATAAAATCCTTGATTCTATTGGAGATTTATATCTTTTAGGCAATAGTCTTATCGGGGAATTCAAAGGTTACAAATCAGGGCATGCTCTCAATAATGCTTTATTAAGAATGCTAGAAGTTAACGAAGATGCATGGGAAATTGTCAGTTTTGAAAAAGATAAAAATGTACCCATCTCCTACATGCAACCCGTGTTGGCAGCCTAACCCTACTGCGCTTCTTTGGCTGACAAATTTTAAATTATTGATTTGACAGTGATTGGGAAAACGTCTTCGAGGACGCTGAAATTGGTCAATATACGGCTAAATTAAGGAACTTGTAGACTGCAAAAACCTGAATTCAGCCATGTTGCTGTAAGGCATCAATAATGTAGATAGTGTTCTATCACCCGAAGCAGGGTATTGAAGATACTGTTAGTAACCCCAAATTTCTTAAGTTATCTAGAATTACTCATTAATAATGAAATCTATTTTTGTTGGTCAAGGTCACAATTATACCAGAACCATTGTATTCAATCGGTGGATAAAGGGTCTCATTTCGATGTGTCTCCTTGGGTTGATGATTGAGATAAACCATGGCGCAGGGTACTCCACCCGACACACACACGCCGAAAAACTTCTGGTTGACCTTGGCGATATTGTCAAGAAAGGTCAGAATATAGCCTTGGTAGGAGCTACGGGCCGATCTACTGGCCCACAAGTACATTTCGAAGTTTATAAGAATGGACGGGTAGTGGATCCATCTACCTATATCCATCGGACCGTCAGATAAACTCCCTATTAAAGATTGATCTTTTGTCGTTCTGATTGATAGATACGCTATGCCCCGTATCGAATCGATCGAAACTGAATTCATATATTAAATGACTATAATACGTAGACATGAACATACTTAACAAAATACTTGGCAGTAGTAACTCTCGAAAGCTCAAGAAAATGGAGCGGAGGGTGTTAGCCATTAATGCTCTCGAAGATAGGTTTGAAAAGTTCAGTAACGAAGAGCTGAAGCAGAAAACAGAGGAGTTTCGTAAGCGCCTAGCCGATGGCGGTGAATCACTTGATGCTCTACTGCCTGAGGCTTTCGCGGTCGTACGAGAAGCAAGTAAACGGACATTGGAACTCCGGCACTTCGATATGCAATTGATCGGCGGCATAGTGTTGCATCAAGGCAGTATTTCGGAAATGAGAACTGGCGAAGGAAAAACTTTAGTAGCCACGTTGCCTGCTTATCTTAATGGTTTATCTGGTAATGGTGTCCACATTGTTACGGTTAATGAATATCTTGCCGAACGAGATGCTAACTGGATGAGACCCATATATGAATTATTAGGTTTGTCGGTTGGAGTAATTAAGTCAGGACAGTCCGCGGAAGAGAAAAAAATCGCTTACGAATCATCCATTACATATGGCACGAATAACGAGTTTGGGTTTGATTATTTGAGAGACAATATGGCATTTCGCCTAGATGACAAGATGCAACACGAGCTTAACTTTGCAATTGTCGATGAAGTTGACTCCATCCTGATCGATGAGGCGCGAACTCCTCTGATTATTTCAGGTGCCGCCGACGATAGTTCGAAATTATATATGGCTATCGACAAGCTGATCCCGCGCTTGGAAAAAGGTATAAAAGCTGAAAAGTCCAAGATGGAAATGATGGACAAAAATTACATACCAGAGGAATCAGGTCATTTCTCTGTCGATGAGAAGAGTAGGCAGGTGGAACTGACTGAATCAGGGCATGAGCACGTGGAAGAGCTGTTAATCCAGAAAAAGCTGCTTAGCCAGGGCGAATCACTTTATGCAGCCACGAATCTATCACTTTTGCATCACATTCATGGGGGGCTTAAAGCTCATCATTTATTTAATAGAGACGTTGAATATATTGTTCAAAACAAACGTATTGTTCTTATTGATGAACACACAGGTCGAACTATGGAAGGGCGACGACTTTCTGAAGGTTTACACCAGGCACTAGAGGCTAAGGAAGGGCTGGAAATTCAAAGTGAGAGCCAAACGCTAGCCTCAACCACTTTCCAGAACTATTTTCGTCTCTATGGCAAGCTGGCTGGCATGACAGGTACTGCTGACACTGAGGCATTTGAATTCAAGTCAATCTATGGCCTCGATGTAGTGGTCATTCCTACGAATGTGCCTATGATCAGGGAAGACGCGAATGATCTCATTTATCTCTCTATGGATGAGAAATTTGAAGCAATTCTCGAAGACATTATCAAAATTCAAAACAAAGGAGCTCCTGTTTTGGTAGGTACTGCTTCTATTGACACTTCAGAAATCCTGTCAAACTACCTGACAAAGCAAAAGATCAAACACGAAGTACTAAACGCAAAGTTTCATGAAAAAGAAGCTGAGATTATCGCTCAAGCTGGGCGGCCAGGCGCTGTCACCATCGCAACTAATATGGCAGGTCGTGGTACCGATATTGTTCTCGGCGGTAAATGGGAAACTGAAATTGCTGAATTAGATAACCCAAAAGAAGCTGAGATTCAAAAAATTAAAGGCGATTGGCAACAACGTCACAACCAAGTAATAGAGGCCGGCGGGTTACACATTGTCGGGACGGAACGCCACGAGTCTAGACGGATAGATAACCAACTACGTGGCCGGGCCGGACGGCAGGGCGACCCTGGGTATTCTCGATTTTATCTCTCCATGGAAGATAATTTATTGCGAATTTTTGCGACAGAAGGCGTGAAGAATTTCATGAAAAGGCTTGGGATGGAACGTGGAGAGGCAATAGAGCATGGTATGGTGACTCGCTCAATTGAGAAAGCGCAGCGCAAAGTGGAAGGCCGCAATTTCGATATTCGGAAGCAGCTACTTGAATACGACAACGTTGCAAACGATCAGCGGACTATTATTTATCGCCAACGTAATGAACTTATGGCTAGTGACGATATTTCGGAATTGTTAACTGATATGCGAAGAGAGGTTACAGATCAGTTAGTAGATGATTTTATTCCGCCGCAGAGTGTACCAGAACAATGGGATACTCCAGGTCTTGAACAAGCTATTCAAACGGAGTTTGGTAGCAATCAACCCGTGCAGGAATGGCTTGATCAAGATGATCAAATGTATGAGGAACAATTGAAGGAGAAGATTACGGATATTCTGACCAGAGAATATGAAGATAAATGTACGGTTGTTGGAGACAAAATTCGTTTGTTTGAGAAGCAGATCACCTTACAGATTCTGGACGGATTGTGGAAAGACCATCTAGCTACAATGGATCATTTGCGACAGGGTATCTTCCTGCGTAGTTACGGTGGTAAGAACCCACGCCAAGAATATAAGCGAGAAGCGTTCGCATTATTTACGGACTTAATGATTAACTTACAGCAGGAAGTGATTAAAGTGCTCAGTCATGTTCAGGTCCGTCAAGAAGATGCTGCAGACACCATTGAACGTCAACGAGAGCAGGAAAAAGCGCGCGCTCGAGTGAACTATCAGCACCAGGCTGTTTCCGCACTATCTTCGAATACTGAGGAAGTAGGACAGAAGGGAAGAAAGGCGGGACAGGAACGGGCAAGCCAGGAAGCCGCAGAGCAGCGGCAAACCCCCTTTGTACGGGAAGTTCCTAAAGTCGGAAGAAACGAGCCTTGCCCTTGCGGTTCTGGTAAGAAATATAAGATTTGCCACGGCAAATTAGAGTAACCAATGATGGCGGTAGGCTCTGTAACAACAGGAAATTGCTTTCACGTAGCCGGAATAAGACTGGCAGCCATAGCTGCGAATATCCGATATCAAGAGCGCCTCGACCTCGTACTAATTGAAATTGCAGATGGTTCGACGGTTTCTGGAGTGTTTACTCAGAATGCGTTTTGCGCCGCTCCAGTAACAGTGGCCAGAAATCACCTAGCCAAAAGATCGATACGATTTTTCCTTATTAATACTGGCAATGCCAATGCCGGTACAGGAAAAGCTGGTGAAGCAGATGCCCTGAGTTGCTGTAGAGAAATAGCAGCTTTAGCGGGCAATCGTGCTTGGGAGGTTCTGCCGTTTTCCACCGGTATTATTGGAGAGAAACTGCCTGTGGAAAGAATAATGAAAAATGTACCTAACGTCTTCCATAAGTTGACTGATTCAAACTGGGAGGCAGCTGCACAGGGTATCTTAACTACTGATACCCGCGCGAAACTGAGTTCTACACAAGTTTCTATTGGTGGCCAATTGGTGACAATTACTGGCTTAGCGAAAGGTGCAGGGATGATAAAACCTGAAATGGCAACTATGCTCAGTTTTGTCTTTACAGATGTGAGAATTGATCAGGAAAGGTTAGATCAGTTTCTAAAAGAAGCAGTCAATTTATCGTTCAACCGATTGACTGTTGATGGAGATACTTCCACCAATGATTGTTGTATGTTGACGGCAACAGGGCAAAGTGGTGTGACGATTTCCGATCTCGGAGATGAAGCTCTGGAGGTATTTAAAGAAGCTCTGTTCGGAATATTTCAAGAACTTGCAACTAACTTAATTAGGGATGCTGAGGGAGCGACGAAATTTGTTACTGTGGAAGTAAGCGGGGGCAAGGATGAGCAAGAATGTTTACGTGTCGCTTATTGCGTTGCTGAGTCTCCACTGGTAAAGACAGCATTGTTCGCTTCGGATCCTAACTGGGGGAGAATCTTAGCTGCCGTGGGGCGTGCCGGGCTGGAAGACCTCGATATTGAAACGGTCACAATCTATCTCGGGGACACCCAGATTGTTGCCGCAGGCGCTCGTGCTCCTAACTATAAAGAAGCACTTGGTCAGTTGGAAATGAATCAGGAAGAGATAGCTATTCGCATTGACCTCGCACGTGGATCACATAATGAAAGAGTCTGGACTTCCGACTTATCGCATGATTATGTTCGGATAAATGCTGAATATCGTACCTGAACTCACCTGCCTGCTATAGATTCCAGAATGACTATTCCAACTCATGTAGTCGTAGGCATTATTCTTAACGCTGATCGCCAAGTACTTATATCCTATCGTCATCCTGGTAGCCACCAAGGGGGTCTTTGGGAATTTCCGGGAGGAAAATTAGAAAGTGGTGAATCCGCAGTGGAAGGATTAAAACGAGAGTTCTCGGAAGAACTAGGTATTTATCCAAAGCGATGTTTTCCGCTCAAAAAAATCCTTTACCACTATCCGGAAAAATCAGTTTTGTTAGATGTTTGGAGGATTAATGAGTTCCGTGGCCACGCTACTGGCATGGAAGGTCAGCCTGTGGAATGGCGACATCTATCAGATCTGAATGAAAAGGACTTTCCTCCAGCCAATTCCCCCATAATTCGTTTATTGAAACTACCTGAAGCTATCGCGATTACTTCAGAGTTGAAGGATGAAAAGGCAGTAGAACAAGCCATTTCGAACCTAATAGACCAAGGAGTGAAAGTCATCCAATTTCGCCAGGCACATCTAGATGACGAAACATATCTACGCTGGTTTAATGTCGCACGATTTATCTGTTGTCAAAAAGATGTGGAACTGATGTTTAATCACTGTTTGTCTACCTTTTCCAAACTAAAAGTCCGTGTCGGATTTCATGCAAACAGCGCTCGACTCATGCAAATGCGCGAACGACCTGTGTCCAATAATTTTTTGTTCAGTGCGTCCTGTCATAATCTTCAGGAGCTGAAGCAAGCTGAGAAGCTTGATGTTGATTTTGTCTACCTTTCTCCGGTTAAACCCATCGAGAAATACTCGGAAGGACATTCTCTTGACT
>Ga0209034_10000472_pt1 | contig 20254 bp, 23 predicted proteins | sample MarorgKNORR_S2LV_2_FD_188219 | JGI IMG/M metagenome (GOLD analysis project Ga0209034, IMG submission 188219) | Marine microbial communities from the Southern Atlantic Ocean, analyzing organic carbon cycling - 250m_A/KNORR_S2/LV (SPAdes) (version 2) | ecosystem: Environmental > Aquatic > Marine...
CAACGCTCAGGTGTGACCGTCGACAAGTACCTACGAACCACAAATAAGCGGATATATGCGGCCGGTGACGTTTGTTTCCCACTGAAATTCACGCATGCCGCCGACGCTATGGCGCAATTGGTCGTACAAAATGCCCTCTTCCCACATCCTTTTGGTCTCGGCCGCGCCTCAACCGATAACCTCCTGATCCCGTGGTGTACGTATACAGACCCTGAGGTGGCACACATCGGCATCACTAATCACAACGCTGATATTGAAACATTTACACAACCACTGAACACCATCGATCGCGCAGTGATTGACGGCAAAGATAACGGTTTCGTTAGGGTACTCGTTAAACGAAACACGGATAAGATCGTGGGTGCCACAATCGTCGCTGCTGATGCCGGCAATCTAATCAGTGAAATAACCCTAGCCATGAAAGCTGGTGTCGGGCTTAGTACTATCGGCGCCACAATTCATCCCTATCCAACACAAGCAGATGCGCTTCGTAAGACTGCCCATCAAATGCGAAAAATCCGCTTCTCCGGGCGCCAGAAATCTCTGTTACGAAGATTCTTCGCGTGGCGTCGGTAACCGTAGCTCTCTTGCAAATTCAGTGCGGGAAGGAATTGGAATCTTTACACCTTCAAGAGTTACAACTTTTGAAGCTCCGAAATCAATCACAACATCCTCCCATTTGGCTGACGTGCCGGCTCGCATCCGGGCTCCATCACTAACCCCAATAGAGACCACGACGTCGCCGTTGTTAAGTCCCATCATGATCAGATCCCATTGCTCGTTACGGCGTCGCCATGGATATTCCGTGATGCAACCCTCGAAGACGCGCATTAGCTGCGGAAGAGAATCGGCACTAACGAATAATTCCACTGTACTAACAGAAGGCAACGGACCTTCAAGCGGCATTGCGATGTCTCCAATCACTTGAAAGGGGATTTTTTCTCTGCGGAGTACGCCGCATAGCCAGCGAAGCGCGCCGATTACGGCTTCTGGCATGACGGACATCAGTTAATAGGGAACGTGTCAATAATTCTCTACGATGCCGTCATGGACCGAAGCATCGTAATGATCTCCTCATGATCCGGAAATCGTTCTTTCTCATGCTTTGAAAAGATCATTGTCTCGTTAGCAATAACGTCAAAGATACCGTTCGTTCCTTCTATTAATTCAGGTTCGACACCAAGCTCATTCTTAATCGCAGCCGCCAGACTGGAGGCCTTCGGTAAGTACTTTCAACGAGTGCAGTATGTAATGGACAACTTCATAAGAACTCCTACGCGCTTAATCCTCTCCCAACGACATTCAATAACCCTTTTAAAAACGTCTAATAGCCCGCGACCTGCCCATCTTTGCGAGGGTCGGTACCACCGTGAAGCATTCCGGTCTCCGGATTGATCATGATGGCTTGATACCCTCCCATACCACCACCACCCTGCCGTTCAACATGGTGTCCAAGACGACGTAATTCCTCCACCACATCGTCCGATACGCCAGGTTCAACCGCGAGCGTGCCTCCAGGATAACGACTTGGACTATGCCGCACCCGAGCCGCATCTCCCGCTTCCTGCAGATTCATGCCAAAGTCAATGATGTTCGACAAAACTTGCCAGTGACCTTGTGGTTGCATTGGACCTCCCATTACTCCAAATGGCATGAAAGGCTTGCCGTCCTTCGTAACAAAACCTGGCATGTTGGTATGCAATGAGCGCTTGTGTGGTTCCAATGAATTTAGATGTCCTTGCTCAAGCGAAAAACCAGCACCACGATTCTGTAGGGCAAACCCGAGATCGCCAGGAACGACCTTCGAACCAAATGGACCAAAAATACTCTCGATTAGGGAAATCGCATTGCGATCTTTATCAACAACTGTGAGATACACCGTTTCGCTATGCTCAAAAGGCTTTCCGGGGGTCACCGTTGTTGCGGCACGTGTCGGATCGATCAGTTCGCGCCGCGACGACGCATACGATTTTGAAATAAGTGACGATGTCGGAAGAGTATTCGCATCGGCATCGGCAACATACGTGTTCCGATCTGCCCAAACTAATTTTTTCGCCTCAGCAAATAAATGGATAGCCTCGGCACTGTTGTGACCTAAACTCGCGACATCGTAGTCCTCAAGTAGATTCAGAATCATTAGTGCGAGAATGCCTGAACTATTGGGAGGAATTTCCCAAATTTCGTAGCCGCGATATGTCGTACTGACCGGATCGACCCAGACAGAATCGTGGTCTTCAAAATCACGCATCGTGAAATAGCCACCATTGGACTCACTGAATGCCACGATCTTTCTGGCGATGTCTCCACGGTAAAACGCGTCCCGACCACCCTGTGCGATCGCTTCATAGGTTCGCGCAAGACCGATATTGGTAAAAACGTCACCAACGCTAGGCGGCTGACCATTCGGCAAATACGTTTTGGCTGAATCAGGCCACTCAGCAAGAGTGCGTTGTGAACTCGCCCACTGCCCCTGAATAATCTCGCTTACCGGAAAACCATTGCGAGCATACGCAATGGACGGAGCAAGCACATCAGCAAAGGTCATCGTCCCGAACCGGTTCAGGAGCTCGTCCCAACCATCCACTGCACCCGGCACCGTCCACGTCAACGGGCCAGTTCCAGGCATCCGTTCGATGCCTTGGCGAACCAGTGTCTCCCGACTGATCTCGTAAGGCGCACGACCTGTCGCATTAAGGCCATACAACTGCTCGCTCTCAGCATCCCAGCCAATAGCAAACAAATCACCGCCGACACCGTTCATATGAGGTTCCATGAGCCCAAGAACAGCATTAACTGCAACGGCCGCATCCACAGCATTGCCACCAGCTTTTAAGATATCCAGACCCACCTGGGCAGCCAGCGGATGACTGGCAGCGACCATGCCGTGAGGGGCTATCACTTCCGAGCGGCTGCCGTGGGGGCTTCGTGCGGGCCGACTATACCCATGACCAGGAGCCTGCTCAGTCTGAGCCAATCCGACTTGGTTGTCAGCAGAGCCGATGAAACCCACCGCACCAACCACCGTCAAGGAAATGAGTCGTCTTACCTGTGTAAAACTGACTGCCCTGGACACGCCTCGGCGACTTAAATTCCGACAATTTTCAAACAAACGATATGGCAAGGAAAACCTCCTCAGCTTTACCGGTGTGGTGACGGTACCGAAGTCAGTGCTTGACACGAAGCTGACGGCGAACCGCCTCAGCTATTTTATGCGCTGAAATACCAAAACGCTCTAGTAATTCTGCCGAACCACCTGACCGTGGAACCGCACGAACAGCCAGGCGTTCTACACTCATGTCATCGCACGCCACGGCCTCACTCACGGCGTCACCGAGTCCCCCAGTCGGATAGTGATCCTCAACCGTAACGATACGACCACCTGTTTGGTGACCTGCCGCCAAAAGCGTAGATTGATCAATGGGTTGGAGAGAATAGGCATCAATGATTCGCACGGTAATCCCCTCGTTTCGCAATACTTCATATGCCTTTAGGGCCTCAAACACCGTCACACCAGCGGCAACAATCGTCACCACATCTTTCCCGGATTCACGAAGCACCTTTGAACCGCCAAGGACAAACTCTTCCGTCGATGAATAGATGACTGGTGTTTTCGGACGACTCGTACGAATGTACGCCATCCCATGATACGCGGCCGCAACTTCAGTGAGTCGCTCTGTGCTGACCCCATCGCACGGATAAAGCACCGCACAGTCTGGCACTGCACGCATCATGGCAAGATCCTCAAGCGCCATCTGTGAAGGACCATCTTCACCTATTGACACACCCGCATGTGAACCGGCTATCTTGATGTTCATCTGTCCGATACCGGCCATGCGAATAAAGTCAGAGGCGCGCGTTAGAAAACATGCGAACGAAGATGGAAAGGGAATCGCACCTCGACTGGCAAAGCCCATGGCTGCGCCAATCATTGCTTGTTCGGCAATATGCATTTGATAGAACCGCTCTGGAAGCGCCTGTTGAAATGTTTGACTGAATGTCGAATTTCCAACATCCGCATCCAGAGCAACAATGCGAGAATCGCTCTCTCCCAGTGCTGCGATCGCATTGCCATAAGCAACACGTGTCGCGACTTCACTACCGAGATCGTACGGAGGGTCTCGTGGAAGTCTTACCGCAACCGGAAAACCATCAGAATCCTTCTGAACAGAGGACGGTACCGTAATTGATGGAAGTGTCCTATTTTCACCCAACTGCAGTTCCAATTCACCAAGCGCCTGGTCTAATTCGTCACCTGGCTTGATCGGCTTGCCATGCCACCCAGCCTCTCCTTCCATAAACGAAACGCCTTTCCCCTTGATGGTTTTCGCCAGAATCATGGTTGGTTGGCCACTGGTTCGTTTCGCGTCATCGAGTGCGGCCAGGATTTCAGCCATGTCATGCCCGTCGATTACGACCGTATGCCACCCAAAGGCAGTCCATTTTCGGTCCAGTGCTGCCATATCGTGGCACCATTGGGTCGCACCACTCTGGCCAAGTGCATTGACATCGGTAATCGCGCAAAGATTGTCTAGTTCGTACAGTTCACCAACCTGCGCAGATTCCCAGACTGAACCTTCTGCAGATTCACCATCTCCCAACAGCACATACGTTCGGTAATCTGAGCCGATACGCCGAGCATTAAGCGCGATACCTATCGCCGCGCAGATTCCCTGTCCGAGGGAACCAGTCGGAACATCAACGAATGGCAACCGTGGCGTCGGGTGACCCTCAAGATCGCAATCAATCTTTCGTAACCGCTCAAGTTCTGTTTGTTCAATCAAGCCTAATTCTGCCCACACCGCATAGAGCAAAGGGGCGGCATGCCCTTTTGACAAAACAAACCGGTCGTTATGGTCGTACTGTGGATTCTTAGCATCGAACGTCATATGGTCAAAAAATAAGGCCGCTACGACGTCAGCAGCAGAACAACAACTGGATGGATGGCCACTTCCAGCTGCACTGGTAGACCGAACAGAAGCCAGCCGCAAACGTGCTGCAGCATGTTGAAGAACAGGAATGATAGAAGAGGGATCTGCAACCACGGCTAGTTCCGGCGCGGCAAGTCTAGCATGGCCTTTCGAGATCTCGCCTTGAAAGAACAATGGCAACTACGCCACGGCTACATTTGTTCGTGGTCTAACTTTACGATGCCACGACCTCATCGCCTGGTTGTCGAAAACGGAGTTTCCCGGTAAGAAAACCTTCCAGCGTAGCTGGAATCGCCCTAGTAAATCTTTGAGCTCGTTGGCATCACTCCTCTGTAATCGAAGCCGAAATATCGATGTCGATGCACCCATCCACGCTATTGGCCGCCGGACAACCACGCGGATGCCGCGCGACAGCGCGTTCAGCCGCCTCCCGTTTCCCTTTCGGGATCTTGAGGTCGTAACGAACTCGTATACGCGTAATACGAAGCACGTTGTCAACGGCCTCAATATCTCCCTCAACTTGGGCTGTGATTTTGTCACTCGGAGCAGGAATTTCACGCACTTCCAGTGCGCGGGCGAGAGTGCCGAGCAGTCAACCACCAACCGCACCGATCATGTAGTCCAGAGTAGCTGGGATGTCCTCGTCCGGTTCAACCCCGTAGAACTTTTTAATTCCACCATGGACACCGAATCGGATCGGATGCTCAAATCCTTCAAGGTGCATTTCTCGAATAGGCCCCTTGATGCGATCTATTCGCATCCGGCTGGTATGGACAATTTCTGACACAGGCCGCTCCTTTAGCTATCGACGAAGTGCGTTTGAGCCACACGATGCTACAATCGAAACCTATGCAGCAGTCAAGCTACGTCCCGACAATTATTGGTGTCCTGTTTGTCAGCCTGGTTAGCGTTACCGGGTGCGGCGGCGAATCTTCACCACAATCACTGAGTAATACCGAAACCCAAGATACCGGCCCGTCTTTCCAGACCGAGGAAGGTCCCGAAGGCGTACGCAATTACACACGCGTTGATGCGACGGTGGCGTGCGCGGGCGCGACACCTCCGGAAGCCATGGCAGAACTGCGGAACCGAGGTTTTACTACTGTTATCAACTTCCGCACCGGTGGGGAACGCGGGGCAACCGTTGACGCAGGTCAACAAGCGGCTGAAGAGGCCGGCTTGAAATACATCCATATTCCCTTCCGAGAAGCGACTGCGGAGGTTGCCGAATCTTTTCTTGAAGCCGTAGCCGACCCGACGAATCAACCAGTCTATATCCACTGTGGTTCGGCAAACCGCGTGGGCGCGATGTGGTTAATTAAACGTGTAAAACAGGACGGCTACGCGGTCGATGACGCGCTCGCTGAAGCTGAAGCAATCGGTTTGAGTAGTGCGGCATTGCGAGAATTCGCACTGGATTACGTCAGCACTGGCAACTAGCCTCCTAACCCATGGCACACAGTGCCTGATAACAAACGCGCGGACGATCATCTCCTAGGCGACATGGATGCCGAAACCTTTCGGCAGAACGGCTACGCGCTCGTTGATTGGATCGCAGAGTACCTCGCCACATCCGAACGGTATCCTGTACTTTCCCAGAGCAAACCAGGTGAAATACGTGCCGCACTGCCAACAGATCCACCGGTGAAAGGCACGTCCTTTGAGAACATCTTCAAGGACTTCGATGACATTATTCTTCCAGGCATTACACACTGGAACCATCCGGGATTTTTTGGTTATTTTGCGATTTCAGGGAGCGCGCCCGGTGTGTTGGCTGAGTTTTTATCAGCTGCTTTAAATGTACAAGCCATGCTCTGGCGCACATCACCATCAGCTACGGAATTGGAAGAGGTCACACTGAGCTGGCTGCGTCAACTTCTTGGCCTGCCGGACTGCTATGAAGCCGTTATCTATGACACCGCCTCCATCGCCAGTCTGCACGCACTCGCCGCCGCGCGTCACCGAGCAATACCGGACGTCGGAACACGTGGGCTGGCCGGGCGTAGAGAGCTCGGAACGTTACGTATCTATGCTTCTGAACAAGCGCACTCCTCGATCGACAAAGTCGCCATGACTCTTGGATTGGGGCACGACGCAGTCAGAAAGATTCCGGTCGATGCTGAATTCAGACTTCGGCCAGACGTACTTCAAAAAACGATCGAAGCAGACATCGCCAAGGGTGAACTACCTATCGCGGTTGTTGCAACCGTTGGCACAACGTCTACAACTAGCGTTGATCCCGTGAGCGCTATCGCATCAATATGCGCTGAAAAAAGTATTTGGCTCCATGTGGACGCAGCCTATGCAGGGTCAGCGGCATTGGTACCAGACACTCACAATATTCTTGACGGTTGCAGCCAGGCCGACTCACTCGTCGTTAATCCACACAAATGGCTTTTCACACCGTTCGACCTCAGTGCTTTTTACTGTCGGCATATGAATGTCGTGCGTTCGGCTTTTAGTCTGACCCCAGACTACTTGCAAACTCCGGAAGCCGGCAAAGTTCGAAACTTAATGGACACGGGCGTTCAACTAGGGCGACGGTTTCGCGCCCTCAAGCTCTGGGCGGTTATTCGCTATTTTGGATCAGACGGTCTTCGAGACCGACTCGCCGATCATATGAGACTCGCTAAGCTTTTCGCCGAATGGGTCGATGCAAGCAAAGACTTTGAGCGTGCAGCCCCTGTTCCACTCAGCGTCGTGTGTTTCCGCGCGAGAGGGAACTCGGAGGATGACGCTGAGACCGACGCCTTAAACCAACAACTTCTTGAACGCATCAATACCGATGGAGAGGTGTTTCTCTCGCATACCCGACTGAACGGACGTTTTACATTGAGGCTTGCTATCGGCCATATCCGGACCACTGACAAGCATGTTCGGCGAGCGTGGGAACTGCTCGTGAAACATCGTAACCTGATCGTCGGCTAGTCACTGTTCCCAAAACGCCACTGCTCTCGCCAAGTCATCCCCCCATCATTACTTTCAACCGCCACGACTCCGTGAGGAGGAAATTTGACCTCATGTTTGTCGCCGATTCGTCCAATCAATCGTCTCAACAACCTTGGCAGGTTCGGCATATGACCAATCAGCATAATTTCGCGCTGCTCACCAGCTAAACGATCAGCCACAATATCTGACGGATCGGCTGGTTGAAGACCTCGAACCATCACGAACTGGGCGACTGGATTGCACGCGGTCAACAGCACCTTCCCGGTTTGACGAGCTCGAAGCTTTCCACTGTGCCATATCTCAACCGGACAAATACCTTCTTCAACAAGGCGACCGGCGAGTTGTTCAACAGATCTCTGCCCGAATGTCGTCAGCGGTCTCTGTGCATCAACGGTGGCGTCAGTCGCTTGCCCATGATGGACGAGATAAATCATCAGAACTCAAACTACTAAATAATGTGAGGTCTTGGCCGGAAGTGCACTGACTAGATAAGCGCACGAACCATCAAATACAGCACCGACGGTGCGAGTAAAACTCCGACCCCCGTATAAAAAGTCGCCGTCATTGCTCCGTAAGGCACGAGTTTTGGGTCCGTTGCGGCAAGTCCACCGGCAACACCGCTCGTTGTCCCCATCAATCCCCCATAGATCAGCGCCGAATGCGGAGTATTAAGACCAATTCTCGGCGCAACAAAGGGCGTCCCAATCATAACGAGCACGGATTTCGTGAGTCCCGCCGCCACACTCAAGGCAATCACATCACTACTGGCCCCTAAAGCGGTGCCTGTCACCGGACCCACAATGTAGGTTGCCGCCCCCGCTCCAATAGTCGTGATGGCAATCGCATCCGTATATCCAAACGCAAAAGCAACAATGCCACCGACAACAAACGAAAGGACGACACCAATAACAATCGAGATGCCACCAACAAGGCCAGCGCGTTTCAGCGTACTTAAATCAGCGCCAAAGGCCGTTGCCACGATCGCAAAATCGCGAAACATCGCCCCACCCATCACACCGATACCAGCAAGTAATGGAATGTCCGCAAGTCCGGTATTCCCGCCAGTCGTCATACCTCCGTACCAGGCAAACACCAAGCCGAGCGCGATGGCAATCGCCGACCCATGGACATGTCCACGTGTCAGTTTGTCGGAGATGAGATAGGAGAACCAGACGAGAGCGCCAACAAACATAAATGCCGTGATCAGTGCTCTCCCCGACAGTACCGCTTGTAGCGTCTCAAGAATCATCCTGACCACCTTGCCCGAAACGCGCCAATATCGGGATTAGCGCAAAGCTTGCAGTCACCGCCGCAATACCAGCAACAATGGCCATCCATCCACCAGAAAGCGCCGAGTACACATCTTGCCGCGCGGCCATTGCCACAACAATCGGAATGTACATCGCACTCCAAAACCCAATACCCTTTTCCGTAATCGGACTGAGGGCAACGTCCCGCGATCCAAGATTAGGCAGTACGAGAAGCAAGATCATCGCGATACCAACACCGCCAACATTTGCCTGTACACCCATAAGCTGACCCAACAAATCACCAGCAAATGTGCCCATCAAATAGCAAAACGACAACAACGCGACCCCGTAAATCACCACATGCGTTCTCCCTAGAGTTCAAATGATACGTTGCATCATTCTAACCGTCAGCGTCACAAGACCCAGAATGATAATGTGTGAATTAGCCTGTGCACTAACGGTCGCGGACCAGAAGGCGCCTGACAACAGACTGAAATGAAAAAGCCCGTGCTCCGTCGATGATAAGCAAGTTCTGGCGTACCGCCATCTAAACTCGCCTGACATTCAATGAACCAGAGCTAGCCGTCATCTGCTGCCACGGATATACTCGCGCTTCATGGACGCCTCGACCCTCTCGCTCGGCGCGGGGCTCGTTACCATCATTATTAGCTGCACAATTCGGCTGCACGTCGGATTTCTAGCAATTTCCTTCGCTTGGATCGTTGGTGTGTATTTTGCCGACATGAGTCCACGAGAAGTTATGGACGGATTCCCCACGCGTCTTTTCGTCACGCTCACCGGCGTCACCTTACTCTTCGCACTGGCGCAAGCAAATGGAACACTCGACCTTATTGCACAAAAAGCCGTTCGCTTTTGTAAAGGCAACGTCGGGGTAATGCCAATGATGTTCTTTCTCTTGTCATTCATACTCTCCTCGATCGGTCCCGGTAGTATTGCCTCAACCGCTTTAATGGCACCGATGGCAATGGCGGTCGCCGGGCAGGTGCGTATTCCGGCGTTCCTGATGGCAATCATGATTGGCCACGGTGGCAATGCCGGTGCGCTCTCACCAATCGCTCCAGCCGGAATTATCGTGAACGGCGTAATGACTGAAAATGGTCTCGGGGGCTATGAAACCCTCACATTCCTGAACAACATGATGGCCCAAACCGTCGTTGTGTTCACCGCATATTTTTTATTTGGCGGATGGCGTCTGCTGGGACGCCGACATGAAGGGGACCTAGTTGTTCCGACAACAGACAAAAGTTCGCAACACCAACACACGCTGGAACGGAAGCACTGGTGCACGATCGTTGTAATCGGGTTATTGCTAAGCAGTGTTGTCCTCTTCAACGTCGATGTCGGCCTCGGGGCCTTTGCATGCACCATTCTCCTCGTCGTGCTGAAAGCCGGTGACGAAACTCAAGCCGTCTCACAAATGCCATGGCGTGTCATTATGATGGTCTGTGGTGTTACGGTTTTAATCTCCGTACTCGACAAGACCGGCGGCCTGGACCTCTTTACCAGCATGCTTGTCAATATCTCAACAGCGAACACGGTCACTGCCATCATGGCGTTTACCACCGGGTTTATTTCGATCTACAGCAGTACCTCAGGCGTGGTGCTGCCAATGTTTCTCCCGACGGTGACCGACATGGCAACCCAACTCGGTAATGTCGATCCACTCGCAATTGCGTCCTCGATGAATGTCGGCGCCCACCTAGTCGATGTGTCCGCCTTATCTACACTTGGTGCACTCTGCATGGCTGCCGCTCCACAGCATGAAGACAGTCGTAAATTATTTAATAAATTAATGGCATGGGGCTTGTCGATGACACTCGTCGGTGCCGCTACCTGCTGGGTACTGTTTACCGTTCTCGGCGTCGGGTTGGGCTAGTTAGGTTTCCGGTTTCCGCACCAAAGGCTTCAGCCGGAACCGATGACCCCACCACCTGCCCAGCATCCAAACGGATCACCCAATCGGCGATCTGCCTTATTTCATCCGGAACGTGCGACACATAGATCATCGGTGTCTTCAGTTCCTCGCGAACGCGCTCAAGATAAGGCAGGATCCGATCGCGGAGAGCAATATCAAGGGCCGCAAGTGGCTCGTCAAGAAGTAAAATCCTTGGCCGAACCATCAATGCACGCGCCAGAGCGACTCGCTGTCGTTCGCCTCCGGACAGACTGTCAATGGTACGGGAAAGTAATTCTTGAATCTCGAGAATCTGAAGAACCGGCCGGCCATGTTCCTCGGTAGCCGCATTCGACACACCGTATAGAACATTTTGTTGCACCGTTAAATGAGGAAACAGCGCTAAATCCTGTGGCACATATCCAATGCGTCGCTCGTGCGAAGGCAAGTTTGTCCCGCTGTGACTGTTAAACAATATTTCCTGGCCAACCTGGATTAGGCCTGCATCCGGCCGGCGAAGTCCGGCAACAGCATCGAGCATCGTAGTTTTTCCAGAACCGGACGGCCCAACAATTGCCACGGCTTGCGCTTCTGTCTCGACAGACACATCGAGAGAAAACCCACCCTGCCGAAGTTGAATCGCGAGCGTCAACAAAGAATGCTTGCTCACCATCACGTCGCAACTCCGAGACGATTTGCAACATGGACAGCCACAAAACCGATAGCCACCGCCGCAATAATCAGGACTGCGGCAGCCGCATCCTGCCCGAGTTCTGCATGTCGGTAAATAGCTACCGAGAGTGTTCGGGACCCAGGAAGAGAACCGGCAATCATAATGGTGGCACCAAACTCACCAATCGCACGTGAAAACCCCAGAACCGCACCGGCCAGTATCCCCCGTCTGGCAAGTGGCAAGCTGATCGTCAGAAACACCTTGACCGGACTCGCCCCAAGCGTTGCAGCGACTCCTTCGTAACGCCGGTCAACAGCCTCAAATCCGGCGCGGGCAGACCGAACAAGCAAGGGAAACCCCATTACCGCCATGGCCACAACCACGGCCTTCCACGTAAACACAATATCTACCCCGACCGAATCCATCACGCCGCCAAGCCATCCGCGTCGGCCTAGGAGCTTCAAAAGAATCAGTCCCGTCGCGACTGGCGGCACAACAAGAGGAAGCGTGACCACGGTCTCAAGCACTGAACGACCATAGAACTGCCGCCGAGCCAGTAGCCATCCCACACAAATGCCCGGTGGAAGCATGACAAGAGTCGCCACACTCGCCATCAGTACGGTAAACCCGGTCACCTCAAGAAGCTCACTCATACCGTTACTAAGTCGTTAATGCGCCACTAAGAAAATGAAGCCGTACGCCTCAAAGATGTGTTGCGCTTTCGCTGTTTGCAGAAACGCAAAAAACTGCACGGCACTCTCCGGGTGAGGGAGGTCGGCTAATAGCGCTGCGGGATACGTAATACGTGGAGCGCGATCGACTGGCACATCAAAGGCAATAACAGCGCCAAGCGACGTTCGCATATCGGTTCGATACACGACACCAGCATCGACTGTTCCGGCTTCTACCGCCCGCAGTGCAGCACGCACGTTTCGCGTCGGAACGATCTTTGACGTCAGAGCATTCCACACTCCCACCTCGTCGAAATACTCTCGAGCATAGACACCAGCAGGAACTACCTCGGGATCGCCAAGCGCAACTCGTCGGACAGACTGCTCAATCAGATCGAGAGGTCGATTGATACTCATCGACCGATCGGAAGGTACGATAACAACGAGCTGGTTCGACAACAGGTCACGAATGGTCCCTTCATCTATTTTGCCTCGGTCAATCGCTCGAAGCATCTGACGGTGGTCCGCGCTAATGAACACATCTACCGGTACCTCTTCAATGATCTGCGTCGCTAATATTTGCGACCCCGCCGCATTCACAATGACGTGGATACCTGTTTCCTTTTCAAATACATTGGCCACATCTCCGACAGCATCGGACAGACTGGCTGCCACTGAGACAACCACCCTCTGGCCTGAAACACTTCCCGAATGACCCAATGGTCCGTTACAGGAAGAAAGCCCAAACCCCGCGATCAGCAATAAAAACAACAACCGCATTAAATAAATCGATATAGTACTATTTTAGTTGATTTATTATACGATTTAATACATATTTTTATATTATATGTCACTACTCAGCGTGCGGGAGACTGCCGATAGACTAGGGGTCGCGTATTCGACCGTAAAGCAGTGGATCTACAAAGGAAGCGTGCGAAGCGTACGAACGGATGGCGGCCACCATCGCATTTCTGAGCGTGAAGTAACCCGACTCCTTGCTCAGCGTGGTGCACTGCCCCCCCGGCGTCGTCACGCTGCAGACGGTGGCGTATTGGTCGCGCTCAGTGGAAGGAATCGACTACAAGGGGTCGTGGACGAAGTCAGACGCGAAGGCCTTCTCGCTCAAGTCCGACTGCGCATAGGGGATCAGCAACTTACCGCCGTCATCACTGCTGATGCCATCGATGAACTGAACTTGAAGCGGGGTGACGAAGCAACGGCCATTGTAAAAGCTACGGAAGTCATGATCGGCCGTGAAGATCAGGCAAGACTAGGGCGTCGTTGAAAAGGTCGCAGGAAGAACAGATTGTAATTGCAATCCCCAATGACCATCCTGCTGCGTAACGATGTAGAGGCCTGGATTGGTCCGATACGGACTACCGTCCGCGTAACGCCGACTCGCAACAATTCGAAAGTGCACTTTCTCCGCAGAACTATGAGCGACATCAACTAAATCGAGCGTGCTGTGGTCCCAGAGTTCGGCGGCTCGTAGCGTGTCAAAATCGATCGCAATATCCTCAGCGCTGTCTCTCACCACGATCTGCCCGCTCGGCCCGACACTCACCCGTGGAAAGTTACTCACGGCCGCAATTGCCTCATTATCGGCAGCATTCCACGCTCGAAAATATTCGTCGAGAGCTGCGCGCGCCGCCACATCAGGTGACTCCTGAGTCAGCACCTGCCCATGAAGTGCGAAAACCACCACAAGCGTCATTCCAACCGTAACAGGATGTACCATCATTCTGAGAATACCATTGCTTTCACTACTTTATCAGTCTTAAAAATATCAAATTGCTCATGACAAAACCGACTGTTATTGCCCATCGAGGCTTTTCTGCCGTCGCACCAGAAAACACCCTCCCCGCATTTCAACAGGCCATTGACGCTGGGGCGGACATGATCGAGTTTGATGTCAGAGTAACAACAGATAAACAATTCGTTGTCATTCACGATGCATCACTTGACCGAACGACAACTGGTTGCGGCATTGTCGAAAATCACACACTTGCAGAATTACAGATACTCGATGCTGGCGTATGGTTCGATCGTGGCTTCGCAGGCACCATTCTTCCCAGTCTCGGCGAAGCACTCAACCTCTGTGAAAATCGTGTTTTAGCCAATGTCGAGGTAAAAACTGAACTGCGAGACGATCTTTCTCTTACTCGACTTGCCGACCTTGTAGCTGAGCACGTAAGCGCTTTCGGGGCAACACGCTCGGTAGTTATTTCTTCCTATACGCATCGAATCATCACGCGTCTACGCGATAGACACGAACACCTAACGACGGCGTTACTCTCAAATGAACCCTCCACGGACGAAGCCATCACGAAACTCGCGTATGCGTCCGGAGCAACAGCTCTTCATATTCCGCATCGACTGGCATCCTCCTCGCTCGCTAAACGAACCAAACAGGCCGGCCTCCTTTCCGCAGTTCACACGGTCAACGAAACGACCCATATACAAACACTAATAGAGATGGGATTTGATGCCCTTTTCACTGACCACCCAGACCGTATGCGTGCCTACGTGGATCGACATTCAGGATCCAAAGAAACGACGTGGTCGAGGCACCTCAGTACCACGAAGCGCACTCAGCAGAGTTGACTGAAAGCACTGCACTAAGATAGGGTTAAAATTCAATGTTGAGTGTGCATCACACCTCTGTTCATGATCATCATCACCGCCATGCGGCGGCCTGGTGGTACTGCGTGTGATCTAACGTCCCAAAAAGATAACACTCACGCACCACGAGGCCTCGCCACTTGCGGCGAGGCTTTTTTTGTATGTGGAGTCTCGATAGATGGATTTTTCAAAACTTGATGGCTTAATTCCTGCTGTTATCCAAGATGATGACAGTAATGAAGTGCTCATGGTCGGCTTTATGAATGAAGAGGCCTTGGCGCAAACACGATCTTCTGGATATGCGACATTTTTCAGTCGGACTCGAAATAAATTGTGGATGAAAGGTGAAACATCCGGAAACACCCTGAAGGTAACACGCCTCCAGACCGACTGCGACGATGACACCGTTTTGGTTCGGGTACAGCGCCAGGGCGATGGCAATGTCTGCCACACGGGCGAGCGCACATGCTTCTTTAAAGAATTGGATGCAATCGTATGAAGCTCAAATTAGGGATCCCAAAAGGATCATTACAAGAATCGACCGTTCAGTTGTTTGAGCGAGCCGGTTTTAACATTTACGTTAGTTCACGCTCGTATTTTCCAACAATTGATGACCCCGACATCGAGTGCACACTAATCCGCGCCCAAGAAATGGCACGATACGTTGCGGACGAAGCTGTCGATGCCGGTCTGACTGGAATCGATTGGATCGCTGAACATCAGGCAACAACCGGAAAGAGCGTCATTCCGATTGCGGACCTCGTATATTCCAAGCAAAGTTTTCGGAAAGTGCGATGGGTTCTTGCCGTACCAGAAGATTCGAAATACAAAAAACCAGAAGACCTAGAAGGAGCACGCATCTCGACCGAACTCGTTCGTGCCACCGAAGAGTATTTCAAAAAACTCAACGTAAACGTTAACGTCGAGTTTTCATGGGGCGCGACTGAAGTCAAACCTCCAGATCTTGCCGACGCCATCGTTGAAGCGACCGAAACCGGCTCGACATTAAGAGCGAATCACTTGCGAATTATCGACACGGTTCTCGAGTCAAATCCACAACTGATCGCCAATAATCGTGCACTCGAAGACACGGACAAGCGAACCAAGATCGAAAACATTGCATTACTCCTAAGAGCGGCCATGGAAGCACAAGGCCGTGTCGGCCTAATGCTCAATATCGAAAAAGACAAACTAGATACGATACTCTCGGCGCTTCCAGCGCTCCAGAAACCAACGGTGTCGGCGTTAAGTGATGACAAGTGGGTGGCGGTCTCGACCGTTCTTGAGGAACGTGCTGTCCGAGAACTCATTCCGAAACTCCGGGCGGCAGGTGGACGTGGCATCGTTGAATATCCACTCAACAAAATCGTGTTGTAGAGGTTGAGAATGAAAATTATTTCGTCAACAAACAAGCGCGGATTGCGATCCCTTCTCAGTCGCAATCAATCCGAGGACAGTGCGCGTGTTCGCGACGTTCAACGCATTGTCGACGACGTTCGACGCCACGGCGATAGCGCCGTTCGGAAGTATGCGCGCCGTTTCGACAAACTTCGTGGTCCCGTTGAAATCTCCTCGGATGAGATCCAAGACAAAGCGACGGCGACACCACCAGCGGTTCGAAAAGCCATCAAGGAAGCCGCGCGCCACATTCGGCGCGTAAGCAAAAAACAGATCCCGCAATCATGGCGGACCACCGTGGTGCCTGGCGTAATTGTTGAACAGAGGGTCACCCCTCTCGATCGCGTCGGCTGTTATGTTCCGGGAGGACGCTACCCGCTACCGTCGTCACTTCTAATGACGGCTATTCCGGCAAAAGTTGCCGGGGTATCTGAAATTCTAGTCGCCTGTCCAAATCCGGCGCCTGCCGTACTCGCCGCGGCGATGGAAGCCAAAGTGACACGCTTATTTAAAATGGGTGGTGCGCACGCCATCGGTGCATTTGCGTACGGCACCAGAACTGTACCAGTCGTCGATAAAATCGTGGGGCCAGGAAGTGCGTACGTTTCTGCGGCGAAGGCTTATGTGGCCGCAGACTGTGCCATCGATTTTTACGCGGGTCCCACTGAAATCGTGGTTGTGTCTCAAAACGGCAACCCCGACTGGATTGCATCTGACCTTATCGCACAAGCGGAGCACGATCCGGAAGCACGGGCCATCCTAGTCACACCTAGCCGTTCATTAGCAACAGCCGTTCGTTCCGCCTTAACAGAACAATTACAGGAGCACCCGGCGGCAAGATCGTCAATCGAGACTCATGGCGTCGCTATCGTCACAGAGACCATTACCGAAGCCGTCGATCTCGCCAATGCAATTTCCCCTGAACACGCGGTAACTGACACCCGGGCCATGGCAAATCGACTTGTTCGAGCTGGCACGGTGTTCGTCGGTCCGTACGCCGCTCAAGCTGCCGGGGATTACGCCACAGGATCGAACCACGTACTGCCAACCGCAGGCGTGGCAAGATTTCGCGGTGGATTAAGTGCATCTGATTTTGTCCGCGTAAACAGCGTGCAACAACTGAACCAGCGCGGACTTCGCCGACTTGCCCCGAGCATCATCTCACTTGCCCACGCAGAAGGGTTACGCGCCCACGCGGCATCGGTTGCCCGGCGCGTCGTCTAACCGGGAGTTTGACAAAAGATGCGAAGCGCTACCATTAAACGGGAAACCACTGAAACGAAGATTAAACTTCGACTCGCGCTTGACGGTCGTGGTCGTTACAAAGTTAATACCGGCATCCGGTTTTTAGACCACATGCTAGAACTACTGGCTCGACATGGTACGTTCGATCTCACGCTAGACGCAACCGGCGACCTAGACGTCGACCAGCACCACACCGTCGAAGATGTCGGCATCGCGTTGGGTGAGGCCGTATCGAAAGCGCTTGGCTCTCGTCGGGGTATTAATCGTGCGGGCTACTTTGTTATGCCGATGGACGAAACACTCGGTGTCGCCGCAGTGGATCTTAGCGGGCGAATACATGCAGTTGTCGATTTGAAGCTGCGAGTCAGGAAGGTCGGGGACCTCCAAAGCGAACTCGTGCATGATTTTTTCGATGGCTTCGCCCAAGGGGCACGAGCAAACGTCCATCTCAAAATACTGTATGGCCGATCGAGCCACCATCAGATCGAAGCCTTGTTTAAAGCATTTGCACGTGCACTGCGCGTAGCCTGCTCACGTGACAAACAGCTCGGGCGAATGCTTCCGAGTACAAAAGAACTCCTCTAATCGTGAATGAATCCTGAAATACCATGATCGAATTAATCGATTACGGCGCCGGAAACTTGACGTCTGTTCGAAAAGCCCTGAGCTACCTCGACGCTGTGTTTGAGACACCAGGGACACCTGAGGACCTTAGCGATGCAACGGCAATCATCGTTCCAGGTGTTGGAAACTTTGAGGCCACGACCGCGCTTGACAGCGCGTGGCGGCAAGCGATTGCCAAAGCCATCGAACGAGGGACCCCACTCTTGGGGATCTGCCTTGGCCTTCAATGGTTATTTAACGGGAGTGACGAAGCACCAGATGTACCAGGATTTGGTGCAATCAACGGGTGTTGCCGTTTACTTGCACAAGAAACGGAAGACACCTCGGTAGTAGGTAATTACAAAGTACCACACGTTGGCTGGAACAGCCTGCACCGTCAACGGGACTCCTGGATCCTGGAAGGGGTCAACGAAGGCAATCAGGTGTACTTTACCCATTCCTTCGCGGCGCCGATAACTACCGAGTGCGTCGGAGCAACCCGCTACGGCATGGATTTCGCCAGTGTCGTCGAACGAGATCGATTGGTCGGTGTACAGTTTCACCCTGAAAAATCAGGAGATGTTGGACTTCGTATTCTAAAAAATTTTTTAAACAGAATTACCACTTCGTAACATACAAAGTCTTATACCCATGCTGTCGAAACGTATTATCGCGTGCCTCGACGTCCGAAATGGATCAGTCGTCAAGGGCATCAACTTCGAGGGACTCCGCGTGGCCGGCGACCCAGGTGAGCTCTCACAGCGGTACAACCGTGACGGTATTGACGAAATCGTTATTCTTGACGTCACAGCGACTATTGAAAAACGTAAGGCCCTAGCCGATACGATACAGGCCGTTGCCAAAGAAATTTTTCTACCGCTGTGTGTTGGTGGCGGCATTAAAGACGAAGCTCACGCTGACGCCGCCATACAAGCTGGGGCTGACAAAGTCAGTTTGAACACCGCCGCCATCGCAAAACCTGAATTGCTCACAACGCTTGCGCGACGATACGGTAGTCAGGCGGTTGTCGTGGCTATCGATGCCAAACGTGTTGGCGACATATTCCAGATCTATGTCCGTAGCGGTCAACAAGCCACTCGTCGAGACGCTGTTGACTGGGCGCGAGAAGCGGCCGACCGTGGCGCCGGTGAAATTCTTTTGACATCGATCGATCGAGATGGCACAAAAAGTGGTTTCGACTGCGAACTAACAGCAGCCGTGTCTAACGCTGTGTCCATTCCCGTGATTGCATCTGGCGGTGCTGGAACATTTGATCACTTTGTTGAGGTGTTTACAAAAGGTCAAGCCCATGCTGCACTCGCCGCCTCAATTTTTCATTACGACGAACATGCCGTAAGTGACTTAAAGCTTCACTTGCGGAAAAACGGCATACCAATTCGCCTCTCATGCTAATACCATCAATCGATCTCAAAGGCGGACAAGTCGTTCAGCTCATACAGGGTGAACGACCAGCTCTTGCCACAAATGACATTGAGCTATGGATAAATCGTTTTAAAGGTTTTCCGCATGTACAACTCATCGACCTGGATGCGGCGATGGGCACGGGTACTAACGATGGCTTACTTCGTCAAGTGGCATCGGTACTTCCTTGTCGGATCGGCGGTGGAATTCGCACGATCGATCGGGCGCGCGAGGTACTCGAATACGGAGCGGAGGCGGTAATAATTGGCTCTTCGCTCTTTCAAGAAGGGAAGCCAGACATCGACTTTGCCACCACATTGGCAAGCACAATTGGCCACCATCGGATCATTGCGGCCGTCGATAGCAAGGGTGGGCGTGTTGTGATCAAAGGTTGGACCGAGGCAACGTCCCTGACAGCCGTTGATGCCGTGCGTGCACTCGAGCCATTCTGTGGAGAATTCTTATATACGCATGTCGATAAAGAAGGCTTGATGGAAGGCACCGACCTGGATGCGATTATGGACGTAAAGGGGGCCACTAGCCGACGGGTTACCGCAGCTGGAGGAATCACCACGCAA
>Ga0209034_10000473_pt1 | contig 20217 bp, 16 predicted proteins | sample MarorgKNORR_S2LV_2_FD_188219 | JGI IMG/M metagenome (GOLD analysis project Ga0209034, IMG submission 188219) | Marine microbial communities from the Southern Atlantic Ocean, analyzing organic carbon cycling - 250m_A/KNORR_S2/LV (SPAdes) (version 2) | ecosystem: Environmental > Aquatic > Marine...
CCAGAATAAAATCAATCGATATTAGTAAAGCATTGGCCCATCCGGAAGTGAAAGCAATTATAACCGGTTCCGAATTGACCCAATTTGCGGGTCGGGCATCTGAACTAGTTGAAGGTGCCATGGCTAATATGAAGTTCCTTAGTAATAATATCATGGCTACAGACAAAGCCTTATACAAAGGTCATCCTATAGCAGCGCTTGCGGCTTCTAATGCTCACGTAGCGGAACAAGCTCTTTCGTTGATAGAGGTTGAATACGAAGTTTTACCACCAGTAATGCACGCCAAAGACGCTATGAAAGAGGATTCTACATTAGTGCATGAGCGATTGGCAGCTATGACTACGGCTTCTATAAGAGCCGGAGGAATATTGGATGATGATGACACTGCTAATGGCACTAATATTGCGAACCGATTTGATTTCACTCTGGGAGATATTGAAGAGGGATTCAAACAGGCTGACGTAGTTGTAGAAAGAGATGCGTCTACTGTTGCCGTACATCAAGGCTATATTGAGCCACATTCTGGAACTGCTATGTGGCATGCAGACGGAAACCTCACTATTTGGTCCAGCAGCCAGGGGCATTTTACAGTTCGAGAGAACACTGCAAGGCTAGTTGGTATACCGGTATCTAAAGTAAATGCTATACCTATGGAAATCGGAGGAGGGTTTGGAGCTAAGCTGGCTGTATACTGCGAACCTCTAGCTGCTCTGCTCGCGAAAAAAGCGGACGCTCCTGTGAAAGTGACCATGAGCCGTACGGAAGTATTTGAAGCTACTGGACCTACATCAGGTACTAACATAACAGTAAAATTAGGAGCTACTAGAGACGGTAAGTTAACTGCGGCTGAAGCTCACTTAGTATTTGAAGCTGGAGCGTTTCCGGGTTCTCCAGTTGCTGGTGGCGCTCAATGCATTATGGGCGCGTACGACATTCCTAACGCTTACATAGAAGGCTACGACATCGTTGTTAATCGTCCAAAAACTGCTGCTTACAGGGCTCCAGGTTCTCCTGCAGCAGCCTTTTGCATCGAGGGAGCTATTGATGAACTAGCGGAGAAATTAGGTATAGATCCTATAGACTTCAGGTTGCTTAACAGTGCAAAGGAAGGTACTAGGCGCGCAACAGGTCCCCTTATGCCCAAAGTTGGCTTTATCGAAACTTTGGAGGCGGCCAAAGCACATCCGCATTATTCGGCGACATTAGAAGGCCCATATCGAGGTCGTGGAGTGGCAAGTGGTTTTTGGGGTAATAATAGTGGCCCATCAAGTGCTGTTGCAACGGTAACTCCGGATGGAATAGTGACCCTTGCTGAGGGATCACCGGATATTGGGGGAACTCGAGCAACAGTTTCCCAGCAATTAGCTGAGGTGCTTGATATACCGTTTGAGGATGTAAAACCACAGATTGCTGATACGGATTCTATTGGGTTTACATCCAATACCGGAGGTAGTGGTGTCACTTTTAAAACAGGTATCGCCTGCATAACAGCGGCTGAAGATATAAAACAACAAATGCGAGAACGGGCCTCACGTATTTGGGAAGTTTCACTGGATGACGTGGATTATGTCGATGGTGGTGTTCAGCATAAATCAGATACAGAACTGAGACTAACGTTTAAGCAGATGGCAGCCAGACAAAATAATACTGGCGGTCCCATAGTTGGTCGCGCAGGTGTTAATCCTGGAGGTGCAGGACCTGCAATAGGGACACACATAGTAGATGTCGAAGTCGATCCTGATACAGGTAAGGTTACGATATTACGTTACACTGCTCTTCAAGATGCTGGAAAGGCGATTCATCCGAGTTATGTTGAGGGCCAGATTCAGGGTGGTGTTGTACAAGGTATAGGCTGGGCGCTAAACGAAGAATATTTTATTAACGATCAAGGGCATATGGTGAACTCTAGTTTCTTGGATTACCGTATGCCGGTCAGCTTAGATCTGCCCATGATAGATACTGTGATAGTAGAAATAGCGAACCCCAACCACCCATTTGGAGTTCGAGGAGTGGGTGAAGTTTGTATAGTTCCCCCGATGGCAGCCATATGTAATGCGATTTATAACGCGATAGGAGTTAGGTTGACTAGCTTACCTATGAACCCTGGAAAGATTTTAGAGGCCATCTGGGAAAAAAACGGAAACTAAAGAAGTCAATCTAATATAAATGTGGGCTTACAAAAAGCGTGGAAACGTCTCGTAAGCCCATTTTTAATTACATAAAGATTAATTGATAGGTTGGGAGATATGCCTGAAGTTTGGATACCTCCGAGAATGCAGACATTAGCTGGGGGCCGGGAGCAGGTTGTGATAGACGGAGCTTCTGTGCGCCAGGTAGTTAATAACTTGGAAAAAGCTTTCCCCGGTATGAAGGATTTTCTTTATGATTCGGAAGAAGACGATTTGATTGCCGGTATAGCGGTGGTGGTAGACGGCGAGGTCAGCCAACTTGGCTTGTTAGAGAGAGTGAGAGAGGACAGCGAAATACACTTTTTACCGGCCATAGGTGGAGGACAATCACAGATAGTCAACTGATTTTCAGAAACTCTAGAGAGTTACAGGATTTAATTTAATAGTCCTCCCTGTCTTAGCAGATTCTATCATTGCTAATGTTGCCTCAACCACACGCAAACCGTTGATTCCTGATGACATTGGTTCCCGTGCCATTTCTACAGATTCCTGGAAATCTGATATTTCTGCTATGAAGTTAGCTAAGTAATTAGAAGGGAATACTTGTGTTTGATTAGTCGTGTTACTGATTATTTCTATTCGGCCTTGACGAGCCTCCCAAAGGGTTGCTCTACCCAATATCCTGCCAGTTGTACCGTATATGGCTAAATCGTTCTTTGAATCAGGTAAAAGTCTTCCGCAGCATACCGTAGCTAAGGTGCCACTAGTAAAACGAATTATGGTGGTAGCAGTTCTTTCCAAAGGAGTCGTTTGCGTATGTCCATCGGTTAGCGTGGCTACTTCTGTGATTTCTTCATCTAGAATGAATCTTAATATATCTACTACGTGCACTCCGGTTCCCATAAGGGAGGCCGCACCTCCTATGAGATCAGGTTGTTCCCACCACTCGCGACGTCCTGTCCGGGTGGGAGGTGACTTGTCTCCTCTAACTCCGAAACCCCATTGACCTTGGATCAACGAGATATTCCCCAAAGCACCTGATTGGAGTGTTTCTTTGGCTAAAATATGAGCAGGGTGTGTTCTAAGGTGATAGCCAGTTCCCAAGGTGACCCCGTTGTCTCGACATGCTTTAACCATGGAAATTGCGTCGTCTAACGTAGTGGTCATAGGTTTTTCGCTTAGGACATGTTTGCCGCTATTGGCCGCTCGAATTCCATGCTGGGCATGCATGGAATTGGGTGAGCACAAGAAAACACCATCGACTCTGTTGTCTTGTAATAATTCATCGAGGGAATCATATGCGGATAACGCGCCGTGTTTTTCGGCGAATGACTGGCCCTGTTCTCTATCTCTGCTATATATCGCAACAAGGCGAGCTCCAGGAGTGGCATTAATCGCCGGTGCGATTTTATTTTCTGGATGTAGACCTGTACTGATTATTCCCCAACCAAAAGCCATGTTGGCCTCCGAACATTTTCTTAGAATCAACGTAAGATAAAGTAATGATCCTGTCAAACAGGGTAATGAGGATTTAAGGGTAATACCGAAAGGAGACTAGCTTGACAACCAATTATGCCGCGGATAGACTTGCCGGACGTTACACATGTTAAATGAGAATTTTCGAGTAGAACAGGGGAAAGGCGGTGACTAATCCGCCGCGGTTGCGCCACTGTAAATGGGATGTAAAATTCCAAAGTCAGGAACCCCGCTCGAAATGTGTGAGCTCTAGTCTGCGCCAAACAGATGCGGTTCTTTCCTTCTATCGGGATGTCTTGATGTCGATTAATCCTGATTAGGAATTAAAACTCCTGGGCGTAGCCCAGGAGTTTTTTAGTGTAACTACTAAACTGAACTTATAGGTTGTTTACGGAACTATTTTTTTAGGGAGTATAGTCTTTTAATGACCAACGATAATGCTGGTATCTCTATGACCGTGGTAGCTGTAGGACCAGGCGATCCAGATATGCTAACTATGAAAGGTAGGAAGGTGCTCCAAGGCGCGGACTTAGTGGTTGGTTTCAAAACGGTCTTGGATGTCGTGTCAGAGTGGACTCAAAATTCTGAAGTAAAGCCTATGGCCTACCGAGATCAGGAAGATGTTTTGGAATATGCCCAAGGTCAGGCACGTCAGGGTAAAAATTGTGTTGTGTGTTGTTGGGGGGATTTGAATGTTTCCGCAAGGGAATTATTAAATAGAGTTCGTCGTAGGGCTGAACACGTAAGCTTGGTGCCATGCGTTAGTTCTATACAATTTGCCTGCGCCAGGGCAGGTATAGCGCTTGAAGATTCCTTGTTTATAACTTTACATAAAAGAGACGAGGCAGGTACTGATCTGGAAGAATTAGTTCATTATCTTAACGAAAGCAAAAGGCACATAATTCTTTTGCCGAGGCCTTTTGATTTGATGCCTTCAGGGATAGCTAAGCAAGCTCTGAATATGGGTGTTATTGCCAGTCAGCGGGTTACAGTATTTCAAAGGCTGACTCTAGAAGGTGAACAGCGTTGGGATGGGACGTTGGAAGAATGTGCCGATCTGAGTACAGATTTCAGCGATTTATCGATCATGGTCTTTTTTACTCCTACCCAAATATTGGATTAAATAAATATCGAGATGTAATTTTGACTACTTTAAAAGAGACGGACCAAAAATCTATATTTTTGGTTACAACTGCAGATACGGATATTCTGACTGCTGAACGAGCGATCTCAGAAATGGCAATCCCCGATTTTCCGAGAGTCGTGATATATAATCCGGTAGCTTTGGATTCTACTGAGGGTCAATTTGAACTTTTGGAGGCTGCTGCAGGAGCTGGTGTGGTAGTACTCCGACTTCTCGGTGGGAAAAGAGCGATGCCGGATACCTTCGATCCGCTGGTGGAGTTGTGTCATTCAAATGGTATTCCCTTAATAGCTTGTCCTGGTCACCAAGAATGGGATGAGGATTTGGTTTCTGCATGCTCGGCCCCAGTTTCTGAAATAGAAACGGTTTTTGCCTATTTGATGAGAGGTGGGGTGCAGAATACTCAGAATCTATTGTTATTTTTGGCTGATACATACTTGGAAACTGAGTATGGGCATGAGGCACCTGAGCCTGTGCCGTGGCAAGGTATTTACCACCCAGAAATAGATTCAGGTATAGATATAGAGTCATATATCAACCTGAGGTGTAAACCAGATAAACCCACCATAGGGTTATTGTTTTATCGGGCTCATTGGATGAGTGGCAACGTACATTTCATCGATGATCTAATACAAAGGCTTGAAAAACATGATATCAACGTGTTGCCAGTCTTTTCATTTAGTTTGAAACATAACCCAGAAGAAGACTCAGAATCAGTTAATACCATCACTGATTACATGATAGATGGCAATGGGGACTCTAGGGTGAATTGCATAATAAATACTATGGGGCTGGCCATGAGCGACCTGAGCGACGAAGGCGCGACAGTAGCTTCAGGTTGGTCCGTAGATTTCTTGGATAAACTGAATGTCCCAATTATCCAAGGAGTAGTTAGCACTGGCACGCGATTAGAATGGGAAGAGAGCTCTCTTGGGCTAGGACCTATTGACACAGCTATGAACATAGCGCTTCCTGAATTTGATGGTCGTATCATTTCAGTCCCGATTTCATTCAAGGAAGAACAACCTGAATTCGTAATGGCAAGCTCCGGTCGCAGCGGGGGAACGCTGATTGCTAACAGGACACAGCGTTATGTGCCTCACCCGGATCGTATGGAGCATCTGGCTGATTTGGCCGTGAAATGGGCTACTCTTAGTGTGAAACCTAATGCAGAGAAGAGAATAGCTATTATCATGAGTAACTATCCGACCAAAGATGCGAGGATAGGGAATGCTGTTGGTTTGGATACTCCTGTGTCTGTGGTTACATTACTTAACGCTTTGTATAAATCCGGATACCATGTGGAAGATATACCAGCGGATGGGGACGAATTAGTTCATCGAATCATAGAACGGTGCAGTAATGACAGGGATTCGTTGACCGAAGAACAACTTAAGCTAGCTGCAGGCCATGTGTCAGCTAGACAATATACTGAATGGTTCCAAGAATTCCCTGAGTCTGTACAGGAGCAATTGAAAGAGGAATGGGGGGATCCACCTGGAGATGTTTATAGAACTGGAGATCAATTAGCAATAGCCGGATTGCAATTAGGAAACATCTTTGTTGGATTACAGCCTCCTAGAGGGTTCGGGGAGCATCCGATTTCAATATATCATAGCCCTGATTTGTCACCGACCCACCATTATATAGCCTACTATAGATGGCTCCGAAACGTTTTCAACGCTGATGCTATGGTTCATGTTGGAAAACACGGAACGTTAGAATGGTTGCCTGGCAAAGGAATAGGATTGTCACAAGAATGTTATCCTGAGGTCGCTTTAGGCGACTTACCGCTTTTTTATCCTTTCATAATCAATAATCCTGGTGAAGGAACTCAAGCTAAACGTAGAACCCATGCCGCTATCATTGATCATCTAATCCCTCCTATGACGACTGCCGACAGTTATGGTGATATAGCCAGACTAGAGCAGCTCATGGATGAACATTATCAATGCCAGACATTGGATCCATCTAAACTTACTATGCTAGAGGATCAAATATGGGAGATGGTGAAAAAAGCGGAATTACATAGAGATCTAGGGGTAGATGCTCCTCCTGATGATTTTGGCGAGTTCATGCTCAACATAGATGGGTATTTATGCGAGATTAAAGATGTACAGATCAAAGATGGATTGCATTCACTAGGCGAAGCTCCTGTGGGCGAGCAATTGATAGGTTTGCTTTCTGCCTTGACTAGATTGGATATTGGACCTGTTCCTAGCCTAAGAAGGAGCATGGCCGAAGCTCTCGATATAGATTACACCGCTCTATTGGATGATCCGGGTACACCATTGGACAATGGGATACCTGAAGCGTTGGCTCGCTTAGATACCGAAACTCCTGCGCGGACAGCCAGTGACGTGATTGAGCGTTTAGAAATACTATGTCGAGAGGCCTATTCGCAACTGTTATCGGGTGACTTCAGTTCAGAAAATATAGCCGAATTGGTGTCTAGTCTTTTGGATCGACCTGATTTAGATACAGAAAGAGTGTTGAGATATGTACTAGAAACTATCTATCCTGCACTGTTAAAAACTACGGACGAAATAGATAATTTGCTGCGTGGCCTTGATGGACGGTTCGTCCCTCCGGGCCCTAGTGGCGCACCTACTAGAGGCATGGCAAATGTATTGCCTACCGGACGGAATTTCTATTCAGTAGATCCGAAGACCTTACCTTCGCCAGCTGCCTGGGAAGTTGGTAAAGTCCTTGGTAACAGCCTGTTAGATAAATATCTGGAGGAAGAGGGGTCTTATCCGGAGATGGTTGGGGTAGTGGTTTGGGGAACTTCTGCTATGCGTACGCACGGAGATGATATAGCCCAAATAATGTATTTATTAGGTGTGAGGCCAGTTTGGCAGGATGAAAGCCGGAGAGTGACTGGGGTGGAGATAATCCCCTTAGAAGAATTGAAGCGGCCACGTATCGATGTGACTGTTAGAATCAGTGGATTCTTCCGGGATGCTTTCCCTAATTTGATCTACCTTTTAGATAGAGCTGTAGATATGGTTGCTTCTTTGGATGAAGACGATGAGCAAAACTTTATAGCCAAACATCTCAGAGAAGACCTGGCCCGTGAATCCCAGTCTAATAGCGATGGCGTTGAGACCGAGTCTGCGAATGGGCAGGGTCAATCGACGAATGATAGAGCTAAATCTCTTTATCGAATTTTCGGAAGTAAGCCTGGCACTTATGGAGCTGGAATACTAGCTGCAATAGATGAAAGAAACTGGGAGACTGTAGAAGATTTAGCCGAGGTCTATACTGCCTGGGGCGGCTATGCTTATACACAAGAAGATTTTGGCGTGAACGCTAGGCCCCAGTTCAGGCAAAGGTTCGGGCAGATAGTGATAGCTGCTAAGAATCAAGATAATAGAGAGCACGATTTATTCGATAGTGATGACTACATGCAATATCACGGTGGTATGATCGCTACGGTTCGGGCTCTAACAGGGAGGAATCCCAGGCAGTTTTTCGGGGATAGCGCTGATCCATCAAGAGCGCGGGTCCGAGATCTTCAAGATGAAGCACGTAGAGTTTTCAGAAGTCGTGTAGTCAACCCTAAATGGATTGATTCGATGAAAAGGCATGGGTATAAAGGTGCGTTCGAATTATCCGCTACAGTAGACTACATGTTTGGCTACGATGCTACTGCTCAGGTGATTGAAGATTGGATGTACGAAGATGTAACTCAGGAATACGTCCTTGATGTTGAGATGCAGGAATTCTTCCGTCAAAGCAATCCATGGGCTCTGAGGGCGATAGTTGAGAGATTATTGGAAGCTATAGAAAGAGGTCTTTGGGAAGATCCTAATCCGGAATTGCTTCAGCAGCTAAAGGAAATGTACCTTGACTTGGAAGCCGACTTGGAAGCTCGTCAGGAAAGGAATTAGAAGAGATTCAATCAACTTACTGAGAGGCCATGTATGGAAATAACCCTCGAATTGATACAAGAATTGACACAAAATGAAAGAATGATGTGGGTAGTTGGCGGAGGGTCAGTTGTTAGTGAGAATAGTGGTAAAGGTATTAAACCTCCTGAAACACATAATGGCTTCATAACTATTGAGGCTGATAACTGGCATTTTCATCTGCCTGAGGCGGAGGTTGATGGTATTCAATTCGTGGAAGCTGATTCTCACGGAGGTCTCAAATCTTATTACGTTAGGTTCTCTAAGGGATGGGAGGATACACTGGCTAGATGTTATTTCCCGAACCCATATCTAGACGACGACGAAAAAAGAACTGAGTTTCAGGATGATAAATACCAGGTTTTTGTGTCAATGAAAGATAAATTTGTGGGCAAAGATGGTATTGTTTTCGTAGAAAGGTCGGCTTAAGTTAAATTAGACGATTTTGATGTCCAAAATACTATCTACTGACTCTTTTCACTCATGGGTGTTAAGTGTTATACTTGGCGGGTCCAAGAAGGGTTGGGAAGAGGAAACAGGGGAAAGAAGGACTTTATAGTCGTATTTAACTGCAAATCTCTTAAACTTAAATGAAAGAGGAGACTGATATGTCAACTATGTTGCAGGCCTTAATTAGGGAAGGACGAGGCGCCAAATTGGCTCCTTGGCTCTTAGCAGGTTCAGTAGTTCTGTATTTTGCTGGCTACGTGGATTCCAGTGTTCATGGTGCAGCTTTGGGTTCGCCTGCTATATTGGGCGCGGTTCACGAAGTATTTCACCATGCAAGACACGTTGTCTTCATGTGCCACTAGGCTGTGTCAGGGTTGAAGTATTGAGAGGTTTAACATCTCTCAATACTTTCCAGATAACGGTTAGAAAACATAATAACTATCTCGGTAAAGTCATAAATTATATGGGGAAAGGCGGTGAATATTCCGCCGCGGTTGCGCCACTGTGATCGGGTGATTGCCCGGAAGCCAGGGACCCATACGAGATAAGGGGCTAAGCGCTGCGCAAACAGATGCGGTTCCTCCTGGAAGATTGGAGGCCTAAACGTCGCGCCTTTCTTCGGGAATGTAACCCCTGGTATCAAAGTACCCAGGGGTTTTTTAATTTTATATATATTGAGAGTGTAGTTGTGCGAAATATCCTGCCTATTGCTTTAATAATTGGCGCGTTAGCCGGTCTCTTTGTCGGGGGTTATTTAAACGTGATTAACGTCCCTGTGATGGAATGGGCCATCAGTTTAGAAGAAGCCGCAGCATTAGAATCTGGAGATGTTGCCTCAAGCGGGATCGAGATATCTTTGGCTGTTCAAAGGGTCGGTTTGGTTGTTGGCCTAATTATTCTAGGGGTTTTCTTCGGAGCCATTTTTACTGGTATCTATCATCTAATACGCAGAGCAACACCAGGTTGGAACATGTGGTCCTGGGCAATCATGGCAGGTGTTCTAGGGTTCTGGGCAGTTTCCTTAATAGTTCAAATCCGTTACCCACTTAATCCTCCGGGCGTGGGTGAAGAAAGCTCGCTGTTGATGAGGCAAGCTTTTCAATTTTTGTTTGTCGTTATATCGCTAGTTTCAGTATGCGGCGTTTGCCTGGGGTTAAAATTCATTAATGAATCAGATTCTAACGGTATACAGCGGTTTGCTAGGTATTTATCAGTGATAATTATTTACCTAGCTGTTGTGGTAGTGGTTGCTTTCGCATTTCCGTCAAATCCAGATCCAACTCCCGACTGGATGCCGCCTGAGCTTGTTATATTGTTTAGAACCTTTTCTCTGTCAGGGCATTTGTTGATGTGGTTAATCATTTCTTTAGGAGTTGTGGGTTATTTGAAATACAACGAGCATGGTATTAGATCTAGATATCCTACCGATATTGATATTTAAAGAGATTGGTGAGTTTATTTATGCAAGAACAACGACAAGAACCATGGTTCCCATTTACTGCCATTGTTGGGCAGAACACAATGAAAAGGGCTCTGCTTTTAAATACGGTTAATCCTAAAATTGGCGGGGTTTTAATTCGCGGGAAAAAGGGTACAGCTAAATCCACGGCAGTTCGTTCTTTAGCTGCTTTACTTCCGGAGGTGAATGTAGTTAGAGGCTGCCCTTATAGTTGTTCTCCGGATACCGTACAAGGCCTTTGTCAGTTTTGTGATCACGGGGCCCAAGGAATCGAGTCGTTGGCTCATCAAGTCAGGATTGTCGATTTGCCGGTCGGAGCAACTGAAGATCGTCTGGTAGGTTCATTAGATATTGAACAAGCAATTGTTTCGGGAGCCAAAAGCTTCGAACCGGGTTTAATAGCGGCTGCGCATAGGGGGATACTTTATATAGATGAGGTTAATTTGCTCAACGATCACCTCGTGGATGTTCTTCTTGACGCAGCGGCAATGGGGCGTAATTATGTTGAACGCGAGGGGATTTCAGTAAGTCATGCGTCTCAGTTCATCCTAGTTGGTACAATGAATCCTGAAGAAGGTGATTTACGGCCACAACTTTTGGATAGGTTTGGCTTGGCTGTTGAAGTCGACGGGGCTCTGTCTTCGGATGACCGAAAAGATGTGGTCAGGAGGAGAATTCAATTTGAAGCTGATCCTCATAAATTTGTTCAAGAATGGCGGTCAGTAGAAGAGACACAGAGGAACAGGCTGATAGCTAGCCAAAGGTTATTAGAAGATGTTCAAGTAAGTGATGATATCCTAGGACTCATAACTGACATTTGTTATGAATATCAAGTAGATGGTATGCGCGGGGATATAGTGATGTATAAAACATCTAGTACTATCGCCGCCTACGAAGGCAGAACAAACGTAACCGTTGATGATGTACGGGAAGCAGCAGAAATGGCTTTACTACATCGTCAACGTCGACAGCCTTTCCAGCAACCTCATCTAGAAACGGAACAGTTGGATTCTATCATCGACGAACACCAAAATAGGTCGCAAAACAGAGAATCGCATAATCAAGATTCGTCCAATTCAGAAGAAGGAGGAGATGAATCTGATCCCTCAGATTTAGGTCAAGAAGAAAGCGAACAGTCAGATAAAGCAGATGACAATGAATCGGGGACAGGAGAGGAATGGTTTGAAACTGGCGACCCTTACGCGGTCCAATCATTACAGGTGCAACCTATCGACCGGAATGCTCGCCGCGCTAGTGGGCGGAGGGCTACTACTGTTAGTAATTCATCAGTGGGGCGATATACTAGTTCTAGAATTCCTCAGGGAAAGGCGTCTGATCTAGCGATTGATGCGACCCTCAGAGCAGCAGCACCACATCAAAAACGACGCAAATCCCAGCTCGTCAGACCAAACAGCTCGAAAAATTTCTTCATAGAACGCTGGGATCTGCGCGAAAAAATCCGTGAAACTCAGACCGGTAGCCTAATATTATTCGTAGTAGATGCGAGCGGTTCTATGGGGGCTCAACGCCGCATGGTAGCCGTTAAAGGGGCGGTATTATCGTTGCTCCTAGATGCTTACCAAAGGCGCGATCGTGTTGCGTTGATCAGTTTCAGAGGGACTAAGGCAGATCTTCTTCTGCCTCCTACTAATAGTGTAGACCTTGCCGAGATTTACTTGAGAGATATGCCAACAGGAGGAAGGACTCCTTTAAGTAATGGGTTATATACCGCTTTGGAACTTTTAGAAACTGAGAGGTTGAAAGATCGAGAAACTCTTCCGATGTTAGTTCTCCTATCCGATGGTAGGTCGAATGTAGCCATGTCAACTGGAGATTTCGGTAATCCAATGGAAGAAACCAACAGGATGGCAGCACTGATAGAGGAAAAGAAAATTCAATCAATAGTCATAGATACAGAACTTGATTTTCTAAAATTCGGGTTAGCCCGAGAAGTAAGTGACCGTATGGGAGCTAAATATCTAAAGTTAGAAGAACTCAGATCCGATAGCCTTACGGAAGCTGTGAGGAATCAATTAAGCACGACTTAATTAAGTGGCCATAAAATCCTTGAAAAGGTAGTTGTAGCCGAGAATTCTGACCGCTGTCTAATTGTCAAATTGGTTATATTTACATCCCATGGGCTACTTGGTACCCTTCATAATAACGAACTTTTAAGAGGAGGCCTCGAGTGCCACGATCTTTGGATTATCCCGACATGGACAAAATTCTTTCTCTTTCCAAACGGAGAGGGTTTATTTTCCAGAGTAGTGAAATTTATGGAGGTCTGGGGTCGACTTGGGATTATGGGCCTTTAGGCGTAGAGCTTAAGCGCCACGTAAAAGAGGCTTGGTGGAAGTCGGTGGTTGTAGATCGCGATGATATGGTTGGTTTAGATTCTGCGATTTTGATGCATCCTCGAGTTTGGGAAGCGAGTGGTCATGTGGAGAATTTCTCTGATCCGCTGGTAGAATGCCGCAGTTGTCATAGACGATTTCGAAGCGATCAACTTAGTGAGGATAAATGTCCCGAATGTGAGGGGACTCTTACAGAAGCCAGAAATTTTAATTTAATGTTCAGGACCTATATGGGACCTGTTGAGGAGACTGGGCAAGAAGTATTCCTTCGTCCAGAAACAGCGCAAGGCATTTTCGTTAATTTTCCGAATGTAGTAAACGCTACGCGAAAAAAGTTACCCTTCGGAATCGGGCAAATAGGAAAGGCATTCCGTAATGAAATTACACCCGGTAATTTCACGTTTCGCACGCGGGAATTTGAGCAAATGGAAGTAGAGTTTTTTGTTAAACCTGGTACTGATGAAGAATGGCTTCATTCATGGGTCCAATCACGGTTTGAATGGTATGTTTCTTTTGGTATTCGTCGGCAAAATTTACGGTTACGTAGACACGATCCAGACGAATTGGCTCACTATGCTAAAGATACTTACGATATAGAGTATCGTTTCCCTTGGGGTTGGGGTGAATTGGAAGGGATTGCGGATCGTACAGATTTTGATCTTCAAAGGCATGACCAGTTTAGCGGGGAGTCTCTATCTTATTTTGATGACGAGTCAAAGGAAAGATATTTCCCTTATGTTATAGAGCCTTCCGGGGGTGTGGATAGGGCAACACTGGCTTTCTGGCTAGATTCCTATGATGAAGAATCTGAACAAAGTACAGAAGAAAAACAACAAGGAAACATTAGAGTCGTTTCTCATTTACATCGTAAGCTTGCACCGATTACTGTGGCAGTTCTCCCACTCAGTCGAAATGAAAGGTTGAACCCAACTTCCAGAAGCGTCTACGACCTTATTCGGAGAAATTTTAATGCTCAATTTGACGACGCTCAGAGTATAGGTAGAAGGTATAGACGTCAGGACGAAATAGGGACTCCCTATTGTGTGACCGTAGATTTTGATACTCTTGAAGATAATCAAGTGACCGTTCGAGACAGGGACACTATGAATCAAGTCAGGTTACCCATTTCCAAATTAACCGAAGTGTTACATGATAAATTGGAACATGGATGGTGATAAAATCCTCAAACGAGGCGGTGAGATTATGACTGGTGGATCTGGGGGACAAGCTAGCCAAAGGTATATTAGAACTTTAAGACGAACTCTGGATCGCTTGGAAATTCTAATTAGGGAAATGGAGGTTCAAGCCCCAGAGATTAGAATTGCAGATTCTAGGAGTGAGCTACTAGAACAAGTACATTTAGCCGGAGCTATGGATCAGCGAAGGCTTTTTGAATTATTGGATTTAAGAGGGATCGGACATACTTGGATCGGGGCACAGGTTAGCGCTGAATACCTTGATCTTTGGCACGCTGCTGATGGGAGAACATTTTACAGAGTGACTGATCGTGCAATCAGAGATTTGCAGCTTGGACAGTTAGTAGCTTCAGCCAGTTATTCAGCTCTTTCGGAAGCCACTTTTGGTGATGATTGGCAAAGTGAAGAGGATGCAGCTTATGACCGACTTTAAGGAAGGGGATGTCGTTTTAGTGTCCTATCCCTTCGGTGATGGGGCAGGTGTCAGGAAACGCCCTGCCCTGGTCATAAGCAGAAATAATTTCAATCGACAAACTGAGGAACTTATAGTTGCTCAAATCACGAGCAGAATATCTTCGCCGAATCGAGAAGGAGATTACCAAATCATAGATTGGAGGGAGGCATCTCTGGTCAAACCTGCTATAGTACGGCTTAGGGTTGCTACGTTACCGACGGCAATGGTACTAAGGAGGCTGGGTTCCTTGACAGAGGAAGATTTTCGCGGAGCATCTACTGCGATACTTAAGCATATTAGCGGTTAATTCATTGAGTGTAACTAACTCGGATTTCAAATGATATCAGATCGACTGATCGTAGAAACTAAATATGTCGGCTAACTTGGTTGCTGCTACAGTTAGATCAGGGTTATACACCCGGATAATCGGCAAACGCATTAGATTTTTTCAAGAGTTAACTTCAACCATGGATCTGGCTCGCGAATATGCTGAGTCTAAGATTGATGAGGGAACTGTTGTTATAGCAGAGTCCCAGACATCAAGTAGAGGTCGGTTGGGACGTACCTGGGTTTCTAAACCTGGGAACTTGTATTTGTCTGTTGTTTTGTACCCGAATCAGATAACACTGCCGCTTGTAGGGATAGTAGCGGCCTTGGCCGTAAAGAAGTCGATATTTAAAACTACGGGTACTCGTCCTGACATTAAATGGCCTAATGACATATTGATCCATGGAAGAAAAGTTGCAGGTATCTTGGTCGAAAGCGTCATGATGGCTGACCAGATTAAATATGCCATAGTTGGTATAGGGACTAATGTATCTTTAAATCTGGATGAATTGGGAGAACTGGGGTCAGTTGCGACCAGTCTAAATTTAGCACTTGGATATGAAGTGTCGAGGGAGACTTTATTTAGGACACTACTTCAGGAGTTAGATTCCCTTTATTTTGATATCAAAAAGGGAATCTCTCCGATCCCTGAATGGAGAGATTCTCTCGGTACTCTATCAAAAAAAGTTTCGGTTGTTCACGGAGGATCAAAAATCGACGGAATTGCGGAAGATGTCGATAACCTGGGTAATCTGATAGTGAGAACTGATAGCGGTAATTTAGTAACTTTAACATCAGGAGACGTTACCCTAGAAAAGAATGACGTTGCCCTAGAATTATAAAATGGTAATAAATGATCAATCTACAAGGTAAGGTATGAGAATGTTAGATCGTTTGGGTCTAGAGGAGACCGTAGTAGTTATTACCGGAGGCGGAACCGGGTTAGGATTAGCGATGGTTCGTGCTTTAGCCAGGGCTGGGGCTTCACTATGTATAGCGGGACGGAGAAGTGGGCCTATCGAAGAAGCGGCCAATGAGGTCATAGGGTTAGGAAGCGATGCTATTGCTGTCCCAACTGACGTAAGTGAGTCTAGTCAAGTAGATCGACTTATTTCAACTGCTGTTGACCATTTCGGGCATATAGATGTATTGATCAATAACGCTGCTTTAGTATCATCGAATATTAGAAAACCTATATGGGATATCGATGATTCTGAATGGCAGCAAGCACTTGATGTTAACCTTAGTGGAGCATTCTATTGTTCAAGATCAGCGGCTAAAGTGATGTCCGAACAAAAGCGAGGGAAAATAATCAGCGTCGCATCAGGATTTGGTTTGCGAGGAGGTAGGGACATATATATGTATTGTTGTACCAAAGGAGGAGTTATACAGTTAACACGAGTCCTCTCTTTTAGCTTGGCTAGATATGGTATAACCGCAAACAGTATAGTTCCAGGATTTATACCTACCGAGGCAACTAATTCGGATATTCGAGAAACCCTTCCTCCATCTGGTGATTTCTTGCCAACAGGTAAACTTGGTCTACCTGAAGACTTGGGGCCTGTTGCAGTGTTTCTATCGTCTTCCGCTTCTGATTATATGACTGGAGAGATGATAATAGTAGATGGAGGTGGTTTGGCATCTGGCGTATCACCAGCGGGTCACGCACCTCTTATACCGTTGGAAATTTGATATTCCCCGAATATCCTTGCTAGGAGGCAGAAATGCCGGTTCTTTCAGAATACGATTTGAGCGACAAGATAGCGATTTTGGCTACCAGTGGAGGAGAAGAGGCTCCACAGTTAACTGCTGCGTTATTAGAAGCAGGCGCCTCGGTATTTACGATCGCCCGTAATGTATCTCAATTGGAAGACATCCTAAAAAAAACAGGGGGTGTTATAGAAGACGGTATTGTAGCTAATTTAGCAACTCGAGATGGGGTTGAGGTTGCTATGAAAGCTTTCAAAAACCGGCACGATTCCGTTGATATATTAGTGAATGATGTACGAAGTATGTTCGCGAAGCCGTTTAACCAAACTACAGAATCTGAATGGGATGAAATTCAATTTAGAAATTTAAAATCTACCTTTTTACTCTCCCAGCAAGTAGGTGACCTTATGATTGCTAGAGGCTATGGAAGGATTGTTAACATTATTTCCGTTTTGGCGGAGAGAGGCATGATTAATGGTGCTACGTTTAGCGCGAGTCAAGCCGGGGTATTAGCTTTGACCCGTTCATTGGCTGTTGAGTGGGGGCGCCACAACATACGTGTTAATGCTTTGGGGGTAGGATGGTTCACAGGTCAAGAAATTGATTTAGAGGTGCAGCAACAGGAACTCTTGGTGAGGTATACTCCGTTACGGCGCAAAGGAGTCCCCAGCGACATAGGCCCCCTCTTAGTTTATTTGGCTTCGGAGTCTTGCGATTACAATACGGGTCAGCCTATATATATCGATGGTGGTCTAAACGCTCACCCTTGATGGATAAGCTCTCGTAATTTTGTCATTGATCTAATTATCGGTTACGTGTAAAACCAGTTGATCGGTTCATTGAACCTAGAAAAATGCTACTGTAGAATAGAGACTAATTAAAATATCAATCTATTACATAGCTGAGATACTATCCCCCTTATGGTTATAAAACAATCGTTGGATCAAAAATTGTCCGAGCTTTTTAGTTCTTTTGGGTATAAACATATTACTTTGCCTGTTCTTGGCCCTACTGAATTATTCCTACGTAAGTCTGGTGGGGAGATGGCAGCGCAAATCTATGATTTTGCCGATGTGTCGGGCAATCAGATTTGCCTTCGCCCTGAATTTACCGCACCGATTATGCGTCATTATTTAGATCATGCTACTGAAGAGAGCCTGCCTGTCAGATGGCATTATGGTGGGCCGGTGTTCCGTCATAATTTAAGAAATTCGACTGCTGGTGAAAACAGAGGCCAGTTTACCCAAATAGGCGCGGAACTGATCGGCACTGATACAGTCTTAGCTGACGCTGAATTACTCATCCTGGCAACTAGAATACTCCAGAAGCTAGATATCCGAAATTGCACAATACGCATAGGTGATTTAGCGATTCTAAATAGCGTTCTCGATGTAGCAAATTTGTCGGAAAGGGCAAGAGATTTTCTGGTTTCTCAGATACCTCTTTTAGCCGGTGGAAATTGGGAACCAGATAGATTAGAAGACCGGGCCCGCCAGTTGAATTTGATAGAAATTGATTCGAACGGTAGTGGCTTGAGCCTCGCGATAGCTGATTTAGATGATGAACAGGCTCGGCAGGTTCTTAGCGGGTTTTTAGGTTGGACCTCTGGGGAATCTGTAACATCTCCTTCACCTTATGAATTAGATGATCCAACATTATCTGAAAAGAGAGATATTGCCACTGAGCATTGGGGAAATTTAGGTAGAAGGGATCCCTCGAATATAGTTGATAGATTACTCAGAAAGATAAGAGGAGGTGATCAGTTAACACATTTCAGGCAGGGGATAGAATTGATTTCTGAACTGATTTCTATTCGCGGCTCTGCGAAGGACACGATAACAAGAACTGAGGATTTCATGCGTAGGGTAGGTGCTGATCTATCACCAGTCCAACGGCTAACCGAATTGGTGGAATTATTGACATCTAACACTAATAGAATAATTCCTGAGGATGATCTGGAACTTGATTTTGGTTTAGCTAGAGGTCTAGCTTACTACAACGGCATTATATTTGATGTAAATCATCCTAGTTTGTCCGAGCCACTAGGAGGCGGCGGAAGGTATGATGATTTAGCCAAGGCACTTGGGAGTGAATATAACTTGCCGGCGTTGGGTTTCGCGTATCAATTAGAGTCATTGGTCCAACTGTCACCATGCGATACCGTAATTAGCGAAGTTGATTGGGGAGATAGGGTTTTAGTAGCGACGGGCAATAAAAAATACTTTGAAGATGTTATCCGTAAAGTGAATGAACTCTACCAAACAGGTGTGGCAGCCGAGGCTTTTCTAGAAGTTAAGTCGATAGACGAAGTGATTAACTATGCTAAATATAGGAATAGTAAAGAGGTTGTATGGATTGCCTCCGAGCATGAATCCACTATTTATCAAACAGGTTATGCGTAATCAGTATGCTTCTGTGTAGAGTTTGCTTAAATGTCTGGGATGATATGCAGGATAATTTGAACAAATATTGGACTTGAAATTGGGAAGATTGTGGTAAACGGTAACAACGGTAAATTGAAACTAGTATTACCCAGTGACGGTGAACTTAATGAACCGACACTTGGGTTTATGCGAGACTGTGGAATTCCTGTTCGTCGGCCTAGTGCTCGCCGGTATACTGGGTATATTCCTGCCTTGCCTGGGATAGATGTCTTATTTCAACGGACTGCGGATATAACTCAGAAAGTCGAAGAGGGCAGCGCTGAATTAGGGATAACAGGATTAGACCGATTGTTGGAATACCGTAACAATGAATTTCTAGTAGTAGCTCTATTAGAAGATCTTGGATATGGGCGGTGTGAGTTTGTTCTTGCGGTGCCGGATTCATGGTTAGATGTTACGTCTGTAGATGATTTGGCAGATGTCGCGTTGGATTTTCACCAAGAAGGAAAGCAGTTACGTATAGCTACAAAATATCCTCGGTTGTTGCGAAGTCATCTATTTGAACGAGGCATTAACTACTTTACGTTGGTGCCTGCAAGTGGGACATTAGAAGCTGCACCTGCGGCTGGTTACGCAGATCTAATTGCCGACCTTACTGCGACGGGGACTACCCTAAAGGAAAATGGCCTTAAAACCTTAGAAGGTGGGACAATATTAGTGTCCCAATCTTGTTTAATCGCTAATCCAAGCGCTTTATCCAAGGGCAGCTCCAATACACATCTCGCTAGGCATTTAGTGGAGTTGATGGAATCCCATCTTCAAGCCGGACCTTATTTTAGATTAACTGCGAATATCAGAGGCTCTTCGCCAGAGGTGGTCAGTGCGACTATACTATCTCGTCCGAAATTAGCGGGACTAAAGGGGCCAACTGTCTCAAGGGTATATAATATTGCAGAAGAAGACTGGTATAGCATTAGTTTGTTAATCAAGAAAGAAGCTTTAATGGATGCAGTAGATCATTTGAGAGATTGCGGCGGAGTAGAGATCGCGGCCTCTCAGGTTAGTTATTTGTTCAAGGAGAACTCCAAGGCTTTTGATAACCTGTTTTAGATATATTCAGGGTTCATTAAGGTAATTTAACCTGTTGATCTGAGGACGTGCGAACTTGCCGAATTTGCCAATGCATATATATCTGGCGGATCAGGTTTCCCAACAGTTGGATT
>Ga0209034_10000474_pt1 | contig 20189 bp, 19 predicted proteins | sample MarorgKNORR_S2LV_2_FD_188219 | JGI IMG/M metagenome (GOLD analysis project Ga0209034, IMG submission 188219) | Marine microbial communities from the Southern Atlantic Ocean, analyzing organic carbon cycling - 250m_A/KNORR_S2/LV (SPAdes) (version 2) | ecosystem: Environmental > Aquatic > Marine...
TTTTCTGAACAGAATGGATGATGTAGATGGGCTTATAAGCAAGGCTGCCTTGAAAAACCTCCATTCTTGAATTGGCGAAAGAAAACTCGGTGATGAACAGGGGCATCAGGAGGAAAGTTAAAAACGTTCTGATGGAGATTGCTTTCATTTAATCAAAACCTTAAATAAATAAAACTCCTATTTAAATTACATTTTTTTTTTGAAAATTTCTACTGAAATAGGACTCAAATAAAATTAAATTTGATTAATCTTGTTCGAGAAGTATTTTGAGGCTTATTATAAGCTTAGGAAGGAAATACTTTTAGTTTGAACACTAACCAATCACATCCATAACTGTAGTAAAAAATATGCGATAGTTTTTGTTTTCCATCTCACGCTATATCTTTTTCAACCCTGTATTCGGTTTAATAATAAATTTAGGTTGAAACTACGCTTCAAAAAAACTATAGATAATCTTGAGGTTGTACAACCCCATTGTAAAAACATCCCTTACTTAATGGTAAGGTTAGGGGGAGGGTACTATGGGGTTGTACACCTCATTTCTATCTATCCCCTACTAAACACAGCATAAATCACACCTACAGCGGCGAGACCAACTAAACCCTGGGCGCCTAGTGTTGCGACTATGCCTGTTAGATTGCCAACAATATCACCGCCCACAAACGGCACAGCTTTACCAAAAATAACTTGCAGAACTATTCCAAGCGCGAGCAAGGCTACACCTGCTTCAGTTAACTTTTTTACATAACCTATTATTTGGTCAACCATATTATTTTCTCCTAAAAGAGATGTGTGGATAAGGAGTCAATTGAAGGGAGTGTTCTGTGGATAACGTGGTATGAAAAGGGAAGCACCTTCAATAGACTTCCGCGAAGACTACTACAAGAATAATACTACCAAATAAATTAACATAAATCAATAGCTTATAATTTATAAATCTATGAACTAGAGAATCTATGTATATTGAAAAAATATACCCTCATAGTCACTTCTACGATGTTCACTGAGAGTATGAAAAACTATGCTGATAGGTTTTGATTTTCTTCCAGAGTAAACCTTAGGCAAGACTTAGACATTTAGGTCAATGTGATCCTTCTATGTTCATTGATAGTGGAACTTTCTTGTTGCAGGTAATGTTTGGATTAAATCCACATTCATGCATTTTCAATAGCTCAGACTCTAGAATCTTTGGATTTCCCCTGGCAAATCGCCGTGCAGAGTAAAAATGTTTTGTAGCTTCTTCATGTTTCCCTTCTTTATGGAGACTTAAAGAAAGATTGAAATTCAGAATTCCTTGGCTAGGATCTCTTAGTTGCCGCGAAAGATTTACAGCCTTTTTAAATTGTTTTGCCGCCTTGCTAAAAAGACCCATTTTATAATTTTGGATGGCCTGTTTATTAATTTGACTGATCTCTAAGTCAAAACTCTTCGATCCTTCCACCTTTGGCAGGTTCAGGGGGACCTCTGTTTCACTCCACGCCGGAATACATAAGGTCGTCAACAAGAAAACCATACTGCAAAGGAGCATTACTTTTTTATATTGAATTTTTACTTCGATCCATTTAGTCATCTGTTATTACCTAAGTTCATTTTAAATTTTAATTTGCTGTACTTATTAGATAGTTGAGGTCAAATCCTTTTTCACGAATATTTTCCTTCAACGATTCGAGCGTTTGAGTATCCATGGTTGGAGATCGGCTCAATATCCACAAGTATTGCCGGTCAGGCTCACTAACGATGGCATATTGATAATCCTTGTCCAGACCAATAATCCAATAGTCCCCCTTGAAGGGCCAAAAAAACTGGACCTTTAATTTGGCTTTAGTTTTGGTGTCAACAATACTTGCAATACCAATGGCTTCATTTAATTCACCGTCCGTACCATGCATATGACATTGATTGGTCACCTTGATTTGACCGTTTTCCAACTTTTCATAAAATGCGGTTGAGCGAAAACATCCCTTTTCAAACCAATTTGGATACAGGGCAATTTCGTACCATTTTCCCAGATAGCGTTCAATATCCACGTAGGGAACTACTTGCAATTCTGGAAATGATTTCCTGGGGACACTTGAACAACCATTTACCAAAAGAATCACAATAAGCAAACAGGATGCATAATTCCCTGAAAAGTATTTAATGTAAGAATTCATAAGTTAAATTTAGGTATAAAACAAATCATGTCTAAAAAATTTAATTTCGTAATTATTAAGTTATTCCAGCTTCTCTTTGCGAATGCCGAATATATTTAATGATTTCCTTAATCTCATCATCAGTAACCTTGTTTTTTTGAGAGGGCATAGAACCCGAATCTGATCCATTCAAGATTGCTCGCACAATTCTTCCATTAGAAAAATTTTTGGGATTAAACTTTTCTTGTAGAAATGTAGGAGCTCGACCACCCCCCATTGCATCAGCCCCATGACATTGTGCGCAAACCTGGTGAAACTTTATTTGACCTATACGGTATTTTTCTGGAACGCTATTTTTTGGTTCGATGCTACACCCCATTAAAATTTGTCCTAACAAACCAAAAATAGTCATTAATAAAAATTTTGAATGAAAACTTTGAGATTTAAATTTGATATATGAATTCATTTTTTTTATTGAAATAGCAAATTCAATAACCCGAATCTGGATGAGATTAATTCCTACGTTCAATTTGTGTGAAATATTGAAAGCCTTCCTAGCTTTTTGGTTTCCTCTTTAATTGGCCAATAAAGTGTCAATGGTCTTATGGCGGTGAGTAAAGACTTTCTCCAAATCTTTTCTTACCCATTTCCCCGCAACCAGATCCCCTGGGATACCGAATGGAACCTTGTAGAGAACGTGGTCTTTTATTAAAGTGCCACCATTTTTTTCTTCAAACTCGTGAGTGTGATACCAGTGAGAATAGGGACCTTTTACTTGGATATCCGAGAATTTTTGATTCGGTTTCCAATCAGTAATTTTAGATATCCAGCTGACAGGAAAACCATGTAGTGAAAGGCGATAATTAATTTTTGTTCCTTCTTGGATTTCTGGAGTAGATTGATTAAGGATTTTGAAATTTAAAAATTTTGGAGTAATCTTTTCTAAATTTCGGGCTTCCTTAAAAAATGAAAAAGTCCTTTCTACAGGCTGGGGAACCCACTGCTCTGTTTTTATCTCGTGATAGGTGTTTCCGCAAACTTCCTTTAAAGCTTCCTGAATATGAGGGTATTTAAATTTAAATCCAGTATCGCTAATTTTGTTAGCGTTCACTCTCTGGCTGCCAAGAAGTAATTCAGAAAGCTCCCCCAATACGACCTTTAAAACAAACTTTGGCACGGGAAAAATGGTTGGACGTTTAAGAATCTTTCCGAGAGTTTTTGTGAATTCTTTGTTTCTAACTGCATTAGGGCTCACCGCATTATAAATTCCATCCATTGAGGGATTCTCTATCGCATGAACCAACATATTGACTAAATCATTGATGTGAATCCAACTCATCCATTGGGAACCACTTCCCAACTTGCCGCCAAGTCCTAATTTAAATGGAGGAAGTATTTTATTAAGAGCCCCTCCATCATGTCCAAGAACCATACCTAATCGATAGGCTACCGTCCTTACTCCAAACTCTTTAGCTTTTAGTATTTCCTCCTCCCAAACTTTACAGACATCTGAAAGAAAGCCATGCCCTTTCAAATCAGCTTCATTTAGAATTACATCACCACGATCCCCATAGAAACCAATTGCAGAAACGGAAACAAGGGTTTTGGGTTTTTTATCCATATATGTCATGGCATTTACTAGTCGACGAACCGAAAGCTCCCTGGATTGAATAAGCTTTCGCTTTCGTTCAGGCGACCAGCGTCCATCAGCAATATTTTCTCCAGCTAGGTTGATTACTGAATCAACTCCTTTTAAAGCGGTTGAGGGGAGATGATTTCTACAAGGATCCCAAGGGATAATTTCACAATGGACAGGTATGCGAAACCTGGCTGAATCAGGGTTTCTTGTCAAAACTACAATTTCATGACCCATTTCATGCAATTTTTTAATTAGTTCTTTACCAATAAACCCAGTAGCTCCCGTAACCATGACTTTCATGATTTCCTTCTTTCTATATGCTCAATAATATATTTTAAAAACCAAAATTGGTTTCAAGTAATTTGCCAGTGTTAAAATTCCGTAAAACTCTTCTTCCCTGTTTTCTTTGAAAATCGTGAAATCACCATTTTTTTACAAACCAATTTTGATTTCAATATTTATTATCATTGTGTATATTCTCTAACGTAAATAATTTTATAGAGGGAAGAGCCCAGAGACCCAGCGATCAAAACATCAGTAAGGAAGGAAATGTTTTGAAAAGCTGGGATCCCCTGCCACAGAGATTTTTCTCCAGGGTTCCCAAATAAAATTTTTCTTACAAAAATTATTTGTTATTCCTAATCTGAGCTTACTTCAGCCGCAGGTTTATAGTTTTTTATGTGATCAGTTAAAAATAATGCAAATGCATCCATGCTAAACGGCCATGCATATTCAATGTCAATGTCTGAATATTTTTGCCTTAAAGTTTTTAGTTCTTCAGGGATTTCATTTTCCGAGTGTGATCCTCCTCTTGTTATCATGGTGGTCACTATAATTATTTTAGATATATTTTCTTTTGCTAGTTCATCTACAGCATCTTCAATGGCTGGATAGCAAAATTCGTTGTAAGCCGTTTTTACTAAATAGTCCTTCAACATCGGTTTCATGTGAGAAGCCAGTGACTCTAGTCCTGATTTGTAGGGATCGTTTTCCGGAGTTCTCTCCCAATTTCTAATAATTGAATCGAGTTCCACTTCTCTTTCGGTAATAGGGCCTCCGGCCTTTATCCTTGTCTTATGAACTCGCATAAAATTTTCAACAATTTCAGGAGCTATATTGCTGGGCAATCCGCCATGCCCAACTAAAATTACTGCCTTTTTTGAATCTTTCATAATGCACCACTTTCTTTTGCTTTAAAGGTAATATTATTTTTAATGTCTTACAGCCCAATCCTTATTTTTCATACAAAGAAGAAATAATAAATTCTTGTGGTTTAGGCGCTCGCCCGCACCCTTACTTCCTTCGATTTGCCTTGCATTTTCACTGGACAAATTTTGACAAACTTGTCGGTCTTTAACGAATACTTTGGTACCTTTTTCTTTTTTATCTTCAAAGGACGCGTAGTCGGTTTTGGGACCGCACCCTGAAATTGAAAATAACAAGACGAATAAAACAATAAACTTCTCGAAAGATTTTCTGTTAATCTTAAAAACTCTTGATTTGATATTCACCTTAAGAAGGCTCTTCCGATAAAGACCGAATATAATGAATTAGTTGCCATACTTTTCTGTTAGATAAATGGGAGTAAGAGGGCATAGGTGTTCCCTTAGAACCATTTTTAATAATCCAGAATAATTGACCATCTGAAATAGTACTCATTGTTGAATTGCAGGTAAAATTTCTCGGTTTTGGATTCATATTAAGAGACATTGCGCCTTGTCCGTTGCCCCCCATTCCATGGCATTGTTTGCATGCAATGGGTTTTGCTTTGATATGAGATAATTCTTTTCCTTTTTTTATGTGCCTGAATTCTTTTCGAAGCGGGTTCTTCTTTTCAAGGTATGCCCTAGGTGCAGTAATGGTTTTTCTGTTTTGGGGACAAAGGTCTGAATTGTCTCCAACTGTCATCTCAGCACTAACGGTTGAATTACCTATAAATATTGCCAACAAGAAGGAAATAAATATTAAATTTATTTTCATAATTTAACCCTCTAAGCCCAATACAAAAAGTTTTTGGAAAGGGTATTCTAATAAAACTAGATAAGTATGGGTAAATATCAAAATGCAGAAAAACATCAGACTAATTGCTGGCAACATTTTATAAAATGGATTTTTTATTCGCAGATGTGTGACTAGTGCTGCCACCATTAATAAGCTAATGCCTAATGAACCAAAAAGAACTGTCGTTGCATCTGGGATATGTAGCATAAAAGCAAAAGATAGCTTTAAAACTCCGACAAGGTCCCGTAACCAGGAAGGTAATCGGTATACCTTAAATTCTTCAACGATGTTTTGGTATCTCACCACCCAAACAAAAAATATAGCGCCGGTAACCACAGCTTTTATCACATATATAATGCTGGCAATAGTAATCATATATATTTCCTCAATTTGATCTTAAATTTAACAGGAGCCCTGAGGGCTTCAGCAATGGTTGCCTTAATCTCAAACATGATTTCTTAGCTTAAGTTCTTTAGGGTGCGGCTTTAGATATACTTGATTCATTAAATATTCAATATTATGCTTATGAACTTGATGGTGTATTAAGGTTACGGGGACTATTAAAGGAAGCAATTCTTTTCGATAATCTTCAATAGTACTTAGAATATCTGCTTTCTCTCCTTTAGATAAAATTTGCTTGAGGAATCCCATCATGTGGAGCAATACATCGGTATTTTTTTTAGGGGTAGCCTTAAAAGTCAACGCTTCCATAAAAATTTTTCCGTACCTGTCCTTGAGGTCTTCTATCTTCAGCGATTTAGGTTTGGCAACCAACTGTCCTAATGCGTCATAATGTTTTCTGCTATGAGCCAGGAGCAAATACTTCTGTTGCGTATGAAACTTGACTAGCCTCCCAATGGAAAAGTTTTCTTTAAATAAATTTTGCAGCCTGTAAAAACTAAATACCTTTACTATAAAGTTTTCTCGAATCCTTGAATCATTTAACCTGCCTTCATCTTCAGTTGGAATTAAAGGAAACTTATTGGTAAATTCCTGGGCAAACATGCCTGACCCGTGCCTCACACTGTGACTTCCAAACTCAGAGTAAACAGGAACTCTACTTAAGCCGCAAGAAGGGGATTTGCTTTTAAAAATAAAACCGCAAAGATCTTCACGAGTGAGAGAGTTGATACGTACCTTAATATATTTCTGCATGGGTTCGGTCCAGTCGGTCTGAGTCTTTCTGCTAATCATCCGTGATTTTTCAAGGTTACCGTAAAGAGCAACTGTTTCTCTTGGAACACCCATTCCTACTTCCATTTCAGGACAAATTGAAATGTATTCAAAGTAATTTGCTAGAATCTCTCGAACAAAATGATTCTGTTTGTGGTCGCCATTCCAACGTACCTTTTCACCCAGCAGGCAACTACTCACCCCAATTTTTATTTTAATGTCCATACTTTTGAATTTATGTTTTATAAAATTTTTTTAAAATGCGTCTGAAAAAAAATTCATTAAGCTACATTTGATTTTCGATAGATTTAAGTAGGCTTTTGTACTCTTGAATTTCTGGATCTACTTTTATTGCTTGTTCAATTAATCGTTTAGCTTTTTTAAATTTTTCATTACCAACCTGAGTCAATGCGTCCATATAGAATGACCGGGCTTGCATTTTGGGATTAATTTTGAAATCACGTGCGCAACGAAATCCTAGCCCTACACCGTAAGAGTTATTTATAGGATCATTCCAGAAACGATGGGTTGTGGTTATGCTTTGAGCTGGTGCAAACCATGACCCGCCACGGATAACTTTTTTTGTTAAAGTGCGTGCTGGAATTGTACTTGTCTTAGCAAACCCCAAAAATATTTCATTTTGGGGCCCTTTTGGGTTTCTTATCTCTTTTCCAGTCTTGTAATAATCCGCGTCATACCAGTCCTGAACCCATTCAAAAACATTTCCAGCCATGTTATAGGCACCGTAATAACTTTTTCCTTCAGGGTGTGCGTCTACTGAAGCAGTAATGTGGCTCTGTCCAGTTTTTCCTTTGGAAAAATTTGCTTTGCTATAGTCCAAATCATTTCCCCAGGGATAAATTAAACCTGCTGGCCCACGTGCAGCTTTTTCCCATTCAGCTTCGCTGGGCAAGCGTTTATTTGCCCAATGGCAATAGGTGTTTGCATCGTACCAATTTACTCCTGTCACGGGTTGACTAGGTTGATTGAGTTGATGATGATCCCAATAGGCGGGTGCTGGATGATCTGTTGCTTTGATAAACTCTGTGTACTCAGCATTAGAGACTTCAAATTTATCCATATAGTAGGAAGATAGATAAATATTTTTAGCCGGGGCTTCATCAGCAAAAGCTTCGTTGCTAGTTTTATTAATTCCTCGTGTAAAGCCTCCAGCATTAATTAATACCATCTTCTCTGGAACAATAGTTGCTGCTAATGCCTTTTGATGAGTAGCTGTTACAATGAGCACCGCCAAAAAAAACATGGAAAAAAATTTTTTGATTGAATTATTTTTATTCCTGATCATAGTTATCTTCCTATTTCTAATTTTTAAGTTTCATCGGCTTGGCGCAGCGAAAACCTATTCCATCAGTTTTGAGAGCAAATCCACCTTTGCCTCGTGAGGCTGATCGCACATCCGCTTTAAAGCTGTGCCAGGATCCTCCCTTGATAACCTTTAAGATGCCTTGTTGAGGGCCCGTTGGGTTTTTCTTTGGGGAGTTTTCAAAATAATCTGGTGCATACCAGTCTTGTACCCATTCACGAACATTCCCTGCCATTCCTTTTAGTCCATATGAAGATGAGGAATTCAAATCGTTATTTACTGGCCAGAGTGTCTTTGTTCCTTCCCAATTCTTTTCAAAATTAATTTTTTCAGTTGAAGGAGATGTATTGCCCCATGGGAACACCGAACCTTTTTCTCCTCGGGCACTTTTTTCCCACTGGGCTTCAGTTGGTAATTGTTTTCCTGCCCAACGGCAATAATCTACAGCGTCATACCATGTCACTTGAACAACTGGTAAATTTCCGATTCCCGTTAACTCGGAAAGTAAACCTTTTGAATAAGGGTTTGGTGGTTCTTTACGCTGTGTTTTATGGATGAAATTAAGATAACGTTCATTGCTAACTTCATACGCATCAATTTCATAGGTATCTAGAAATATTATTCTTTGCGGTTTTTCATCTTTTCTGCCTCTTTCCTGTTTGCTACCCATCAAAAACTCTCCAGCAGGAATTTTTATCATTTCCACGGGATCCCGTTGGTTCTCTTGTTCTGAAATAGCATTAGCGTCCTGCTTTAGAATTAAAAATGATAAAATCGCGAATATGAGAAAGGATAATTTAAATATATTCATTTTTTTGGTACCCGACTTTCAATGATGACCCGATCAGTAATTCGCATTATTTTTTGGATCAAGTTATTAGTTTTTCCCAAGTCACCCTTGTCCTCCGCATCATAGGCTTCGGCAAGAAGTGCTCTCGATTTGTGAAGGTCCATTTCCAGTTTAGTTTGAACCTTGGGGGATGGAAGAGTTCCACCCAGAGCACCATCATGGTAAGTTTCCCAAGCTTTTTCGACCGCTATTCGAGCTTGAGTCGTTCTGCCATAGAGGTTTTCTTTTTTAAAGTCTTCTCCGAAACCTGGAATTGGATAGAGCGAAAATAAAATGGCCGACAGCAAAATAAAATTTTTCAAACGTGAAAATTTGGAAAAGGCTTTTGTGTATTTCATCTTTATGCATCCTTATTTGGATTGATTAACTATACCTTTCAGGCTTAAGAGGAGGGCTTTTTACCCAAGGAGGAAGGTTCTTGACCCAGCCTCTTTAGCCTGAGAAAGGTAGTTGTTACCGGACCTGCTTTCCAATCATTTCTTTTAGTTTCAGGTATTCCGGATTGGATGCATCTTTGCTCAAAGCCTTTTCAATAGACTTCATTGCTTGTGGATATTTCTCAGCGCCCATATTAATCAGAGCGTCCATGTAGAAAGTTCGCGCTTGAAGCAGAGAGTCATTGTCAATTGAACGAGCACAACGAAATCCCAACCCAACACCATAACTATTGTTCATAGGGTCGTTCCAGAAGCGGTGAGTAGTGGTTACGCTTTCAACCGGGGCATACCATGAACCACCACGGATAACACGTTTTTTACCCACTGCAATACGATCTACGTATGTTCCCGTATCACTTAGGAAAACGCCTGCTTGAGGACCTGTTGGATTAAGGATTGTCTTTGTGGTTTTATAATAATTTGGATCATACCAGTCATTGACCCACTCAAAAACATTTCCTGACATGTTATAGACTCCATACGGACTTTTACCTTGCGGGAAGGCGTCTACATTTGCGGTGAGTTCTTGTTTTCGACCGTAATTTCCCATGCTCGCGTCATATTTATCTCCCCAAGGGTATTTAAAACCCTCTGGGCCCCGTGCGGCTTTTTCCCATTCTGCTTCGGTGGGTAAGCGTTTGTTGGCCCAACTGCAAAATGCATTTGCATCATTCCAGTTGACACCGCTTACAGGTTGTTGAGGTTTATTGCGTCGGTGATCATCCCAGTATGCTGGAGAAGGATGACCTGATGCTTTTAAAAACTCTCCATAGTGTTTATTTGAAACTTCATATTGATCGATAAAGAAGGCATCGATAATAACATTGTGAGCGGGACCTTCATCGTGAAAGGCTTCACGAGATACTGCATACCTAAGTTTTTGACGTACTGACATTTTTTTAGTATCAACATTTACTTCTTTGTCCACCCCCATAAGGAAATGTCCACCAGGAATCATTACCATCTCTTCTGGTGCCTGGGAATCAGCAGAAAAAGCTATACCAGAGGAAATGAGAAAGCATGCTAGAAAAAGAAAAACAATAGTTTTTACCTTTCTAATACCGTTAAAATTTTTCATAATATTTTCCTTACTTTTAAATTATAAAAATAGTTGGTTTAACTAGAATTTGAAATCTAGTTTTTTTGTTTACTGATAACTAAGATACATTAACGATAAAAAAAGTCTGTTAAGCCTTTGTCAAATCCCGTTAAGAATTTGTTAAATGGTTAAGACTTTGTCAATCCGTGTTAAGAATCCGTTAAGACGGCAAGATCGATCCATCAAATGCATAGATTGTTATGATAATTCCGAATCATCTTTTCGAAGAGATGAAAGAAACTACTCGATAACTGAACGGAGAATTTTCTTTTTATCAGGGGATTGCTTCTAAGAAAGTTATCGATTTAGAAAAGTTGTTTCGACTTTACGAGGGTTCTTTAATGAAGGGATTTGGCGAATAAAGTTTATATTTTATTTAGGCCAAACATAATAACGGGTAGGTTTTCATTTATTCAAACAATAATCATTGTATTGTATGAATCGATGCTCTTATTAAAGTTACCATTTATATCTTTTCTGGATTATTTTAAATATCGTTTAAGCATATAAGATAACTCGCTTAGTTGAATTGGTTTGCTTATATGATCTGTGCACCCTACACCCAAGCATTCCTCTCGACTATCTTCTCCAGCGCTAGCAGTTAAAGCAATTATTGGGAGATTAGAGAATTTTGATATTGCTCTAATTTTTTTAGTAGCTACTAAACCATTCATTACTGGCATGCGTATATCCATCAAGATTAACTCTGGTTCTATTAATTCGGCTTGGCTAACGGCTTCTTTACCATTTCTTGCCACAGAAATCTTATGATTATGGATTCCGAGTAAATACTTTATCATCTCTAGATTGGTTTGGTTGTCCTCAACGACTAAAATCGACCTACCAGTAGGATTTGCGGAAATATCTTCTTCTTTTCTTATTTCAGGTACCTTTATATTCTCCACAACTTTTTTATATGGTAGCGTGAACCAGAATTTACTGCCCTGGTCTTCTTCGCTTTCGACACCAATTTCTCCTCCATGTAACTCAACTAGACGACGGCTAAGAGCTAGTCCTATACCAGTTCCGCCTAGCGCTTCATCTCGTGACCTATTAGCTTGTGCAAATTCATCAAAAATAATTTCTTGATCTGCTTTGCTTATACCAATTCCATTGTCTGACACAATCACTTTAGTGAAGCCATTTTCCATGGTAATTACCAGCTCAATTATTCCATTTTCTGGAGTATATTTTATCGCGTTTGATAGAAGGTTAACTAAGATTTGTTTAACTTTCCTCATGTCACAAACCACTGTTTCCACAGTAGGGTCAATCAATTGTTTTAATTGCAATTTTTTTTCAACTAGTTGAGGCTGAATTAGACCCACTACTTCATAAAAAATATCTTTTGGCTTGCAAGATTGTAAATCAATCTCCATTGACCCTGAATCAATTTTAGCCACATCTAATAAACCAGAAATTAGTTCCAGTAAATGTTTACCGCTACTCTCAATTTGGCTCAAAAAATCACTTTGGGTTTCATTTATGGCACCAAAGTGACCGCTCTTCATTAAATCAGTGAATCCCAAAATACCATTTAATGGAGTACGTAATTCATGGCTCATTGATGAAATAAACTTACTTTTATGCTGATTAGCTTCTTCCAACCGACGATATGTTTCTTCTTTTTCTGATCTGGACTGATCCAGCTCAGTAATATCCTGCCCAACTCCTACGACACCAACAACCTTTCCTTGAGGGTTTCTTCTGGTAGTGGCGTTCAAGAGAACCATGACCCGCTGACCACTCTTGGTGAATAGGGGTACCTCGTAGTTTGAAGTCTCGTTCCCTTTAAGAGCTTCATTGAGAACTTCCTGAACGGGCTGCTTGAACTCTTCCGTAATTCGGGTCTGAACCAGGTTATGGCCCATAACCTCATCCTTGGTAAACCCGGTGATTTGTTCTACCTTCTGATTCCACTCATTCACGTTACCATGGATATCAACACCGAATATGGGCGCATTTGCCGTGTCAATAAGTTGGGTCAACTCCTTACTAATACTTTCCATTTCTGACCTGGATTGATCCAACTCAGTAATATCCTGCCCAACTCCTACAACACCAACGACCTGCCCTTGAGGGTTTCTTCTGGTAGTGGCGTTCAAGAGAACCATGACCCGCTGACCACTCTTGGTGAATAGGGGTACCTCGTAGTTTGAAGTCTCATTTCCCTTAAGAGCTTCACTGAGAACTTCTTGTACCGACTGCTTGAACTCTTCCGTAATTCGGGTCTGAACCAGGTTATGGCCCATAACCTCATCCTTGGTAAATCCGGTGATTTGTTCTACCTTCTGATTCCACTCATTCACGTTACCATTGGTGTCAACACCGAATATGGGTGCATTTGCCGTGTCAATAAGTTGGGTCAACTCCTTGCCGATATTTTCAACTTCCCCAAAGCTCAACTTTAATGATTCTAGAGAGCTACTTTTTCTTTTTTGCTCCGCGCCTACGAGGAATTTAAGTAATCTTTTCATATGTATATTTATATTTTTTCAAGTTTTAAATATGTTTCAACAAGGACTTATAGTTTCTGCCTTGCAGAGAATTATAAAGAGCCTATGTTCAACCACTCAAAACCTATTGAATATTTTGCTGATTGACTATACGGTATACTTAGAAATAATTAGGTAAAGATTATGTTAAGATTGGCATTTAAAGCTAAAATAAGCACTAATAGCTATTGATTTCATAACTATTAGAGTTGCTAGATTTATAAAATCAATTATTGTCTGCTTTCGTAATAATTCGCGAACCACACTTATGGCTTAACAAAATGAAAATAAAAATTGGGGTTATAGAAGATAATCAAGTCAATATCGATTTAATTCGTTATCAGCTTAAAGTCGAGGACTTTGAAGTTTTCGTTGAAAAAACAGGAAAAAAGGGCCTAAAAATGATTAAAGATCAAAAGCCAGACTTGATTCTTTTGGATATTGGCTTGCCCGATATTGATGGATTTGAGCTCTGTAAAACTTTAAGGTCTGATGAAAGTACTAAAAATTATCCTATTATAATGTTGACAGCAAGAATAGAGGACAGTGATCGGATAGAAGGCCTAAAGTTAGGGGCGGATGATTATATAACCAAACCTTATAATACTGAGGAGTTGATTCTGCGAATTAGAAATCTCTTGAAACGCTCTGGAAATTATAAGAAAACCGGTAGCTTTAAGAAGATTAAAGGCCTATCTATTGATTTTAGCACGCGTGAGGTGCATGTCGACAAAGAACTTATTGGTCTAACATTTAGTGAGTATCAAATTCTAATAATGCTGATTGAAAACCCTAGAAAGGTTTTCCACAAGAAGGATATAAACAAGACCGTCTTTAATATAAGTGAAGAGGTGGAGTCCCGTACTGTTGATACCCATATTCATAACCTTCGAAAAAAGCTAAAATCTTCAGGCTCTTTAATCCATACAATTAGAAATGTAGGGTTTTCATTTGAGTCAGATTGATATCTAATGGATTGATATTTTACCATTAGCTAGGCTTCTTCAAACCTCAGAATTTCTAGTCAAAGTCTTATGTTAGAAATCCCCGCCATTTTATTAAATTGTGTAGCTCTATTTGGTTATTTAAATTATCGCTACCTAAAACTTCCATTGACCGTAGGCTTGGCAATAATAGCTTTGCTAAGCACAATATTAATAACGCTTATTGATAATGTTGCGCCACACTTGGGTGTTTTGAGTGTATTAAGGCATTTCTTAGAAAGTATTGACTTTAATAGAACTCTAATGGAAGGGATGTTGTGTTTTTTGTTGTTTGCGGGGGCTTTGCATATAAATTTTGATGACTTATTGAAATCAAAATTCCATGTAAGTACTCTAGCGAGTTTTGGTGTCCTAATATCAACTTTAATTAATGGATTCGGTTTTTATTTGTTAACCCAATTTTTTGGGTTTGATATAGATATCATTACTTGTTTTCTTTTTGGTGTAATTGTTTCACCGACAGACCCTGTTGCAGTTATGTCAGTTTTGAAACGCATCAAAATACCCATCCGACTTAAAACAACTATAGCAGGAGAAAGCTTGTTTAATGATGGTTTTGTTGTTGTTCTATATTCAATTCTAGTAACAATAATATTTGGAGAATCGACAAATCAACAAGAGTCAATGAATGTAGTAAAAGTTATTAGTATATTTATGCGGGAAGCTGTTGGCGGAGCGATTTTAGGTTTAATTGCAGGTTATTTGACATTTATTTTATTAAAGAAAATTGATGATTATATTATTGAAATTATAACAACTCTTGCTCTCGTAACGGGTGCTTATAGCTTATCATCACAACTTCATATCTCTGGCCCTATTGCAATGGTTGTTTCGGGTATTTTTATTGGGAATACTGGTTTGCAACTTGCAATGAGCGAATCAACAAGAGAGCATGTTACTAGTTTTTGGCACCTAATTGATGAAATATTAAATGCAATTCTTTTCGTATTAATTGGTTTTGAGATCATAATGTTGTCAAATGTTAAGGAAGTTATCTTAATTAGTTTATTTTCTATTTTAGTTTCATTATGTGGTCGCTGGTTAGCAGTTTTTATTCCAACAAAATTTTTAAATATTTTTGATAAAAAAGATAAAGGTACTGTCACCATATTGACTTGGGCGGGGCTTCGGGGTGGCATTTCCGTTGCTTTAGCACTTGCAATGCCAGCAAATATTGATAAGCCTATAATTTTAACAGCTACTTATGCTGTGGTCCTTTTTACAATAATAATTCAAGGGTTATCAATAGAATATTTAATTAAGTATGTATATAAAGAAAGGCAAGACTCTTAAAAATTTTAATTTAAATGTTCTGATAATAGGGTAGGGCATTCTCACATACCCGTTTTATTTAAAAAATACTTTTTTATTCAGATCTTCCGGTAGTTGTCAGTCACAACGCCAAGAAAATTTACGAAGAAATGGTCATCTGGGCCGAAAACTGATAACAATTTTAAGGACTCATTAGAGTGAGTAATTCTTCGACCCCAAGGCTTTCCAATACCACAGATTCCCAAGCTAAGTCGATTCGTCCCTCAATAATATTATTAGGAATTTTTTTTATTGCACTAGCAATACGCCTATGGGGGGTGACTAATCCGCTATTAGATTTTCATGCCTGGCGACAGACATTGACCGCCACAATTGCTTATAATTTTTATGCCGATGGGATGAACTTTGTCACTCCCAGGCTAAACATGATAGATTCAATATTCCATTTTGAATTTCCTCTTTTCACCTACCTCGTTGCACTTCTATATAAAATTTTTGGTTTTAATGAAATATTAGGCCGTCTAGTAGCAATTGCGTTTAGCATGGGCTCGATCTGGTTTCTTTATCTTTTAGGAAAACGCTATTTCGACGAAACTTCGTCCCTTGTGGCTTGTGCACTTTTTGCTGTACTCCCTTTCAGTGTTTATTACTCGCGTACCTTTATGCCCGAGTCAGCCATGATTTTTTTCTCCATTTCAATGGTATACATGTTTGCCCGTTGGCTCGATACCAGAAAATGGAGTCACTTTATTCTCGCTGCACTCTTCTCAACGCTCGCCTTTTTGGTTAAACTTCCGACTCTCTATATGGGAGCACCCCTCCTATTCTTGGCCTGGAACAAATTTCAAGGAAAAATTTTCTACCAGCCCTTATTGTATATATTTGTGATAGCAATCCTGATTCCCCCTACTCTCTGGTACAGCTACATTGCCAGACTCCAGTTTGAAACCTATGGGGGCTCCAACGTTTGGTTGGATATGCTCAAAGACTATGAAGTTCTTTTTACCCTCAGGTATTGGAAACTTATTTTTGTGACCCGACTTATGGAAAAAATGTTCGCTTTCACCGTTTTCCCTTTTGTAGTATTAGGGATGAGAGCATATACCTCGAACAAGGAAAACCATGTCCTTCATATTTGGTTCTTTTCCATCTGCTTGTATTTTATAATTGCTGCAAAATATAATTTTATTCATGAATACTATCAGGTACCGATAATTCCAGTTGGGTGCCTATTTGCAGGAAAATTTTTAGCGGACTTTTATCGAAAGAATACTTCAGGGGATAGTTATAAAAGTGGAAAGCTCTGGCTCGTAACACTCATGATTATCTTTATTCCGATTCATTCGATTTACAAACTTGATGGTAGACTAAATTATAATGACACTTATTTAGAAATCAGTACTGCAGTTCAACAAAAAACAGTAAGAACAGATCGCCTAATTGTGGAAGAGACGGTTTCAAATCCTAGGATTTTCTACTACAGTAAAAGAAAAGGTTGGGGGTACTCAATATTTGATAAAATAAATCCCTTAACGTCCTCACGTTTGGAAGATCTCATTAAAAAGGGCGCCACCCACTACGTTATGGCATTGGCCAAACCCGATAAAATCAAGCCTGAACTGTACTCTTTCCTGAAATCAAACTACCAACTTATACTTCAGGAAGAACATGTCACTATTTTTAAATTAAGTAAGAATTGAAATGCAAATCTATGATAACTGTTTAAATATTTTTAAGGAAATTATAACCTACGCTGGGTTCTAATAATGGGAGTGGAAAGGGCAATAAAAATATTGGAGCTGTTTAAGATAGCTAATAAGATGTTATCTAATTTAAATACGGAAAAGTAGATTGTATAAAGGAAAACACGATCGGTTGGTGGCGGATTTTTTTGCGGGTGCAACAGCAAGATACGCAGCTGGTTTAGTAGCCATCAATAAATTTTAAGGCATACTAATCCCCCATATTTAACCGCTGACGCAAACCTTCAAATATTTCCCGCATAATTTCTTCCATATTATACTGGTAATTCCAATCAGGATAGTCTGCTTTAAATCGGCTTACATCACTGACCCACCAAATGTGATCTCCAAAGCGGTTTTTATCTTCATAATCCCACGAAAGAGTATTACCTGAAATATTCTCACACATTTTGATAGCCTCAAGCATAGAACTGTTACTATATCGACCACCTCCAATGTTATAAATTTTTGCAACCTTTGGATTTTTATAGAAATGGTACAATGCCCTCACAAGGTCAATGCTATGTATATTGTCACGAACCTGCTTTCCTTTATACCCAAATACGGTGTATGGTTTTTTCTGCATAGTACATATCATCAGGTAGGAAAGAAAACCATGCAACTCCGTCCCTGAATGAGCGGAACCTGTTAGGCACCCACCTCTAAAACAAGCTGTTTTTAGTCCAAAAGATCGCCCGTACTCCTGCACTAATAGGTCTCCTGCCGCCTTAGAAACACCAAATAAACTATGGTTGCTTCCATCAATACTCATAGATTCATCGATCCCATTTTCATAAAATTGATGGCTGGAGTTTAATTCCCATCTTGTTTCAAGTTCTTCAAGAGGAAGAGTGTTAGCAATATCTCCATAAACTTTATTCGTGGACAAGTGGATGAAGACCGCTTCCGGGCAAAACTTCCTGACCATTTCAAGGAGCACCAGAGTTCCGTTAGCATTAACAGAGAAATCTTTTATGGGATCTTTTGCGGCCCAATCATGCGAAGGTTGTGCAGCTGCGTGAATAACCAAATTAATCTCTTTTTCATACTCGCCAAACAAACTTCCCATTTCTTGTTCAGAACGAATATCTAAAGAATAATGGAGGAAATCAGGAAACTCATCTTCCAATTGCCTCCGATTCCATTCTGTTGAAGCTTCGTCGCCAAAAAAATTCTTTCGCATATCATTATCAACACCGATAACACGCATGCCTTTATCAGAAAAAAAACGAACGGCTTCTGAACCAATCAACCCGGAAGAACCTGTAATGATTACTGTTTCCAATTTAACCTCTAATTAAGTCTTAATGCTTTTTTTGGCAGAAGGATGAAGAACAATTCGCCTGCCCATCCACTTTCTAAAAACTAGCCGAAATAATACTACAAAATAATTCGGCCCGGTGCTCATTAAATTAAAACTTGAAAAACCCATATCTACTGAACGGTTGATCCATGAAATAGGGACTTCCTTCACTTTAAAACCAAGCAAGATTGGTTGTAAACCGGTTTCAGCATTAGCAGCAAAGTCATTCGATTCTAAAACTAAACACTTCAGCACCTCTTTTCGCATCAACTTAAGATTGTTAGTGACATCGCGGAAATGCCGACCCAATAAAATGTTAGCTACAATATGAAACCCTCGGTTGGCCAAAATTTTAGTGAAAGCATAATTTAAAAGCACGCTTTCCCGGGAAAATCGGCTTCCTACCGCTACATCTGCGCCATTAGCAATAGCATCAAATAATCCGGTAAGTTCAGGAAGCAAGTGTTGAAAATCACAATCCATAGTGAGAACAAAATCCCCATTTGCCGCATCAAAGCCATCCCTCAAGGCACGACCAACTCCATTGGGCATATTCCGACGAATCAATTTAATCCGCGAATCTTCAAGCGCTAAACTCTCAGTTACTTTCGCAGTTCCATCTCGACTATTATCATCGACAATAATAATCTCTTTAATATAATCTCCGTAACAAGCTTGCAGGTTCTTAATTAATGGAAGAATATTTTGTTCTTCATTTCGGCTAGGAACCACCACTGACAGTCGACCCTTAAAACAATCATGCATAGCCAGACTGGACATGGAGCGTTTCCAATTTTCCTCTGCTGGTTTTTGCGCCCAGATAAACAATGACCCTGCAAAGTTTCTCACATAAGGAAAATTTTCCAGAATCAAACTAAGATTTTGCATCGGCCAAAGTAGTATTTTCGGGAGCGGAGGAAATAAAAAATCATAAGGAAGGATTTTTATTTTAATATAACCTATCTCAGAAAGTAGGGATGACAAATCAATGCGGTTAAAATGTTGAATTTTTTTAGCCCGTTTAAAAAAGAAAAATAATTTCGAAAGTAGTCTTTTGAGCTTGTGATAAGGGTTCCATGGGTTTGGATCAAACAATAGAATTTGGCCCCCCGGTTTCAATAAACCCTTTAATTCAGATAACAACATCCCAGCGTTTTCATCCGTCAATAATTGGTATCCAACAATAAAATCAAAACGGCGCTCACTGAGTTTTCCGGGGAAACTGTCTACATGGATTCGTTCAATATTTTCAGGGAAAGAGTTATGCTGGTTTCCTTCATACATTTCTTTATTAAAAATAGCCGCGGAAATGGGATTGCGGTTTCCATTCGCCGCAGAAATTTCTCGGGTCCACTGACAAGAACCTGATCCTACTTCGAGAAGGCTGTTCTCTGGAAATAAATGAAAAAGGTGGCGCACCATTTGAGCTCGCCATTTCAAACGAACAGGGAGAAAATAATCAACATTTTTCCAATAATCTTCTCTTAACCGTTCTTGCCTTTTCAACGATTCAATCAGATGCATTTCAAACCATTAATCATTAATAACCTAATTTGAATGTCATACATGGAAAACTTAGGTAAGACAAAATATAAAGCATAAGTTTTAGAAGGATCAAGCCCTCTCGAAGGGAATCAGCTCTTAATCAGCTTGCTTCTCATTATTGTGAAAGCGTCTTTAAAAAATGATTTGGCCATTTTATTAGATTTGTTGCTAGA
>Ga0209034_10000475_pt1 | contig 20182 bp, 19 predicted proteins | sample MarorgKNORR_S2LV_2_FD_188219 | JGI IMG/M metagenome (GOLD analysis project Ga0209034, IMG submission 188219) | Marine microbial communities from the Southern Atlantic Ocean, analyzing organic carbon cycling - 250m_A/KNORR_S2/LV (SPAdes) (version 2) | ecosystem: Environmental > Aquatic > Marine...
GCACCAGCACCGGGTCCGGTGGAAATGGCCGCGATCGTGTCTACGTCCACACTCGTCTAGCTCCCTCGAAAAGAACGGTTGAGCCGCTTACGCGTAGCCTATCCGTTAGGGTTTGGTGGGGAACGGCCGAGAGGCTTCATGCCCTGCATCTTTTTTCGCTCCCTCGCGATGTACATCTGCTGAGGGATCGTCGCAACATTCGCCGTCGCGTAGTAGAGGTTCAGCCCACTCGCGAGGTTCATGAAGATAAAGATCATCATAGGTGGAAAGATGTACATCATCATCTTCATTTGAGGATTCGGAGTGTCCATCGACTTAAAACTCACGTACTGCATCAAGAACATCGATACACCAAGGAATAAGGGTAGTACGTAGGTCGGGTCCTTGGTTGACAGATCAGGTAACCACAAGAAAGGCACACCACGCAACTCAATTGTACTCTGGAATACGAAAAAGAACGCGATGAGCATGGGCCACGGTAGCAGCATAGGAAGACAGCCACCGAACGGATTGAAGCCATGTTCAGTGTAAAGCTTCTTCATCTCCTTCGTGAGTTTCTCGGGATTATCCTTGTACTTGTCTTGAATCTCCTTCATCAGAGGTTGTACAGCCATGTTTTTCAACTGAGACTTCATCGCTTTTTGGTTCAGCGGGAAGAGCACTATACGCATGCCCACACCGAACAGAATCAACACCCATCCATACCCCAGATTGAAGGTTGAGTGAACGTAAATCAGAATCCTTGTGATCAGTGAAACGAACGGCTTTAGGATCGTTTGGAAAAACGACCAACCATAGGGGTTCACATTTTGCATATCCCAGCCGAGTGCACTCAGCATCTCGAAGTCCTGAGGTCCCACGAAGAGCCGGTACGCGAAAGCACCCTCGTCTCCGACCACTTGAGCAGCGGTTACTTGGAACCGCTCCGGTAGTCTTCCTTCTTCAACGAGCAGCCCCCCTAAGTAGTTCTCGGCTGTGGTCGCTTCATTGCTTTCGCCGGCAAGAATCGCCAAAAGGAAGAACTTGTTGCGAAGTGCCCCCCACAGTAGTGGGCCCTCAATAATCGTTCGCTCTGTATTACTTGTAATTGTCTCTTCGATACCCTCTTGGACATGGTTGTACACGTATCCCATCTCACGTGCTTCCATAGCGGAATCTGCCTCAGCAAAGGCAAGCCCATCACCTAGGTCCGTTAAAAGCAGAGGTCGATCCAAGCCCGAGGCTGTACCACTGACCCGAACCGTGTACTCATCGGGACTAAACTCGTACTCGGTCTCGAACCTGAATGCACTTGTGGGATGCTGATATGTAAAGCGCAGTCTCTGTGCGTCCTCGCCAGCCTCAAGCACCAGACCGCCTTCCGGTTCGACAGTGAACGGCACCCTTGATAAGTCCAAGGTATCAGATCCAACCACTAGCTTTTGTCCGAGATACCCTTCCGCTCCAGCAGGGATCAGGTCAAGCAAGCCATCATGGTTTAATGGCTCGAATTGGGACATTTCTGCTGCGTGCAGCCTTGCACCGAAGCTGGAGAACTCAAACCGATAGAGTGGGCTCGATACAACAACCCTCCTCTCTTCTGGAAGCGCCTCAGCTTCTACTCTTTCTGGCACTGCAGTTGGAGATGTAGCGACTTCTGGAATTGTAGGAACTGGCTCAGAAGGCTCTCTGTCCGCGGGTGCATCAGCTCCCTCAGCACTAGCACTATCAGGTGAGGCGGGTGCATCAGGGATAACCGGCGGAAAAAGCACGTTCGTTGTCAGCATCACCAAAAACATCAGGGTTATTGCCAGGACAAAGCGGGTTTGGCTGTTCATCGAGCCCTCTCGGTAACACACCCACTCTTAGCCGAATTCATTTCCACTGGGGGCGCAGGATCAGATCCGAAGCTGCCCCAAGGATGGCAACGACCGATGCGGCGTACTGCGAGCCAAGTGCCCCTTAGGGCTCCATGCAACCGAATCACTTCAATCGCATATTCAGAGCACGTAGGGACAAACCTGCATGCCGGCTGTGTCCAGGTTGATATTCCAACTTGGTACCCACGGATCATCGCAATCAGGATTTTTCTGAGCAAAACCCCTCCACCGCTTCGTTTATTTCCCTTTCGAGGTCAGGAAAGCTCGCCCTATAGGCTGAGCGGGTAGCCCGAATAAGCACATCTCCTTCGCAACCCCTTGAACTCAAATGTGGGATCACTCGTCGCCGACCGATTTCACGTAATCGCCTTTTCAGTCGGTTCCGTTCGACAATTCGTTGTCCATGTTTCGGTACAATCACACCAAGCCGGGAAAACGATGCCCTAGGGCGGGCAAAAAAGATCTCAAGATTCCTCGTACGCTCCCGTTTCCCTTGCTGGAGGATTTCCTGAATTTCATTGCTCCGCCGAATCCGGACACTTCTAGGGAAGTGCTCCGAGCGGTCCGCCCTGACTGGTGCTACTTGCGGCCGATCGAGACTACCAGCCGAGCGCGACCTCGTCTCCGACGACGATTGAGGGCCCTGCGGCCGCCGCGGGTTTTCATCCGTGCACGGAATCCATGCGTGTTGAGTCTTTTGCGATTCCGCGGCTTGTATGTCGGCTTCATCGGGGGTAGCCCAATCCATTGTATCTTACATCCAGAAACGAGCAGAAAAAGATAGCCGAGCCCGCGAGAAAGCGTCAACGGTGACGATCTTCAATACTTCACAGAGACCTCGGGTGAACACCAGAAACTAGAAGTTTGATTTTTTGAGTTTCGCTTGGTAGGTTCGGCGCCCCCGGGTCGGCTAGCCCCACCCGTCAGTACCACCTTCGAATGATGCAGGCCCGTCGTACTCTATGTTGCCAATCTCTAGCTATCCCTCACCCTGGATTCCACCTGCCGAACAAGAGATATGGTGGAACTGACAGCCCCAGAATTATGGAGTCGGATCCGAGAATCGGTCCAGGCCTCTATTCCTGAGCAGAGTTATCAGACGTGGGTTAAGCCTGCTGTGGCCGTCGCCTTCACCTCAAATGAGTTGCAACTTGAGGTGCCTTCACGTTTCCATGTCGAGTGGCTCGAGGACAAGTTTGGCCCTGTTCTGTCCGCATCTTCTGAAGCAATCCTCGGTAGGTCGATCAAAATCACGGTCACCTGTGCTGCTGCGGGTTCGTCCGCTTCCGCCTCTTCGGTTGACCTTACTACTCTGACCGCTGAGGACACTGCTCGCGAGGACATCCCTGTCCCGACTTCAGACTCCAGTACCACACCATTGCTGAATGACCGTTACACTTTCGAGCGGTTCGTGGTCGGGGCTGACAACCAGCTTGCTGCAGCCGCTGCTAGAGCAGTAGCTGATCGACCTGCTAAAACGTACAACCCCCTGTTCCTTTACGGGGGTGTCGGTCTAGGAAAGACTCATCTGATGCATGCGATTGGACACCATATGGGGAGCGCAAATCCTCTGAGGAGTGTCTGTTATGTCTCGTCAGAGCAGTTTATGAACGAACTGGTCTCGTCTATCCAACAGGGGACAACCGCAGCATTTAGAAGGCAGTATCGCGAGATGGATTTACTGCTCGTTGACGACATTCACTTCCTAGAGGGCAAAGAGCGGACTCAGGAAGAGTTCTTCCACACTTTCAACGCTCTTTATGATGCCCAACGCCAGATTGTTCTAACAAGCGACCGGCCACCTAAAGATCTCTCAGGCCTAGAGAGCCGACTTGTGTCCCGTTTTGAGTGGGGCCTGGTAGTGGACGTGAAGCCACCGGACTACGAAACCCGGATGGCTATCCTACAGAAGAAAGCGGCCGATGACGGGTTCAGCCTAGACTCAGAGGTGATCGAGTTCATTGCCCACTCGTGTACCTCCTCTGTTCGAGAACTCGAAGGCGCGGCAATTAAGCTTTTGGCGTACTCTTCACTGACCAACCGCGAAATTACTCTCGACCTAGCTAAAACGGCGTTCCGGGGATCCTTGGGTCAGCAACGAGAAAAAGGCCCAGTTCTTTCTCCTGAAAGAATCAGAGAAATTGTCGCTCGCAGGTGGAGGGTTCGTGCTGACGCCCTTTCTTCCCAAAGGCGCACCAAAGATTTAACCGTCCCTAGACAGGTTGCTATGTTCCTTATCAAAGAAACCTTTGATCTGTCCCTTGTTCGGATTGGAGAATTCTTCGGAGGAAGAGACCACTCGACCGTGATTCACTCCATCCGAAAAGTTGAGGAAGAGATGGAGAAGGATCCGGTATTTAAGGAATTAGTGCACGCTACGAGAGAAGACTTCACAGGTACAGATAGCGCGCCTAGGTGAGCTGTGGGTAACTCGTGGATAAAGGCTGACTTATCCACACTTTTATTTTACCAGTGATTTTTCTGGATTATTAGTGAAAAAATCCTACACTTTTCAACCTAAGGACATAGCAGGGTATATACTTATAAAACCTACCGGATTGAGATGTTCTTATATCTTTCTTCCACACTTCCACACTTACTACTACTACTATGTTTTTCTTTAAGAAGAATACATAGTATCTAACCACTGTTGAAACTTACTCGGTCCGTTTTAGGAACCGCCTAAATGAACTTCACAATCACCCGACAGAACCTTCATAACGGTCTAGCAGCAGTATCCGCAAGTATCCCATCTAAAACCACCCTCCCGGTGTTATCAAACATCCTTTTTCAGGCTGAAAATGGGAGTGTTTGGATGAGTGGAACGGATTTGGATGTAGCAGTTCGTATTAAGGTTCCAGCTGATGTGAGAGAAGAGGGTAGCTTGACTGCTCCTGGTAAGAAGCTTCAAGAAATCACAAAGGAATTACCGGATCAGCCGATTGAAGTGTCTACGATAGGAAGCCAAATCGAACTCAAGAGCGGAAGGGGCCATTTCAAGTTAAATGGTCTTTCAGCTGACGAATTTCCTTCACTTCCAGAAGTGGATTTTGAAGAAGGCTGGAGTGTAACAGGAACGGAAGTAAACCGTCTGATTCATCACACATCGTTTGCAGTTTCGAACGAAGAGAGTAGACCGATACTCAACGGAGTTTTATGGGAACTTCGTGATGGAGCGATGAGAATGGTTTCGACGAATGGTCATCGTCTAGCACGGATGGGTGTTCCTGCGGAATCAGGGGATGCTTCCTCGGCTGACTTTATTGTACCACCGGCGGCTCTACAGCAGGTACAACGTCTTTTTAAGAAAGATGAATTGCTAGAGGTGGCACGAAGCGGAAACCATCTAGGTTTTAAAGCTGGAACTGCTGAAGTATATACGAGGCTGATAGAAGGAACTTATCCAAACTATGAAGCGGTTATACCTAGAGATAACGACAAAGTAGCAACCGTTGATAAAAAGGCCCTAGAATCAGCGGTACGAAGAATGGCGGTGGTAGCATCTGACCAAACACACAGAATAAGACTCAAATTCGAAAACAATAGACTCCATTTAAATGTTCTTACCCCTGATCTTGGAGAAGGCCAAGATGAGCTAGAGGTTGGTTATGAAGGGGAAGAGATAGAGATAGGATTTAATGCAAACTATCTTCTGGAAGTGCTTCGTTATATGCCGACAGATGAAGTGGATATAGCCTTCAAGGCTCCTGAAAGAGCTGTAACAATAGAGCCTACAGTGTCGGAGAATTCAGAGAAATTGGACTACCTATGTCTAGTGATGCCGTTGAGGTTGCTAGACTAAAACGGAAGGCTTTGTTTGGATTAAACGAAGACAAAACATCCCTCCCTCCCGAGAACCTCTTCTCAACTTACGGCTGGTTCTTCTCCAGTAATTCTTTCACAGGGAAGAACGAGAGTAGAGGTAGGCCAATTTCACGGAAGAGTTCTTCGGCGTTATCTGAGCGATCGACTAGCGCTAAAACGCCTACCACGGTTACACCGTGCTCACGCAAAGCCTCTACTGCAGAGAGGGTGCTTTTGCCAGTTGTTAGGGTGTCTTCAATAACAAGGCAACGAGAAGATGGGTCTAGCCCGCCCTCTACGCGGTTTCCAGTACCGTGGTGTTTAGCTTCTTTTCGGACGGAGAATCCATCCAAAGGGTGGCCCTCTAGATGACTGCGGTGAGCGATAGCATATGAGATGGGGTCAGCCCCCATTGTGAGGCCGCCTAGATGTGTAGGCTCAAGACCACTCTGTGAGACGATCTCGTAACCTACTCGACCAACAAGCACCTGGCCCTCGGCACTCATTGTTGTGCGTCGGGCATCGATGTAATAGGTGGAACTGCCGCCGCTTGAGAGCGTAAAGTTACCGAAACGCACAGAGCGTTCTAACAACAAGTGCTTCAACTGATCTCTATAGGTCATCTCCGCCACAGTGTCTTGGCCTTCACTCTGATGCAAGTCTGCACCTCTCCCTCCTACTCTCTTCGATCATTGTCGGTTTCGAGAAAAGCCCAGCCAATCCAGCATCCATGGTGTGAGATTGAAATATCTATGCCGCTCGGCTTGCCGCCCAAAATTAGTAGGGGATGGCTTCGGCCAGTAGGACGCCGAGGCCGAAGAACTTGAAGATGGTCTTGGGCTACGTTGAATGTTTTAGCTATAGACGCCTTCACCCCGATCCGAGCCGCCGCCGACTCTCTAGAGTGGACTCCAGCCTGTTCCTCTGAAGTCAATTGTTCGAGCAATTCAGGATACGGGGCAGACCATGGAGTACCGGGCTCGTCTAGTCGGGCAACGTCATGATATAGCTCGGCTGGTGGAGCGCCTTGGATCGCATTGTTCGGATGCCCTGTCCAGGCAAAAGCGTGAAGCACGGCTTCTGAAAGATCTACAGACACAGATACTGAGAGCCCCTCATAGGCAACATTCCCAACTCTAATACACGAACGTTCTTCCTGAATCATCCTGGTCCACGACACTTCAAAAGCAGAATGAATAAATGCAGGAGGAGTTGGAAGAATCTTAGAAAAGGCCTTAAACGCCGACTCTTTACAGGCCCAAAGACACCAGAGTTCAATATCAGGTTCCCCTGCCCTGGCGATTATGGCTTGCTCAGACTTTGTAAAAACACGTTTCAGAAATCGACGGCTCTCCAGTTTTCCGTGGAGGCTAGAATGTTCAAGGTCTACAACGTCGTTACCGATCCAGTTCACCAAAGAACGCTCACTCTTTAGTCCAAGTTCTACAGGCTGTTCAAGCCTAAATCTTCGAGCAGCCCTCTCTGGATCTCTTCTGGGACACGTTGAGGTCTTCGGTTTGCCCCAATCCATACAGCGGTGACGGCAGCTCGTACCACAACGCTTTCCGGGGCTTCTTTCCGCACGATCTCTTGTCCCAGAACCATGCTAGTTCTCCTAAAGGATTGTGCCCAAGTGCGGACCAAGAGTTGTTGGCCTCGCCTAACTTCCTCAAGGTAGTCCACCTCTATACGGACTACGAATATGCTTCGACCTGTTTCGTCCAACCCGGACCAAGATAGACCAGCTCTTTCAAGTGCCTCAAAGCGGCCGTGCTCCAGGTAGTTCAAGAAGACGGCATGGTTCACGTGTCCAAACGAGTCAAGTTCAGGGCTCCGAACGGTGATGGGAGTTTCGGAGACAGGCTGGTTCTTGGGTGCCGAAGACATGGCGAGAAAAGACGCTAGAACAGTTCACCAGAGCAAGGAGAGCACCTTGTCCAGTGTTACTCCTAGGGATACCCTGGCGGCCCCATGTTTCATAAAGCCAAGACTAGCACCCGCTGGGTACAGCCCCGAACACTCTCTCTCCGGGAGCTAAGAAGAAAGAGCATCCTTACAGCTGTTTGGTCGACGGCATTACTAGCTCCGATGCAGCTCAACGGGGCTATCTTGACGGGAGACTCCCGAACAACAGAAGAAGCAAGTGACTCAGTCCTGTTGGTTCTTGCTGCAGCTAGCCTCGCCGATGTCTTACCAAGAATCGGGGATGAATGGGAAAGATTAGGTGGGACGCCTCTAGTATTTTCATTTGACGCGACATCCCGTCTAGCGGTCCAGGCCTCACAAAGTGGTGCCGGCGATATTTTCTTCAGCGCCGACCCTCAGTGGATCCGGTGGCTTGAGGAGCAAGGTACTGTATCGCTTGGCAGCGCTGTCCATTTCGCAGCCAATGAACTGGTAATCGCCGTTTCTCGAGATGTTTCTGTACCTGTGGAGCCTGATAAGCTCTTGGGTTTTGAGCGGATTGCCCTAGCTGGTGAAAATGTACCCGCAGGGAAATACGCTCGAACCGCATTGGAACGAGCAGGGATCTGGTCAGAGATCGAGGAGGACGTGGTTAGAGGAGGGTCAGTACGAGGGGCTTTGGAGTGGGTTGTACGAGGCGAGGTCCCGGCCGGAATCGTGTATAGGACGGATGCGGAAGCGGCGCCGTCAGTGAGCATAGCGTTCGTTTTTGAAGGACCCGAATATCCACAAGCTCAATATTGGGGAGTTCCGCTAGGATCCACGGCGTACGAAGAGTCAGCGGCTGATTTTGTGAACTTCGTCTTAGGCGACGCGGGGCAGTCCTTGCTTAGAGAAGCGGGATTCAGCCCGCCTCAGTCCTTTGTAACTGATGGAGAAGCAGAAGGGCATGCAGCGGGAGATGCAGGCGACGATTTAGTAGCATCTATATCATCTGCGGTACGTCTATCCCTTATCGTTGCTTTCCTAGCAACCTTGGTGGGCCTAGTCCCTGCCGTAGGGCTCGGATGGGTACTTGCTCGCCGTGATTTTCGCGGGAAAACGGTCCTCTCCACTATCGTCACAGCTCCTCTTGTTATACCGCCAGTTGTAACCGGCTTCCTTCTTCTCAGTGTGCTAGGCGCCTCTACTCCCCTGGGAGGACTAATAGCGTCACTAGGCTTCCCTGTGCCGTTTACCATACTTGGTGCCTCGATTGCTGCATTGGTCGTAGGCCTCCCGCTTTATGTGATCTCTGTGCGTGGTGCATTTGAGGCAGTTGACCCGATGTATGAAGAGTTATCCTGGACACTCGGGTCTTCTCCATGGAAAACATTCTTCCGTGTCTCGCTACCGCTGGCCTTGCCGGGAATTGCGGCCGGGGCAGTCCTTGCTTTCGCGCGCTCACTTGGTGAGTTCGGAGCTACAGTAGTGTTGGCAGGTAATGTTGAAGGGTCGACACGGACAATCGCCCTCGCTGTCTATACGCTTTTGGAGTCACCGACCGGAAGAGAGGCGGTCTGGGTATTGGTAGGTGCGAGTGTGATGATCTCGCTAATCGCCTTGTTAGGATTTGAGGCGCTCTCAAGGAGACAAAAACGTCGATTGGAAGACCGACATGCCCGCTGACACCAATTTCCATTTAGGCCTAGACCTAGAAATTCCCTTCACCGGGGGAGGGTTAAGGGTCGAGTTGAATACAGCAAGCACGCGGATTGCTGTAGTAGGTCCTTCGGGATCAGGAAAAAGTACGATCCTGAGAATTTTGGCAGGAGTAGAACGCCGAGCACATGGAACCGTGCTGGTTAAGGAGCATTACTGGCAGGACAGCTCGAATGGAACGTGGGTCCCTTCGTGGGACAGGCGGGTAGGTTGGGTTCCTCAGGAGACACTTCTCTTCCCGCACCTGACTGTACGAGAGAACCTAAGCTACGGGGGTGCTCTACCTGATTGGGTCTCAGAAACTGCCGCCTTACTTCAGATAGAGGACTTGCTTGATCGGCGGTCCAGGAGGCTTTCTGGGGGTGAGCGGCAGAGGGTAGCACTGGGTCGGGCCTTACTTTCAAAACCCCGGATTTTACTTCTTGACGAACCGTTTTCAGCGCTTGATCGGCCTCTACGAGGTGAGTTATCAGAGCTTGTCAGTGATTGGGCTCTAGATAGGAGCGTACCGATTGTCCTTGTGAGCCATGATGAAGAGGATGCGAAATGGTTGGCAGAGGAGCGCTGGCACGTAGGTGGAGGCAGCCTCAGAAAGGAGTAGGCCTCAGAGCTTCTCCGGTGCCACTACTCCTAATACCCGTGGTAAAATGCTCACCTCAACGGTATTGCCTGCGGCCTGCCTCACGTCGCCGTCCATTTCAAAGCGAGGTGGTTGGTCGAATTCTAGACTGAAGCTTTTATCAGCCAAGACCTCAACCCGGTCCGAGCTTACGTGGAGGCCACGCTCCGCCCTATTAAAGAGCTTGAGCCTTGTAAATGCAGGGGCATCTTGAATGCGACAAGCGTGGAGGTAGCCATCCTGAACACTCGCATCAGGCGCAATCGGGAACCCTCCTCCAAAAAATCGTCCACTCGAGATGGTCAGCATCAGATGACGTCCGTCTCGCGACTCACTCTTCTCCCCAGTTATCCCTACTCGGATACCTGTGAACCGGAACAGCTGCTGGAGCGCGGTGATCTTGTAGAGTAATTCACCTTTTAAGAACCGTGCCTTAGCAGCAGCGTCTATGACCGCGATGTCAAAACCGAAGCCGACCAAGTTCAAGAAATTCCTTTGTTCCATGACATGAGGTGTGTTCTCGGCCGCGCTAAGGGTTTCCACCCGGCCCATGTCTACGGAGCGGATGTGTCCTGCTGCGAGAGTGAGAACTGCCTGTTCAGGTTTTGAGGGGTCATATCCAAGGTTTCTCCCAAAGTCATTACCAGTTCCATTCGGCAAGATTCCTAGAGCGACATCCTCGCGACCACTAGCTGCGATACGGTCAGCAACGTTACCCCAGGTTCCGTCACCCCCAACAGCGACAATGATGTTATAGCCTTGGGCAATCGCCTGATCCGCGAGGTCGCGCTCTTCTCCGGCACGAGTGGTTGCCGCAAAAGTCACCCGGCCTATGTGTTCAGCTAGTAAGGCCCGGTAGACCTCAACCCTCTTGAGGCCGCGGCCCCTACCTGCTGCTGGATTGAAGATGACGAAATGGCGGCTCACTGGGTGTCAATCCGTGGTGAGAAATTATGGCTAAAGGGTCAGGAGGGGCTCAAACGTTTGCAGGCCCTCTTTGTACCACTGTTCGCGGAAGGGATAGGTATTGATGTCATTCAGCGTCAGCCCTTCCGTCATTGGGTGTTCGTATAGTGTGAGAGAGCCTCCTTCCTCTTCATGCTCCGAGTGAGGGGCTTCCATGTAGATGTTTGCCTTGAAGTGTCTGTCACCGCCGTCCTCGACTGTAAATGCATTGTACAGGCTCTTCGAAGGCACGTAATCGTGTTTGGTCACAGTAAAATCAAGGACTGCGTCCTCACCGTCACGGACATTCACCTCCATTTGCAGCTCAGATTCGGTGAATGATATCTCCAAATCCTTCATGTAGTGCGGTAGGTGCCAACGTTCGATCGCATGTAACCGGGATGCTTCGGAGGAAGTCCCGACCATAAAGGGGTAAAAGGCAGCCTTAGGGATTTGCTTATCAACCTCAATCATCGGGGGCACAATTACTGCCAGAACAATCTCTTCATACTCTCCCACCTCACTCTGAGTAAACTGAAATGCAGTTAGGGCCAGAATGCTACGGGTATGCTGCATCTCAAGCGGTTCAAGATGAGAGGGGAGTAGTGTGCGCGCGTCTGAAGTCGGCATCTCAAAAAATGCTCCCACGCAATTTTGGAAGCCGTAGTATGTGTGATCTGGTAGACTCATAATCTTGTTTACCTTGATGCTTGTCAGCAGAACTGGTTAGCGTTTCTGGTGTGCTTCACATCAATCGGAAGCGCTTTCTGTTTTTGGAGACGACTCATTTGAAGTTACGTGGGGTTGTATCTCTGTTGGCCGTGACCTTAGGCATGGTCTTATGCGATCTAGTGCAGCGATTTCTCATAGGACCTTTGGTGTGGCTGATACCTTCAAGCCGCAAACGGGTTCTGGGAGCTTGGATGCAGGCAATGGCTTGGCTCACAAGTAGGCCAATGGTGTTCTTGGGTGGCGCAAGCATCGCCCCACCACCTCAGGTCCCTTTTGAGTCAGGGGTCCTCATAATCATGAACCACCAATCCCTGCTAGACATTCCGATGGTATGTACATCAGTGCGAGGTGGATACCCCTTAATTGTTACACGTAAACGATACAGGCGCTGGATTCCGCTAATCTCGCACATGATCAGACTCTATCAATACCCAGTTGTTGACCCTACGGCAAACCGACGCGATGCCCTTGGAATGACTGATAATCTTAGTGAGGTCGCCCGCACGGCAGAGGTGCCAGTAGCGATTTTTCCAGAGGGGACCAGGACGAAGGATGGCAATATCGGTCGGTTCAAGAAAGCGGGGCTCAGGCGGATCCTTCAGGCTCGTGCCTGGAAGGTCTATGTACTTGTTGGAGACGGCTTCTGGAAATATGCGAAGTTCAAGAATTTTCTTAGTGGCATAAACGAGATGAATGGTGAGGTTGCATTCGTGAGTGAGCTTGAGTGGAATGACCCCACACTAGATCCGGATCCGTTCATAGGAGAAGTTCGGAAGCAGATGGTGGCTGGCCTTGCCCAGATGCGTGGAGAGTCCATCGCATGACAGATGGAGTAGCGTCGGGATTAGTTGGTGCTCGGGAGCTCGCAAGTGGACTCGTGCAAGCAGGAGGAGGCCAGGTGCGGTGTGTATTGCTGTATGGTTCACACCTCCATGGAACGAGCCCTAACCGCTATAGCGCTTACGATTTCATTGTCCTAGTAGACGACTATAGAGCATTCTATTCTGCCCTCAAGAATTCAGGTAACCTGCGGGGGTCAGTGCGCTTGATATCAACCATGGCACACATCTTACCTCCCAATGTGATAGCCTATTCCCCAGAAGAGGACACGGGCAGGGTCGCGAAGTGTAATGTCGTTACTCGAAATCATCTCGAACGTGCTCTCGGGCCACGACCTAAGGATCACTACCTACTCAGCAGACTAGTTCAGAGGATGGCAGTTATCTGGGTTGCCTCTGATGAAGACAGGGAATGGGTGGAAGCTGTTATGGCGGGTGCGAGAGCTCGCGTACTCATGTGGATGGCCCCCTACCTCACTGAGCCAGTCAATGCTGACGGTTTGGGTCGTCGTATACTTGAGGTATGCTATCGAGGAGAGTTTCGACCGGAAGCGACTGACCGACACAAACACACCTATGAAGCGCAGACGGATCACTTTCTCGAGGTGCTTGGCCCTGTACTTTCTAACGCAGAGCAACAAGGGATCATGATAGCTGAGGAAGGTCGGTATCGATTAACCGCACCCTCCAGCACTTGGGAAACGCTGAGGTGGCGATTGCACTTCATGCGGTCGAAAGTGAGAATGGGGATACGAACCCTAAAGCACACTGTGACTTTTGAGGAATGGTTACCATATATCGTGAGAAAAGCGGAGCGACACAGCGGGCAGGAAATCAAACTGACATGGCTAGAACGCCGATTTCCACTGCTGTTCCTTTGGCCCAGGGCAATCACATTTTTCCTCTCGAGACCGAAGAAGGATCTTCGCCAGTGACTAACAGAGCACAGTCGAGTTACTTACCGGATTATGAGGCTGAGCTTTGAGTTCTGAACTTTTGGGATTAGTGATTGTCGTTGGTATAACCTTCCTTTCGTCAGTTATCTACGTTGTTAGTGGAGCTTATCGACGGGAAGACCAAAATGAGATTGGTGATCGAGGAGACTTTCTTCTTGGCTCATTCGTGCGGAGCTGGCTCTATTGGTTCTTAGGTCCGGTAGAGCGCCTAGCTGTTGGGCTAAAAATCGCCCCCCTCGCATTCAATCTGACTGGAGTGGCTCTCGGAGTCGGTGCTGGTTTCTGTTTCGGAAATGGCAATCTCAACCCTGGTGGATGGCTCCTACTCCTCAGTGGAGCACTTGATGTTTTGGATGGCAGAGTCGCCCGAGGTCAAGGGCTAGCGTCACCGAGAGGTGCGTTCCTTGATTCTACCCTCGACCGATTCGCTGAAGTTAGTGCATTCGTCGGACTCGCGGTTTTCTACCGTGAGTCAGTAGCTCTGACGATTGTGGTTGCTTTAGCGATCGGAGGGTCCCTACTCGTGAGTTACACACGCGCTAGAGGTGAGAGCCTAGGGGTCGTATGCAAGGCGGGTATTATGCAGAGGGCCGAACGGATCCTCCTGGTTGGCTTGGGCGGTATCCTTGATCCGATCCTCGGATATGAACCAGGCACGCTTCTCGGCTATGGCTTAATGATTCTTGCTACGGGCGCCATAGGTACCGCCGTGTACCGAACGATGTGGATTTCTAAGCGAATATCGTAAGCCCTAGTCGGACTTAGCGTTACAGTATATACAAGCTCCGGCGACAGGACTCGAACCTGTGACCCGATGATTAACAGTCATCTGCTCTACCAACTGAGCTACGCCGGATTAGTACTGAGCATGCGAACACGCACGGGCAAGAAATAGAGATTTCAGGGCGTGGAGTGTCAACAGCGTAGCATGCTCATGAATATCAGTTGGAACAAATGTTAAGCAGCGCCAGGTCAGCGTGTAAGGGATGGCGGTTGAAATGTAGAGGTGTACACTTACCCCACTTTCCCCTTAGGCATAGAACGAAAAAGTGAACAAGCCGAACAGCAGGATTCACAATATTGCGGGTAGTATTATGCTCGGTGCGGTGTTGGTTGTCGGCCAAGGTTGTACCCAGGCATCGGATGACCCCAACCTGGTCGTCTTACTTGTGGTGGACCAGTTGCGTGGCGACATGCTCAGCCAGTTTGATGAAGCTTTTTCTGGTGGCTTGCGGCGCTTGATCGATGACGGGTACCGGTACACGAACGCATCACATCCTTTCGCAGTAACTCAAACCGCTGCAGGACATTCATCGATTTCGACGGGCGTCCCACCTTCTCGTTCCGGGATTGTAGCCAACAGTTGGTCCCAGCAGGTGGGTGAGGACTGGCGAACAACTTATTCCGTAGCAGACGATGAAAGCCCGATCCTCGGATTTGAAGACACAGAAGGGGTCCCCGGGAGATCTCCTAAGAATTTGTTGCGTAGTGGATTGGCAGATTGGATACGCGAGGCGGACGAAAATGCTTTGTCAGTGTCAGTATCTGCGAAGGATCGCTCTGCGATTACCCTCGCCGGGAAGACAAATTCCGATGTTTATTGGTTGCTGCACGATGAGGCCCGCTTCGTCACTTCGCACTATTACGCTCAAGCCTATCCTGGCTGGGTGCAGAGTTTTAATGAAGAAGTCATGACAATGCTTGTGGCGGACAGTGTGTGGGACACGGAGGTTCCAGTAGAAATGCAATCCCTGGCCCGGCCAGACTTTGCAGAGTATGAACGGCGCGGAAGCTCAACATTTCCACACGTAAGCTCCCTTGAGGAGCGCGACCATTATGAGTGGGTTTTCGACTCTCCCAAGTCTGATGAAGCCGTACTAGAATTGGCTAAGGCAGCCATGGGAGAGCTTGAACTAGGGCAACGGGGGAGTGTTGACTTCCTTGCTCTCGGATTGTCATCCACGGACTACGTAGGGCACCTGTTTGGGCCACTCAGTCAGGAACAACTCTCGAATCTTATACACTTAGACCGCATTCTAGGTGAGTTCTTCAGCTATCTCGATGCGAATATAGGAGAAGGCCAATGGGTGGCGGCTCTTTCTGCGGACCATGGTGTCGCCACTATGCCGGAATACGCACAAGAGCAGGGAAATACATCAGCTCGTCGGATAAATGCCCGAGAAAGGTTCCAGAACCGTTCTAGCGCTCTGCAGGCTGCCATAGCCGAAGGAGGAGCACCAGAGGACGTTGCCGAAAGGCTAGCCAGACAGCTAGAAGCGGACGGAACCGTGGCAAAGGCCTATACGCACAGTGAATTAACGCTCGGCGAGCCAGCTGACTCGTTCGCTATTCTTTTTCGGAACTCCTACTACCCGGGGAGGGGGCTTGGCTCTCTCTCTCGTTATGGAGTAGAGACCCGCTATGCAGAAGGCGAGCTCCTTTCCGGTGCAAATGGGACCAGTCACGGAACACCTTATTGGTACGATCGGCATGTCCCATTGATTTTCTTCGGCAAGGGTATTGATGCGGGAGTAACAGATGCGCCGGCCTATACCATTGATATTGCACCGACGTTGGCCCGTTTAGCAGGCATAGCAACAATGCCGGATGATCTAGATGGTAGAGTGATATATCCCGCCAGATAGATAGAGGCCGAGAGCCTAAAAACAACATAAATCGAGTAGTCTAAGGTTTGCGAAGCCGGAGTCGACAGATTATATAGAATACTTATTCTAGTTTTTGTCACGAGTAGGCACGGTGTCCGGCGATAACCATCTTAATCCTCCCAAACAATCACGCTCTAGGCAGACTCTTGAGCGCATTGTTCAGGCCGCCTTGGAGATTCTTGAGGAACAGGGCCATAAAGCCCTCACTGTACAAACCGTAGTTGACCGAGCGCATTCATCCGTCGGTTCCTTCTATGCTCGCTTCAGTGGTAAAGAAGACCTATTGGACTACCTTGGCGAAAGGTTATGGGACGAAGCTCTAGAACGGTGGGGTGGCGCTATCAGGTCTCGTAACTGGTCAGAAATTGATTTACAAGATATCGCAGAGAGCTCAGTAAGCCTGCTAGTGGAAATTGGAGTATCTAGGGCTGTTTACCTGCGGGCACTGGATCAGGCACAAGGGATGAATGGGGTGGCCTACAATAGATTTCGGGATCGGGTCTTAGGGGATGTAGCCGAGATCTTGCTTACGTGTCGGGGTGAAATATCACACCCCGAGCCCGATCTTGCGGTAAGGCTGGGTCTTCTCGCCGCGGAAGGGATGATTCAGGGGGATCAGGCTGCTCTTGGTGGCCCTGTGCCGAGAGAGGTCGTAGCTGGTGAGGCTGCCAACATTCTCCTTTACTACTTGACCGCTGGGAGTCCGCCACGGGCTCCTGTTGAGCCGTCGGAAAAAGTTGATTTCTTTGATATCTGGAGCTAACTGGTTCGTCTAAGGTAGAGCAAGGAAGGTGCCTTCCGCCCGGATACCTGGAGGTTGACGATGAACCCTGGAGGTTATCCGATGGTACTAATACCCTGGTGCGGTGCCTGTTCTGCAACTGAGTGTGTAATTAATCAGGTGATCGTTGGTGAGTGACTTTTGAGCAATATTCAACGAGAATTGGTCGAATGGTCATGGGCTGAGATGGCACTAGTGAGGGCTAGGTTATAGTCAGGAGATAGCTTGCTTAACGTGTTTGTGACGAGATCAAGAATCAGATGAACCTCTGGGAACGCTCAACTGCAGTATTGGCCGCTCTTTTGATTCTGGGTGCAGCGAATACACTGCCAGGAAGAGCACAGAACACAGCAGGGCTCACCGGGATCATCTACGACAGTACATCCATGGGCCCGTTGGCTGGGGCCCGAGTGGGAGTCATCGGCACCAGCTCAGCAACCGAGTCAGGACAGGACGGCAGATTTACCCTAGACAGCATTATAGCAGGAACACACTGGGTCTCATTCTTCCACCCGAGGCTTCAAGAGTTAGGAGTCAGTCCTCCCTCACGGCAGGTAACATTCCAGGGTGGCGAGACGATTACTGTTGAGCTCGCAGTACCTTCGGAGACGACATTGCTTGCCGGCTGGTGTGTAATTGAGCAACCCGGACCAGGGTATGGTGCGGTTTCTGGGATTGTAACGGACTCACTCACGGGTGTGCCCATGCCTGGAGCACTGGTAACCCTGGAGCCAGTGGCCACTTCAAGGTTTGGTATAGGGATCGGTAGGCCAACCGAGGTAAATACGGATGACAGCGGGTATTTTCGGATATGCAACGTGCCAGCTGAAAGCGAAATGAATCTCCAGCCTCACTTCGGCCGAAGCTCGGGGAGGACCGTGGTAATCTCAGTCGGGGCAGGCTTGGGTGAGATCCAAGATCTTGAGATGTTGGTGTCTGCCGAGGGCACGCTCAGCGGATATGTAGAAGACTTTGCTTCGGGGGAGCCCGTACTGGGTGCTTCAATCACGGTGGCCGGAACTCAAGGTCTAGTGCTCACCGACCAAGAAGGTCGTTTTATAATAGACGATCTTCCTCCCGGTCGGCATCTAGTGACGACTGACCACATTGCCTTCGAGCAGCGAACGGACTCGGTCACGATCTTCAGTGAAGAAGTTGTTGATATTGAAGTGCGACTGGCGGTCGACGCCCTTGAGATAGATGGTCTTGTTGTTACGGCCAGAACCCGGTTCGGGCGCACAAGCTTCCTAAACGATGCCAAGAGGGCAGACTTCATAAGTCGGGAAGAGATAGACGCACTACTTCCGAGGACCACAGCAACCGTAGACTTACTCAGGAATGTCCAGGCACCAGGCCTCCGGATTCGAGAGATTTCTACGGTAGATCCAGTTACTGGTGTACCGAGGCCAGGTCTCTGCATCGAAGTCAGTCGGCGATCTGGAGGCCAAGGATGTGCTCCAGCTGCGGTCTTTATCAACGATGTTCCAGTGCCTTATCCGGAGCAAGCAATTATCGATATGGACCCAAACTTTATTGACCGAATCGAAGTACTAAATCCCGTTGATGCTTCCTTCCGTTTCGGTACAATTGCCGGTAACGGGGCGATCGTGATCTACACCAGGTAAGTAAGCGATACTCATTGGGAAGCCTGGCCAAAAGACCCTAGGAGTCTAGTTTTTCGGGGGCCAGAGAAAAAAGGAAGAGGTTCGTTTAATGTATTCGGCGTAGCCAGGCCGCGAGGCGCGCAACCCCTCTTCAAGCATCGGGACCCCCGAGAAGCGTAGGAGTAGGAAGGTAATTAGGGCAGGTCCGACGATAGCCCAATAGGCTTCAGCAGCAACAGCTATCAAATAAAGCCCCCACCAGAGCACAGCTTCACCGAAATAGTTTGGATGCCTGCTATAACGCCACAATCCTGTGTCGAGTACGTGACCTTTGTTGGCGGGCACAGACCGGAATAAAGTGAGCTGGTTGTCGGCAATCGATTCGATGGCTAGCCCGATCAAGAACACAAGCGACCCAAGAACATCAAAGAATCCGAACGGTGCTTGTGAGGCTATAGAGCCGAGGATGGGTGACGATATCACCCACAGTAGAAAGGCTTGAAACCAGAAAATGGTGAACAGGCTAATCAACGGAAATTGCTTTCCACGGGCCTTTCGCATGGCTGTGTAGCGGGGATCCTCACCCTCCCGCCTATTTCGAACATATAGGTGGAAGCCAAGGCGGGCCGCCCAGAGGGTGACAAGGCACAAGACCAGGGTGCCGCGGTTCAGATATCTGCCGTCTACTAGGTAGTAAGTAGCGGCTACTATTGCAAAGCCCGGGCCCCAAAATGGATCCACTATGCTAGCGTCTTTGAGCCGTAAGCTGATGAGCCAAAGCAGGGTCATTGAACCCAACACGACGAGCAGGCCTGAGACTGCAATGAGTGCGACATCTGTGTTCATTCCAAAAATCTAGCCCAGTTAAGATGAAGTGTGCACAGCCTGCTACCATAGACCTAGGACAGGTGAGCTGTCAGGAGTTCCTAGTTGCTCTAATAGGTTGCGCGGATAGGCCTACCCGTTGGAGGTTCTCCGCCGCTTAAGTACCGTTACCTGCTAGGTAAACGCTCATATTGTACTTCACCTCCTGCAAGAACATTCTGACGCCCACCTTCATGCTCATCGATAAGATCATGCGCCCTTGGTCTCACTCGCTGGTGACCTCTGCCTTGCTCGTTATCCTGGCTTTGTCTTCTCTGCCAGCCTCGGCGTTACAGGTTGAGCAAGACCGGCAGGGTAGTGATGTGGACGGTGGCTATGATCATGAGTCAGTGCCGCTCGCCCAAGCAGTTCACACGGACGAACCCTTAATGGTTGATGGATTTCTCGAAGAGGGGATTTGGTTCCAAGCATCCCCGATTTCAGACTTTCTCCAGACTTTGCCATTCGAGGGTGAGCCCGTAAGCGAGAGGACTGAGGTGCGCATCGTCTATGATGAAGATGCGATTTACATCGGCGCTCAGCTCAGTGATCGGAATCCAGTGACAACGCGATTAGCGCGTCGTGATTCTCAATTGGGTGATTCAGATTTATTTGTATTTCTGATCGACAGTTATCACGATCACGAAACCGGTTACCGTTTTTGGACCAACCCTTCCGGGGTGAAAGGTGATGCGACAGTAAGCAGGAATGGAACCGGCAGAGGCGATACATCTTGGGATCCGGTGTGGGAGCTAGCGACTTCTGTTTCTGATTCGGGGTGGGTTGTAGAAATGCGCATCCCTTTCAGTCAGCTCCGGTTTAGCCCAGAAGAACAACAGGTTTGGGGAGTCCAGATCGAACGGAACATTCATCGGAATCAAGAGAATGCCACCTTCCCGTTTACTCC
>Ga0209034_10000476_pt1 | contig 20174 bp, 13 predicted proteins | sample MarorgKNORR_S2LV_2_FD_188219 | JGI IMG/M metagenome (GOLD analysis project Ga0209034, IMG submission 188219) | Marine microbial communities from the Southern Atlantic Ocean, analyzing organic carbon cycling - 250m_A/KNORR_S2/LV (SPAdes) (version 2) | ecosystem: Environmental > Aquatic > Marine...
ATCTTCCAGAAAATCCAGAGCGCTTCATCATAGGGATCGTGATAACACCGATCGAAACTGTGTTGGCTACCGCTGATCCGGATATTGAACCCATCAAGCCAGAACCTATTACAGATACCAGTCCTGCGCCGCCAGTTAAGCGCCGCGTCATAAACTGTGCTACTTGCACAATAAAGTCGCCGGCGCCAGATTTCAGTAGGAAGGAACCGAAAATTATGAACATAAACACGAAGGTTGAAGAGATTTGGGCTGTGAGTCCAAACATGCCTTCACTAGTAAAGTAAGAGCGATAAAGAACTGTTTCCAAACTAAGCCCGGGAAAGGCAAAAACGCCGCTGATGTATCGGCCTAGAAATAAAATGTAGGAGAGGCTGATAACAATCAGTATGGGCATGAACCAGCCAGAGGTTCTTCGGGTGAATTCTATAGCCAGAGCTACAGCTATTAAGGAAAAGATATAATCGCTGAGAATATATTCGGTTTCCCGAGCATATAAAGCATTTTCGAAGAGAATTAAATAAGCAGATGTGGCTACTGCAAGTCCGGCTAAGCCAATATTTATCCAGAATCGAATAGAGTTACGATTGAGTTCCTCCTGCTCGTTAGTCATTAATGCGCAGATAGCACAAAAGCCACCAAAGTGAATAGCTGAGAGCCACAGTTCAGAGATGCTTGCGAAGACGTTACAGTAAATATGAAACAGGGCGAAGATGAAGGCAGCCCATTTCAAGTAGGTAGATTTCATGTGTAGAACCTAGGCTCCTTCTGACACCAAAGATGTGGAAGGTTCTTCAAGGATCAATCGTTCAGGGATTTCCAGACCGACTTCGCGATAATAACGTAATGCGCCTGGATGCAATGGAGCACCGAGACCGTCAATAGCGATTTCCAAGCGCATATCTTTGGTTGCGCCGTGTATTTCTTGGAGGGTTGCAAGATTTTCCCATATAACTTTTGTTAAATTATAGACAACGTCTTCAGGAATATCTTGCGTTGTGACTAATATGTTTGGTGAAGCTACTGTACGAACGTGTTTTTCCTGGTTTGGGTATGTACCGGGTGGGAAATCGTACCAGTCCCATAGAGGATACTTAGTATTGATTTTATTAAGTGATTCTTGGGTCCAGTTCAGGATCGACATACGGTCACCGAGTAAAGCGTATGCTTGGGTAATGGAGCTTACCGGTGGTCCGCCTGGAATATTCATTCCTACAATATTGCCGTCCTGGATCGCGCTGGTAGTGGGTCCATAGCCCATATATGCCAGGTTGAATTTTTCTTCATAATCAATGCCGAGGGTTTCCAGGATAAAGCGACCGGTCTGCTCAGCGCCTGAATTGCGAGCACCCAATACGTAGCGTTCACCGTTCAGATTATTAAGATCCATGATTTCACCGGACTCGATAAGCTCGGTTAGCAAGACGAAATGCTCTACGTTTTTCCACAATGCACCCACACTGCGTAGGCGGGTTTGAGGATTGCTTACTGGACCTTCTCCATTCCAGGACCAGGCACCGAATGGTCCTTGGACGAACGCAAACTGAGCTTGGTTATCCCTAAGCAATTTGATGTTTTCCAACGAGCCGGCGGAACTGATTGCGGTCAGTGAGATGCCTTTAGACTCATAAAGCTGGGCATGAGCGATAGTAGCTAGGGCTACACCTACAGGATAGAAGGTGCCCCCAGATGTCGCTGTGGCAAGTACGTAAGGTCGAGCTCTGGCGAGTTCGTCGCTGCAGTTAGATAGGAATATTGCGAAGATCAGGCCTACTACAATTTTTCTCATCCAAAGTCCGCCGCGATCTCGCTTTACTTTTTGTTAATTTTAATCTTATTCGAGTGGCCAACGATGAAAGCACACTTCCCTTTAAAGCACAATAAAACTCACTCAGCCACGTGCGGAGCTAGCCCTTTAATAATCAATAAAATTAATCAGTTACGTTTATTTAAGGGGACAGTAGCCTAGGCTCACCCCACTGTCGCCTTATGTAACGATTTTATTGGAGAGCATATAGAAACTTTAAAATTACAAAATAAAATTGAGGAGACATTATTCCTGATTGGACAGCAATAGTATTCCTTCTATATTGTTGTTGTCGTGTTGGGTAAACACGAATACATCGTCTACTGAATCCCCGTTAAGTAGTACGGGTATAATATCGCCGTTTTTTACTACTGTACCAAGTTCAATTGATAGGTCAGCAGGCACGCCGTTAACACTTCGCAATCGTGAATTTTCAGTAATAGAGATATTTTCGATGAAATTGCGAATGTTGATGGTGTAATCGTTTTTGTCTCTTGAATAGCCTAGACCACCAAGAAACGTTGTCGAAGAATCATCAGGCTCTATACTATTCAGGAAAATCTGCACTTGATTGTTAACGAGAACTAATAGGTCCTCACCTTCAAGATTATTATCAAGGTTAGCTATATTGGTTGGTGTAAGCCCAACCGATTGCATTTCTCGAGCTTCTTCAGCCAATTCTTGAAAAGAAGTGGCTAATCTAATTACGGACGGGAATTGCAGTTCAATGGTTAGTTTTCGGGTAGGGCGACGTGAAAAACGTTCACCTTCGTTCGGATAGACGAACGCTTCGATAGCGATGCTCCCTGAAAGGGCTAACCAGATAAAGATATCACCGACCGAAATGGGTTCAACGCGCCAGAGCCATAAGTCCTTTAAGCCGTCTTCATTTTCATCATAAAGGAAAGTACTTAGCACGTTCCCTCCAGATCGTAATACCTGCTTTGGTCGAGTTAACTCCATACCGGTTGTTGTCCCTCCAAAAAGCGACACCTTGCCTCCTTCACGGAGGAGAAGATCTTCAATACCATCACCGTTTACATCTTCTAAGACCTCTTCATGTGTGAGTGCTAGCAAGCCAGTTAGATTGGAGAAATCCACGTTATCGATGTCGAACTCTCCAAGCCGTTCTTCAATTTCAGCTATATCTAGAGAATAAGAGGGTGTCATCGGGAAGTATGCATTCGCGGCGCGGCTAGCGATGAACACATCAAGGCGTTCATCGGTTTGTGATATCAGATCATTAGCACCGTCGCTGTTGACATCCCGTAATTCCATAACCGGAATACGTATTGCCTGTCCGGTGCGGCGTTCCAGTTCACCTGAAAGTTCGGTACGCAATCGTGATTCAGAATTGATACTAAGCCCGCTCTCATAAACGCCATCTCCGTTGGCAATGTAAAGATGTAAGTTGCCAGTTCCAGGGATGATCAGATCCTCCAAAGAGTCACCATTAATATCTCGTGAGAAATGCAGGCGATTGACTCCATTGCTTAAAAATCCCGGTAGGTTTGTCATTATGGATTCCGGTAGGCTAATAGTGCCGCCATTTATATGCCACGCTAGGACTTCATGGCCATCGATCAGCGCGATGATAGAGGCATGCCCGTTCTGGCTGTAGTTAGTGCTAATGTCCCAGCCTACAGCTGAACCAGGTAATTCAATATCCTGATAACCGGAGGCGAAATCAAATCCCCTTTCATCCTGAAAATACACTCTGATGCTGCGATCAACTAACGTTATTAGTTCCCGCAAGCCGTCCCCATTGGTATCTGCTACGATCAGATTTTCGCTCTTGGCAGGGAGAAAAAACGGATGGCTACTATAATCAAGCGAACTGGCCGCCAATGCCTTGTTAGCCATTAGCAGCAAAGTCAAGATTAGCTTAATTGTAGTTCGCATCACGGGGAAGTTACTAAGACGGTTGTGGAGGTACCGTGGCGTAATAACACGTCCGGTTTCCGGTCATTGTTTAACTCAAGCACCTCGAATTCGAATACAGTACGAGGGGACACATATTCCCAAAATGCTTCATCTGCTATGCGTAATTGATTATCGATTTTCTTGGCGGCAAGAGTGCCGTTTTCGGTAATATAGAGCGCGTCTCTGGAGCCATTACCATCGATGTCATAACGCAGTGACATCTGTTCGGAAAGACCCCGCACATTGGCTGCTGAAAAACTTTCTTCCAAGCGTGAATCGGGACGGCGGTGGAACAATTGTCCCGGTTCTGCTTGATTGCTGCCAAAGAGCAGGTGAATTCGATTAATGCTGGCATTTCGAATGGCATCGATGACCGGGATAGTGTAGTAGCTAACATTGAGAACCGGCTGTTTGCTCGTATTCTCATTAATGAAATCTAGGCGTACATCGTAACCTGAGAATCGCATTACCTGAGTAGGTTGCTCTACTGGGAATACACCTTGCTGGTTGAGATAAAAACGTGCATCCCATTCGTTGCCTTCACCACTAAGCCTTAATAGATCTGTCAATCCGTCATTGTTCATGTCTACTAGCAGCAAATTACCGCGTGCGTCGATTGAACCGACCCAATCGGGTGTAGAACTGAAGCCGGAATCTTGATTCTGGTAATGAATATTAAGTTGACTTTGGCCATTATCATCCGCGTTCAGATAAATAACATCGGGTAACTCGTCCAAATTGATTTGTGTTAGAACAGCTGTGGGCATCCAGCGATCTGAACTTAACAATGTCTGCCGCTCTTCAACAGCTTGCTCTTCCCAAAATTCAATGAAACCGTTAAAAGGCGAAGGTGTTCTCGCGCTAAGTTCCACGATCACACCATCATCTGCGTTTATACTTATGCTGGCACTAAGTTCCCCTTGCTGAGAGTTACGTTGCACGGTGCGTTGATTTTCATTGATCGTGCTGAATTCTGACATGTGTTGATATTGTTCATTGCCTTCTCCAACAAAGAAGCCGTACTGCCCATCCCCTGGGAGCAAGAAATCTACTTTTCCATCGCGGTTGATATCTTCGATACCCTCGAAAAACTGGACCTGTTCCAAGTCTGGAATTGTGGCAATCAAGTCCCATTCGAACAGCTGCCGAATGTTACCCGCATAGCCTTCCCGTGCAGTTGAAAGGCTAAATACTCCACTGTTGGACACTAACACTAGTTCTTTGCCCGGGTCCGGCCGGAGGTCAGCAAAGCCAACTGCAATGATTTCGGTTTTAATCTCGATTCGTTGTGGCGTAGGAGAAAAACTGCCGTCGAGTTGCTGATGATGGATGTGCAGTTCGCGCCCTATACCAGTCTGATAATTGGAAAAAATCAGGTCCTTTGCGCCGTCACCATTAAGATCTTCCGTAATAAGGGTTTCCCAGTTGCTTTCCCGCTCTAGTTCGAAGGCAACAAAATTATCCTGGGCCACTGCAAAATCACCGGCCAGGAAGGCAGCGAATCCGATGTGGGCAGAGATTAAAAGAGATCGCTGTAATGCAATCATAAGTTCAGTGGCTCCTAATCTTGTTCTTCAACCAGTTCGCCATAGTCACTGGTAAAGTTTAAAACACCAAAAAAGCTATGTGCCCGTTCTCCTTCAATTCGGCTATAGCTATATACTGCAAACAGCCAGAAATCCAGTAGCGATAACCTGTTACTTTGTGGACTCAAAGACGAGTTGTATTGCAGAAGAGGCCCTAGGCTAATACGACTGACTCGGCTGCCCGGATCCCACAATTTGACAGGGGCTACCCGAATTTCCCGTCCGTCGAAGACTGAGAATTGCACTTGTTCTCCGAATTCATAATCACGATTCAGTTTAGTAATGAGTCCCTGTGCCGAATTCACAGCAGCCCCATTAACAGCTAGCACTACGTCTCCTGTGTTAATTCCTGCGCTCGGCAGTGGGCTGTTAGGAAAGATTTCGGTTACCCGGGCTGCGGCTATATCCGCCTGTCCCCGGATTGTGACTAGCTCAGTCGTATAGCCAGCGCGAGTAGCCAAAGGATCAGCTCGATACAATTCGCGAGCAGGTGAATTTTGTTCCATTACATTGCCGGTGATGGTCGCCTCAAATACGGTGGTATTTCTTCGTACTTTAAACGTGAATTCTGTTCGGTTGTCAATCTGCCTTTGTATGGCTAACAAGGCATCTGGGTGGTCGGTCTTCATATCATTGACAGATAGAATAATGTCCCCTGCCAGAATACCAGCTAAATATGCTGGACCATTAATAGTTGTGTTGCGGACACGGACACCAGGGAGGATCTCTACGTTTACAAGCGAATCGCTTTCGTTGAGACCAACGTCGAGACCGAAGTTAAGTTGGGTACTGTTGCCCGATCTAGTTTCCTGGAGAATTACATCTTCTGTGGACATTGTAATAGACGGCACCAACAGGGCGGAATCATAACTAATACAACCTGTGAGCGACAGATAGATAATCAGGAGCATTGCTTGAAGTATTCTGGTCAACTTGATCATAACATATCTTATAAGTTACATTTTTTTCTTTCGGGCTAGCCACAACGCCCCGCCGATGAATATCAGCAAAGCGGGTAATGGGACCCAGTTGTTCAATAACATCACTCGTTCATCTATTAATACGTCAGAGTATCCCCTTACTAGCCGGCTCACATCTTGAAGGTAGGACTGGTCAATCAGAGACGGCTGGAAACTCGCGTAAACATAATACGCAAAATCACCCAGCGTGGTCTTGAAAATATCGATTGCAAGAGTAATCCCTAAAGCAGTAGTAACTGCCTGGGTGGCGGATTGTGCGCAGACTGATATAAAGACACCGAAAGCGATAGCCGTCGGTAGAGGAATAAGCGCCAGTCGCAACCCAATTGTTATCTCGCTGTGGATCTCTTCTTCGCTGATCAATTCAAACCCGTCCTCCACAATAGCTCCAAATTCCCAAAACAAACTGCTCATGAGGTAGGCTACCACAATCAAAAATAAACAGGACAGAGCACCAAGAATATGAAGGTGAAGTAATTTGGCCATGATTAAGCTTGGGCGGCTAACGCGGCGAATAAGTAGATGTCTCGCTGTCTGAATATCCCTGTCGAAGCTAAAGCTGTACGCAGCTTGTGCCACAAGCAAAAGCCCAAGCATGGTCAATCCAGTACTGAGCCCATCAACGTAGTAACCATATGCGTTATTGGCGACAATTTCGTCGAAGGAGGGATTGCTTAATAATCTATCTCTCGCTGATCGGCTTGCCTCTGTTAGTCTAAGTAGAAGAAACTGGAGAACGACGACTAATGAGGGAGCTAGCAGTATCAACTTGCTCGAGAAAGTGTGCAGGGCTATAAATGTCTCGCACCTCAACGCTATTCGAAATCCGTTCATCGCTGTTCCCGTTCCTCGTTGGTAATTTTGCGGAACAGTTTGCCAAGTGATCCACGTTGCAGAATCATTTCAGCCACCGGTATTTGTTTTTCTACCAATATTTGGTTGAGCTTAGCTGAGTCCGCTGCAGTCATTTGCACATGCAGGTAGCCTTCGGTGTCAGTATGGCTATACTCAACTCCCTCGACGGTTTCCATTACTGAGATTGCTAGGCTAGCGTTAGGTGTCTTTAACAGCAGCTGATTTCCAGAGGTTTTTAATAAGCTGCTAACATCGCCATCAATAGCTATGCTTCCTTTGTGAAGAATAGCTATGTCGGTGCAGATCTGTTCAAGATAGGGTAGCTGATGGCTGGATAGCAAAAAAGTGGTGTTTTCTTCGCTATTCAGTCGAGTGATGAGGCGCAGAACATCATTTACGCCTTCTGCATCGAGGCCACTAAATGGTTCGTCCAGAATTATCACCTCCGGTTTTCCAAGTAGAGCCTGGGCAATTGATGTACGTCGCTTGTTACCTAGCGAAAGGTTCCTAATTTTGAAATCTTGGAATTGCTCAATGCCCAGCAATTGTTCGGCTTCGATAGGAGTTCGAACTATCTGGTTACACAATAGGCTAGCGTGCTTCAAACATTGGCGTACGGTTAGGTTAGGGTGCAGGCTGGGCGTGTCAAAAATAGCTACCACTCTGCCCTGAGTCAGGTGCAACGTCTCGGGTTTTTGGCCCATCACGGAAATAGTTCCACTGTTTGAGGGTTGAAGGCCTAGTATGCATTCTAGGGTAGTTGTCTTGCCTGAGCCGTTTAGGCCAACTAGACCGTGAATAGCTTTATTCTGGATTTCCAGGTCCAGATTTTTTATCACTTCAAATTTTCCGTAGGTTTTATTTAACCCGGAAACCAAAATTGCGGCTGCGCCAATGCTTTCATTCATGGACTATAAGGAAAAGCTCAATGTAAGTCGTCCTTGGTTAGTGCCCAGTTTTACCTAGCGGGCAATAACTTGGCTCGGATACTTTTAATTAACAAACAGTTGGTCGACCTGAACTTCCTGGACCGAACCAAACTGTTCAAGTTCCTCTACTTCAATGATCGACAGATCACCGACAATTGAGATCAGTTTTGCTCGATTTTTGATGTGTTGCTCCTGGAACTCCACCAAATCATCCATGCTAGCGTTCTGTAGTTGTTGGTACCGGGCTCGGCGAGGATCCGTTTCAAAACCCAATCGTTCCCAACTTCGAACCGCTCCAATAATTTCGCGGAAGTTCAGCTTGGAAGTTCTATAACGGTTGAGTAGGGAGTTAACGGACTCATCAAATCTTTCCGAAGAAGTCGGCATGTTATCGATAAGATCGATAAAAGCCTGCAGCGCATCAACCGTCTTGTCAGTCTGAGTACCGATAGCTCCAAGCATAAGATTTTCGTCATTTTGTCTACCACCTTGGGCATAGCGCGCCGAGGCAGAGTACGCTAATGCCCTAGCTTCTCTGAGTTCTTGGAACACTACACTAGACATGCCGCTGCCGAAGTAATTGGTATACAAGGAAGATATTACGCTTTCCTCTTCGTCAAATACGCCATCAGCAAACTCAATTCGAACCTGCGCTTGAGCTGTCTGCTGGTTCACGACCAACAGCTCCGTATCGGCGACTTGGCGCGCCCGTCTGAATTGGTATTCCGGTTCGTCCTGAAGCTCGCCCTCTATTATGTGATGACGGCGCAGTACTTCCACAACGTTTTCCAGAGGGAGTGAGCCGGTGTAGGCGATGCTATGGTTGTAGTTCAACAGTTCTGAAGGCAGCGTTAATAGTTCATCGAGAGAGGTTTCCGCTACCTCGTCACTAGTTAGCGCCTCCAGCATTGGTGACTCCTCTCCGTAACGATTGAAGAGATAGAGAGCTCTGGCAATCGCTGGCGGCGAGCTTTTCTGGTCTTCCCTTGTTTTTAATAGAATATCTTTAAGTTGCTCTAGCGTTTCCTCATCAGTAGCCGGATTCTTAATTAGATCCAAGCCTAACTCTAAAGAATTTTCGAATTGTTCGTCTAAACCTGAAACAGCTATAACAGATGAATTCTCACCTGAACCAAATCGAAATTCGGAACCCATGCGGTACCATTCCTTCTGCAGTTCTTCATTGCTCAAATCCTGTGTGCCAGCCACATCCATCAAGGCGGCAGCCAATCCAAGTTTCTCAATTTCTTCTGATCCTACTTCCACATTAATGGAAAAGGAAAATAGATCATTTAACGGATTTGGAGCGTAGTACAGCTCTACACCATTAGCGAATTCAACTACACGGTAATCGGTATCCGGTTCAACAAAAGACGGCTCAATTTCGGAGTAATCCATTGCCAGTAGTTGGCTCGCAAATTCTGATTGGCGAGTTGGATCAATCGTGACTGGATCAATCTGTGGCTTATCGACTGGGGGCACTTCATGTTGAGCATCGACTCTATAGACTGCTACAAAATTATTTTCGAAGTACTTATTAGCTATATCAACGACGTCCTGCTTGGTGAGTTGTTCCATGCGGCGGATTTCAGCGATGTGGTGGTCCCAGTCAGCTCCTTCGATGAAGGCTTGACGCATCATGCTTACCCGGGCTGTGTTGAATTCCAAGCTGGCTTTCTGATTCTTTTTAAAATCATTTATGATGGCAGGAATAATCCAGTCTTCGAAACCTCCTGACTTTATGATCTCAATTTGGGCCAGTAGCAATTGTTCTACTTCTTCTAGGGTCTGATTTCGCTTCGGCACACCGTAGAGCTGTTGTACACCATAATCATTGAGAAAAAGGGGAGATGATCCTGCATTAGTAACCAATTGTTGCTGGTTGAGATTGAGATTGATAAGTCCGGCACGACTGTTGTCGAGAATCATATCCACGAGGATTAGGCCTTCCTTGTCGGAACTGGTATTACCAGCAGTCCGAAAAGCAATCTGTACCTGCTCTTCTCCTGGATATTGAACGGTCCTCCTTTCAGCATTCTGAAGGGGTGGTTCATCCCAGGGACCTATTTCAGGAATAATACCCGATTCCCAGTGTCCAAATTTCTCATTGATTAGCTCAATGGTTTCCTCGATGTTGATGTCTCCGCTGATAAACACACCCATATTGTTAGGGACATAGTAAGTATTGAAGTAATTCTGGATGTAAATCAGGGAAGGGTTTTTCAAATGTTCGATAGTACCGATGGTGGGTTGTTGGCCATAAGGATGAATTTTCCAAAGGAGCTCATCTACTGCGGTACCTATGATTCTACTTCCGTTATCAAGGGTACGGTTTTTCTCCTCGTATACGGTTTCCAGTTCGGTATGAAACAACCGAAACACAGGGTCCACGAATCTATCCGATTCAAGCTCTGCCCATTGCCTTAACCGATTCGATGGAAGGCCTACTTTGTAAACTGTCTCTTCATACCAGGTGTGGGCATTAAGGGCAGTGCCTCCCATACTGTTATAAAGCTTATCGATCTCGTTAGGGATCGCATATTCTGCTGCCTGCTGAGCTACGCTGTTGATTTCAGCGTAGATCTCAGCGCGACGAACATCGTCCGTTTCCCTAAAATGCTCTTCGTAAAGCTCAACAATGCGGTCTAGATACGGCTTCTCCGCTTGGTAGTCCAGAGTGCCCAGGCTCTGGTTACCCTTGAAAAGCAAATGCTCGAGGTAGTGAGCGAGCCCGGTTGCATCGGCGGGGTCGTGCTTACTTCCAGCACGTACCGCAATTTCTGCATAAAAACGAGGTTCTTCGTGGTTCTCGGTGAGGTATACACGTAATCCATTATCTAACTCGTAGATATGGGTATTTAGCGGATCATCTTCGTTAGTTGTATTTATCCGCTTGTAGCCGATCGACTCGGTGGCACTGGTTTCACTTATCACCTGGGCTGTTTCGGGGCTGCCAGATGGAGCTTGTTCGCTACACGCGTTGATTATTAAAAGCAGAAAAGGCAGGAGTAAAACTCTGGAAGACTCTTTTGCTAAAAAACGGGTACTCATATTGATACTCCTGGGAATGGACTGTTGCGGCTATAACATACCTTAGTTTGGCGGATTATCCGAGATTACCCGCATGACCTGCACCTGTTGTTGTTCGCCATCAGAGCCGGAAGCCGTTAAGGTGAAGTTAATAGTGTTGCTTTGCTCCTGAGCAAATCGATCATACTGGTCTAGCTGTGCTTGATTCAAGTCATTGACAAGGCGGTTTCTGGTCCGCTCAAAGGCGAGTTCCCGGTCCCCCATAGATTCAGTCAGACTGCCGTCGGTCGAGACTATGGCGCCGAAGTTGTTACTCGCTGAATACAGCTCCTCCATTAGTACGTCGAGGACCAGCTCTTGGGTCAATCCTGAAATAGTACTGTTGTTACCCGAAAAAATACCAGCGTACATGTCGCGGGTGGATTGTTGGTTTGCAGCTATTTCATAGTCCTGCAGCTGTTCTAATTGCTCTTGGGATAGTATTTGCGAAACGTAATTCATCAAGGCGTTTGGGCCGAAATAGGTTGCCGCTATTTCGGGGGACAAGTCCCCCGAGATCATATCTCGCAATAATTGCAGACGATTTGCGGTGAAATCAATTATGGCTGATCCTACTGTTTCGCGCTCGGTTGGACTTAAGCGGATTAAATCGAAAAATTCGCTGTAGTTGCTATCGACACTTGCTTCCGCGACGGTAAAAGCAGCATCGGGATCCGATAGGACATTCATTCCCCCTTCGCGGGTTCGTTGAGGAGGATTGTTCTGGGCGACTTCCTGACGCGCCTGTTCCAGTAGTAGCTCGTAATCGGGACTAACCTGTTCTCGTGCTTCCTGGAGGGCCTCGTTTAGATTATTTAACTGGGTTGCCGTAGAGAGCAATTGTGTTTCCAGTTCGGCTAGGCGGGCGTTCCATTCGATCCTTTGACGGGCGTATTCCCCAGCCTGCTCGTTTAATTGTTCTCGATAGCTTAAAGCAGTTTGCAATTGTTCTCTCAACTCAGTATTAGCAGTGTACACGTTCAGTGTGGCGAAACTGAGCCCGCCTAATACAATGCTAATTGTTATGACTAAGAGTTTCATTGTGGCAGGCGTCGCTCCAGCTCCTCATCAAAGAAATCCCAGATCCTCGCTTTGTTAGCTAATGGTCGCCAAACAAGCCAGGGTAAGGTAAGTTTTTACACTATATGGGCTCCAGATGGTTATAGTAAGAAAAACGGGACGAAAATCAAATTGTTATCCCTCGTACCGGGCAAGCATTTAATCGCTAATTGTGAACGGAAGTCACGGTTTACAGCGTATAATAGGGTATTAACATCTTCGTGCTCGGAATATCTAATAGGGTTATGCTAATATTTCGTAAATCACTGATAATAATACCTTTTATGTACACGCTTACGGCCTGTACGGCCGGATCGTACAAGCGCAGTGCTGATGAGGAAAGCTACCAAGCCATTGCCGAAAAGGCAGATTTGGTGCCTGGAATGAGCAATCAGGTGGTAATCGACGAGGAAAAGCTGGTCGATCTAAGCAGGCTTATCATAAATAGTGATTCGTTCGATTTTCTCGATAATGAAGCTGACAGCGAAATTGACGCTAGCATTGTCAGCCTGAACGATGCTCTCGATCTCGCATTTCAACATAGCAAGGACTACCAGACTCAGAAAGAACGGCTGTATCTGGAAGCACTGGCTTTGACGTTTGATCGTTATCGTTATGTTCCTGTGTTCTCAGCGGCGGGTGCGGGAGACTATCAATGGGATACTCAAGACAAGTTTGTGCAGGATATGCAGGCGCTTACCGGTATAGAAAATATCAATACCAGTGAATCCACTTTCTCCAATACTAGTCTTGGTGCACGCTATTTACTTAAAAGTGGCGGCGCGGTGGCTCTGAATCTCACTAACAACTTCACTCGTTTTCTTACCGGGGACACTAGTGAATTTAGTACAGGAGCATTGATTGGGTCATTCACCCAACCATTGTTGCGGGACTTCGGTAGTGATATCGAAACCGAGGCATTGCTTCAGGCTGAACGGGATCTGCTTTATCGATTAAGGGATTTTACTCGTTTTCGCAAGAACTTTGCTGTGCGGGTAGCCTCCGATTATTACTCGGTTCTGTTGAATAGGGAAACTGCTAGAAACTACTATGCGGGTTTGTTGGCAACCAATCTCTCTTTGGAAAGGGAACAAGCCTTTCAGGCGGAAGGTTTAACCACGTTGCTCCAAGTGGGTCGTCTTGAACAATCTTCCTTGCAGGCAGACTTGCGTTGGACTTCCTCTATAACTCGTTACAAACGCAATTTGGATAATTTCAAAATATTAATTGGGCTAAATGCCGATGATAATATTATGCTAGACGATGAAGAGATGGCGCTTATCACGGAAACCGGTATGGATAGCCCCGACATAAGTTTGGAACAGGCAGCCGAGATGGCTATTCAAACTAGGCTGGATTTGTACACATGGTTAGACCGTGTTCAGGATAGTGCTAGAAGGATAGAAGTGGCCGCTAACGCATTGAGCCCGGCATTGGATCTGAGTTTGATAGCATCAGTGCCGAATTCGACAACGCGGAATTTAGGTGAGCTGGATTTCGAAAATACTGTCTATACAGCGGGTTTGGATCTTGACCTGCCTCTAGATACAAAGCTGGAACGCAATAATTATCGCCGTAGTTTGATAGACTATGACGCTGCTACTAGAGACTATCTTTTGGCATTGGATGAAATTAAGCTGGACGTTTTGGATACGTGGCGGAGAATGAATGAAGCGCGCAAGAGTTACGATATCAGTGTTACTAGCGTGGAAATTAATGAACGGCGCGTCGAGGAGGCTGAGCTGCGAGCTGAATTGGGTCTCGGCGATATTCAGGATACGGTAGACTCGCAGAACGATTTAACTGCAGCTCGCACTGATCTGGTTAGTTCACTTATAGAGCATAATATTGCGAAACTCGAATTTTGGAGAGATGTAGGATTGTTATACGTAGACGACAACGGTCAGTGGGAGGAAGGTATCGATGAGCTCCAATAGTCAGGACATTTTGACGAAGATTCCTGTTCCTGTAAAAGAAAAAGTCGCTGAGCTTAAGTCTCTGTATTTTGCGGCTACTAAATCTACGCAGTACACCATCATTGGTTGCAGCCTGTTTGCTGTATTTCTATTGCTTTTTTCTTTTAATGGAGGTTCTCCGAACGTTGAATCCACTATTACTTTCGAGGCCCGCCAAGGTGACCTGGAAATTACCGTCCTGGAAGGAGGGGCTTTAGAGGCGCTGCAATCTCAAGAAATCCGGTCCCGTATAAAAGGGCGAGAAGGGGTAAAGATTCTCAATATTGTCGAAGAGGGTTACCAGGTTTCTCCGGAGGATGTAGATGCTGGGCTAATCTTGGTGGAATTGGATAAGGCGCAATTGATAGATCAGCAATTGAATCAGGAGATAGCCGTAGAAACAGCGGAGGCCACGTACATAGAAAGAAAAGCCGAGTATGAAATTCAACTCAACGAGAATGTGACTGCGTTGAATGATAGACGTCAGGATATGCGCTTCACGAGGCTGGATTTTGAAAAATTTCTCGGTGGTAATATCGTCAGTGAAATTATTGCTCAGTTGGAAATCGAGGAAAGAGTAGCAAAAGCGGAAGCTGCAGATCTGGCAGCGTTGTCAAAACCACTGAGTTCTGGTCTCGAAGACGTGGAAGTTGAACTTGAACCCAGGCCGTCGTTTGATCCTTTCGACTTAGATTCTATGCCGCCAGGGATGCGTGAACGTATGGAAGAAATGATGGCTGATAATGGTGGGCAGTTACCAGCAGAGGTACTTGAAAATATCCAACGATTTTCTCAGGGCGGGTTTCCCAGTACGTTCGGAGGTGGTCCACGAGGCCAAGGAGACTTTGGTCGAGGCCGGGGTCAGAGGCAAGTAAGAGCGGAAACACAACCCGCACGAGTTGAAGATGGAATCCCTACAAGCCGCGAAGCTCCGCAGCTGACACTGGAACCTTTGATACCGGAAGGACTTGATATTGAAGTGACCTTGTTGATGGATAATAGTTACATGGCTATTCGCGATACGCTGGATTTTACTCAGTATGCCGATATTGAACAGTTGGAGGATGGTGAAGCGAAGCAGCAGTTACGTAATTTGTTGGATGAATTACAGGTATCCCAGGAAGAATACTTCTTGGCTCAGGATCGTATCGAAGGTCAGCGCCGTTTAGAAGCTAGGGGATTTATTACGCCGACGGAACTTGAAGCGGAAGAACTAAATCTCAGTAAGGCTAGAAATAGACAGGCCCAGAAGGAGACTGCTCTAAGTTTGTATATCCAATACACGTTTCCCAAGGATGCTGAACAGAAATTATCGGAATACGAAAATGCGATAATGAGTTATCAGCGTCAACTAAAGGAGAACATTGCAGAGCAGGCCCAGGAAGAAGCTCGTTTCAGTTCGGCCGAGCGCAAGTTTAATCTCGAGCGGGTCAAGCTAGCTGATATTAATGAACAACTAGATTTCGCCACCATTCGTGCTGAGCTGCCTGGAATGGTTGTATACGGGGCAGCTGACCAGAACCAGATGCGCTATAGGGGAAGCAGCAACCAGGAGGCTATCCAGGAAGGGGCAACTGTTAGGGAACGACAAGCCATCCTTACTATCCCCGATATGCGTGAAATGGCGGTGAAGACTAATATCCATGAATCGGCAGTGCAACGGGTAGCGGTGGGGCAAGCGGTTAGAGTTGGAATTGATGCTTTTCCCGATGAGGAATTAACTGGAGTAGTGACTAAGGTCGCTGTAGTAGCCGATTCAGCGAACTCATTCATGAACCCGGACCTGAAAGTCTATCCTACCACTATCAAGATAGAGGGTACCTACGACTGGTTACGCCCGGGTATGAGTGCCGAGGTCGAGATACTGGTGGCCAAACTTGAAGATGTAATTTATGTACCATTGCAGGCTGTAACTTATTGGGATGATCAGCGAGTTGTTTATGTTGATAATTTTGGTAACCCGGAGCAGCGTGAAGTTGAGGTAGGAACATTCTCCGATTCATTTATTGAAATTACTGCCGGGCTGAGAGCGGGAGATGAAGTATTACTGTTGCCTCCCCAACAGAGCCTTACCAATATAGGCTTTTAGTGTCAGCCTTTTTGAGTGTCCAAAAATGACGGCTCTCGATATGCAGTTCAAAGAGAGTGCTTCTCGCCATGCTCTTGCAGGAAGTAACGTAGTAGCGAGAGTTAAAGACATTCGTAAGACCTATTACATGGGTTCATTGGCAGTTGAAGTGCTCCATGGCATTTCCCTTGACTTTTACTCCGGCGATTATGTTTCCATTATGGGTCCGTCCGGTTGTGGTAAATCAACTCTTATGAATATTCTGGGCTGTTTGGACCAGCCTACCGAGGGGAAGTACTATCTCGGTGACGAAGATACCTCCACTATGGAAGATGATGAATTATCTACGATTCGCGGGGCGCGACTAGGGTTTATCTTTCAGTCCTATAACCTGATTCAGCAACTCAATGTGCTCGAGAATATCGAGATGCCTCTGTTCTATCAGGGATACGCTGAAGTGGAAAGTCATGAGATTGCGATGAGTTTGGCTGAGAGAGTAGGTCTCGGTGACCGGGTAGATCACAAACCGTTCGAGTTATCTGGAGGACAACAACAGCGGGTTGCTATAGCTAGAGCTCTGGCCGTTGATCCGTTGATTATTCTCGCCGATGAGCCTACTGGAAACCTGGATTCTAAGTCAGGATCCGAGATTCTAGATTTGTTCGATGAATTGCATGCGCAAGGTAAGACTTTATTGACAGTGACGCACTCAGACGAGTTGGCCGAACGGTCTATGCGTGAAATCAAGCTGCGCGATGGCGAGATAGAGAGCGATGAGCGACTTAACAGTTGATACTCCTGTACAACCTAGAAGCAACGCCGGGCGGCAGAAACCGCTCAATGGCGTTAACTTGGTGCGCTTCAAGAAGATTACCCAGGTAGGTATCAAGAGTATTTTTTCTCATGGATTACGCTCGATGCTTACCGTGTTAGGTATTGTCATAGGGGTGGCTGCTGTCATAGCTATGCTTGCAGTCAGTGAGGGCGCTAGCTACGAAGCGCAACAACAATTTCGTGATCTTGGAGCGAGTAACATCCTCCTCAAGAGTGTAAAACCGGCCGAGGTGGAGGAGAATTCAAGGCAGGGATTTGGGCCTCCCCAGGCAGTGGTCTATGGCCTTACCAATGCGGATATCACCACTATACGTGACACAATACCCGGTGTTTCCAATGTCATTTCTTCCCGCATCGTAAAGAAAAATGTATGGAATCTCGGCATTAATACAAACACCGATGTGGTTGGTACTACTGTAGATTACCCGGTCTCGCGGAACTACAACTTGCGTGCCGGCCGATTCTTCAGTGAAGCGGAGGTCCGTGACCATGCGAACGTGGTCGTGCTAAGTGATGAAGTGGCTAATGCACTATTTCCAATCGATAATCCGATAGGTCAATCTATCAAGATTGATAGTGATTACTACAATGTAGTTGGAATCATGGAGTCAGAGGGTTTCTCAAACCTTGGGCAAAGCCAAGCAGGGAGCTCTAACGCAGCGCCGAGCCGTATTTTTATACCTTTCACAGCATCTAAAAGCCGGTTCGGCGAAACCACTATGCGACAGACAGCTGGAGGTATGGAGTCAGAAACCGTAGAACTGCATGAAGCAATAATTCAAATCGAAGGACAAGAATCGGTTATTGAAGTGGGTGAAATCATAGAACAGATTCTGCAGCGCCGTCACAAAGAAGTGGACTATGAAATTGAAGTACCATTAGCCTTGTTGAGGCAGGCTGAGGAGAGCGCGTTGCGAGACCAGATCGTAGCGGGTGCCATCGCTGGCATATCGTTGCTAGTAGGTGGTATTGGCATAATGAATATCATGCTCGCCAGTGTTACCGAACGGACTCGCGAAATTGGTATTCGCCGGGCAATGGGGGCCAAGAAGCGGGACATCATTACTCAGTTTCTGGTGGAAGCAGTCATACTCTCTGGCGTAGGAGGGGTAATCGGTGTAGTACTTGGAGTTGTTATACCTATCATTATTTCCATTTTCTGGGGCATGACTACGATTGTGACGCCCATAGCACCGATACTGGCTTTCTCTATATCAGCAATGATTGGTGTTATCTTCGGCATTTATCCTTCAATGAGAGCGGCAGACATGGATCCTGTGGAAGCTTTGCGCCACGAATAATTTTCGAGTTTATCGGAAGTGTTATCGGAGTAATCATCCAGGGAATGCCCAGTAAATATTATGGTTTGTGGATTTTTGCTGTGATTCGTAGCCTACAGAATATATTGATAGTCATTCTCGCTTTGAACGCGGGATCAACTATTGTAGCTGCAGAAAGTAATATTCCCTGGGAACGCTATGATGAGTCAGCGGACCTAGCCTCCCTTGCCGTGCATGAAAACCAAAGCATGCATTACCAACTACTTCTTTCGAAAGTGCTCAATAAGAACACTTTATGGGAGCCTTTTGCAGATGAGCTAGAGACTTTCAGTCAAGAATACTATGAATCACTCAAACCTCTAATATTGGATAAACCGATTAATGAGATTCAAAGCGCTGTTACGGAAGGTAGACTCAACTACGAAACACTTGTCTCTTTTTACATTTACCGCATTCGAGAAATTGAAATGGATAATTCGCGATATATCAACGCGGTAATTTCCCTGAATCCCAACGCATTGAACCGTGCCCGCATGTTAGATGAGCTGCGTAGGCAGGGCAGAGACGTAGCGCCCGATTCAATATTTGGGATACCTGTATTACTAAAAGACAATGTTGGTGCAATGGGAATGGCTACCACTGCGGGCGCTCTTGCGTTACAGCACAATGTTACCGTGAATGCCTTCATTACTGATCGGTTGATAGAAAACGGCGCAATCATTCTCGGTAAGGCCAACCTTAGTGAGTGGGCCTACTTTTTTTGTGAAGATTGCCCGTCCGGATACAGTGCAATGGGAGGGCAGACTTTGAACCCCTACGGGCGCTTCGAGTTCGGCACTGGTGGTTCCAGCTCCGGCAGTGGAGCAGGTACTGCGGCTAACTTCGCTACAGTGGCGGTAGGGTCTGAAACTTCTGGGTCAATCCTATCTCCAGCAAGTGCCAATTCTCTAGTCGGCCTTAAACCCACAACCGGATCGCTTAGCAGGAGTGGAGTGGTGCCAATCTCGGCGACACTTGACACCACAGGGCCAATTACTCGGACTATAGCTGACGCGGTAATACTTTTTAATGCCATGGTCGGGTTTGATGAGAATGACATGGCCATGCCGCTTATTAGCGCGGACCTATTCTTGCTATATCGTACGGTAGAGCTGAATGGGAAGCGCCTGGGTGCGTTAGAGAGTTTTTCTGATAACTCGTTCTACCAAGAAGTGCTAGAGACACTGGCAGAAAACGAAGCATCTATCGTTGATATCACTATGAACTATGAACGAAGGGAAGGGTTCAGCGAATTACTAGGGAGAGAAATGGTGAGAGACCTGGCACTTTATTTGGAAACCTATTCAGCGGAAGAGGTGGGAATTAATTCTATCGCTTCTCTGCGAGAATTTAATGAAATAGATCTTGGCTTGAGAGCTCCCTATGGTCAGGAAATAGTGGAAATGATGGACGAACTTACGCTGGCTCCGGAGCAAACAGAAGCGCTCAGAGACCAATTACAGTCCAATGCCAGGGGAGCGCTTGAATACTTATTTACGGAATTTGATCTCGATGTCCTGCTATCAATCAACAATCGGCACGCCAATATCGCAGCACTGGCTAATTACCCCGCATTAACAATTCCGTTAGGTTATGAAGCTGGCGGCAGACCAGTTGGTTTAACGTTGATAGCTCCGTCTTTCCAGGAACAGGCTCTCATAGATATCGGTGTAAAGGTTGAAGAATTAACCCAAGCGCGCAAAGCCCCGGCGTCCTATCAATAATTCAGTTAATCTCTGATGTGTTTAGGTTGTGACGGTTGCTACCAGTAGTTTTCAATAGTGATATGCCCT